>ERZ780203.183-NODE-183-length-81533-cov-23.340227_pt1 | contig 81533 bp, 114 predicted proteins | sample MGYA00511168_ERZ780203 | MGnify/ENA primary metagenome ERZ780203 (study PRJEB29588, sample SAMEA2156577) | human gut metagenome | biome: human gut; feature: human-associated habitat; material: faeces | place: Denmark | collected 2008/2010 ...
CTTGAGCGTCTCGGTTATGGTCTCCTGACCCCAGACGTCGTCAAACGTCCGCGGCCGGTATTTGCGATACAGTGCCTGATAAATAACGCCCAAGTCCTTTCCAAGTGATGTTTCAAATGCGGCCATTTACAAGACTGCACACCCTCGATTGAACAGCCGACACGCCCGTTACCACGGCAGCCAGCTCTGCCCCGGCTGCCTTGCGGCACACGTATGAGCCCGCTTAATGCTGCTCGGTTCCCCGCCTGACATGGTTCACGGGAATACGTTGCGCAAGACCGGAGCTTCAACACCGCTTACCGTGGTCAGACGGCACATCGCACTGTCCTCTCTTGGGAATCCATCCCTGCTGTAGCGGATTGCAGGTTACAGGGCACCGCTAGCTCCCCGACTGGTGCAGCCTTGTAAATGGCCGCGCAGGTATTATAACTCATAGAGCGAATTTACGCAACAAGTAATTTTACTCTTTACAAATCCGAAATATGTGGTATAATACTCTAGCGCTCAAGTTGAGGCGCAAACTGAATATGGGCCTGTAGCTCAGCTGGGAGAGCGTTCGGTTCGCATCCGAGAGGTCGAGAGTTCGAGTCTCTTCAGGTCCACCAAAACACACAGGTACGAACTCTTTTGGTTTAGGAATGTGTTCGGCCTGACAAGAAAACTGCCGCAGAGGTAATTGTCCTCTGCGGCAGTTTTCTATTTGCCGGTGTAGCTCTTACACCGCGCGTTGCTCATAAGTAGCCGTGATTTCTCTTTTTCGCTTCAATGTTTGACAGCACATCCCGGATTTCAAAGGCACCTATCGCACAGTTCCAGTGATCGCACCCAAACGAGCGGAAGATGCAGTTTTGGCACCCGTCCTGCTGCTTGCAGTAGTCCACAATGGTTTTCGCAGCTTCGACGACCTTCTTGTTGCTTATCATACGGCGTGCCTCCTTTTACTTTGCATCCGAAATACGGTCAAGAAACGCGGCGGCAGTGTCTATGTCCCAGCCCAGCGCCACCAAAGCGCTGTGAACGTCACCGGCGTATTTAACTCTCTTGACGAGAGTGATTTTCCTGTCCGGCAGCCGCCGAGCCTCGAAACGCCATTTCTTCGCGTCGTCACCGATCTTCTGGTGTAGCCTCGCTTCGGCCAGAAACGGTGTGTCCTCGCAGATGTCAAACTGCCAGACTGCCTTCTCTCTGTTCCAGATGCCGTATTTTGCGCCGCGCTTTCCACGGTAGAATTCTTCACGTTTCATACTCCGGCTTCCTTGTAGTTGTCCTTGATGTACTGATTCCTCCGGCAGCAGGAACACTTCTGGTGTCGTGTATTCAACCAGACGCAGCCGGTACAGTCGAGATCAGCAGCGGGAACGTTCTCAAAAACGGAGATCACAGCCTTGCACAGCTCCTGCATCTTGAAAACGCGGTTGATCTGCCTCTGTCCGTCAGCTGCCGCCATTGCAAGATTCCACTCGTTATATGCGTGTTCGGCGGCTTTAACTGCCGCCTGTCGTTCGATAAGTTCAGCCATTGTTAGCCTCCTGTTCTCCGTCTGCGAACGGGTACACGTCCACTTGGTCGTCGGGGGCCACGACAACGATGTCGTGCTCAGCGGGAATACCGAACAGTCCGTAGGCTGCCCAGTTACAGCCGCTGCTGTCGCCCTTCTTCGGCGTGCCCTTGCCGGTGTACCGGCCCAGACACTCCTGATAGGCACAGCTCGGAGATTTTGCCCCGGCGTCCTTGAAGTCCTGCACGGACGCGACGTGACCGCACATAGGGCAGCGGAAACGCCACTTGAGCATATCAGGGCCAAATCGGCGGGTCGCCTCCGCCTTCCATTCCTCAACACTGTTGTATTTCATTTTGTTTTCCTCCTTCGTGTAGCTTTCACAGCCGGACAATCCAGCCGTAGCGGCTCACGTCAGCTTCGGTTAGTTTGCGGCGCTTGAGAAACCGCAACAGGTCTTCAAGCTCCTCCATGTTGTCCGCAACGCAGGTACGGATGGCGTAATACTGCAACTCCGGATTTATCCTGCCACGAATGCTGACAAGGTGAAGGTCGCGGTCCTCAACGTCCTTCTTGCAGATATACGCCGTCACAGCGCCGGTCTGTCGGCACACCTCCCGACAGACAATGGTTATTCCGCTGCTCATGCGTCCATCTCCTTCCCGTCATAGCCGTACAGTCGTCCGACTGCAATAACCTCTTTTGCCAGCGCCAGCAGCGCACCTTCCGGCGCGGAGGGCAGCTTCGCCCTGCTTGCCGCCGATGCCAGCATAATCAACTCGGATTTGAGGGACGCGGCGGCCTGCCGGGTGTCGGCTTTTTGAACGTCACGGTCAAGGGCGTCTGCCAGAGCCTCGTATTTGTGATAGGCATTGTCATACCGTGTCATGCCGGTGCTCTGGTAGGCGTCGTATGCCTCCTGTGCCTTGCGTCGGAAATCCACAGCGCAGGCCGCGACGATTTCCCGGTCGGTCATATTTTCAACTCGCATTAGATTTTCACCTCCTCGCCGTTCCGAAATGCCGCGACTGTGTGCCAGCCGTCAAGCACCCTCTCACGGTAAACCTTCGGGTGCGAACAGATGACGGCGTGCTGGTGCGGCTTATCCATTACCCGGATCAGAATACCCGGCGCGACTTCGCTGTTTTCCAACGCCCGTTGCCGGGCTTCAATTACGCTCTTTTTCATGGTGTGATGCCTCCTTCGGTGTCAGTGCATCGAGGCTTCCGCTCATATAGAGGACCATTGCCCCGATTACGATGTTATTTGTGATTACGTCCAGCTCATGAAAGTCGATGTCCTCCCGCTTATCGCGCCGCTGTCCAGCTGTTTTCTGCGTCAGCAGGTGTCGAAGCTGCTCGCAGTGGTCCTTTAGAGAAGAAATGTCTGCTGGGTGAAGCTGATAACCGCCCATACGCACGAATGCCCACATGGCGTCAAGCGCGTCGTATTTGACCTTTTTGTCATCCATTATCCCGCCTCCTTGAAAAGCCTGTCCATGCTCCTGAAGATACGCCGAAGCTGCCACACGGACGAAAAGTAGCCGGGCGTGTACCAGTAGGCCGTAGGGTCGTCTCCGTCGTGCATGGGGTCGGTCAAGGTGTTGCCGATCTTGATGTAACCCGCGCAGCCCAGCAGCGAGAGCTGAATATAGCACATCATCCCCGTTGTGAAGTCGAGGTCCTGCGCCGTCACAAGGACGTGATTCTGCCAGCGCAGCGGGCTTTTTGCCTCAAACAGCTGCTTTTCGATCTGATTCACCGCCGCGATCAGTGTAGCCCCCGCTCCACACGCGCAGTCATTCAGCGTGACGAAGCCGTCGCGGTTGATCTGCTCTACAACGTCACCGGTGGTAATCTCCGCCATGCAGCGGCAGATGTCATAGGGCGTGAAGAACTGGCCGATCCAGTGATTGCCGAGTTCCAGCTCCATGTACGCGCCGCCCAGAAAATCCTGCTCCCGGTCGGCGTCAAAGGCGTTGACCACATCCTCTACCAGTTCAGGGAACACCGTGCGCTCTGCTTTCTCGTACTTCTCGATGATCCGCTTATACATTGCCTCGCGCTCCGTGCGGTATCGACTATCTACGGCGTTGGAAAGCGCAATGGCGAACATGGTGATGAAGTCGCTCCATACCTGCCACAGCGGAAAACGACGGGACAGGCTGCGAAACCGCTTCACAAAGTCCGCACGCTTCTGATCTGCGATTCTCACAATGTTCCCTCCCGTGTGTAACTCTCGCACCGTTCGTCCGGCACCCAGTCGCGCCAGTGCTGTTCCAGCCACTTCTGCGCGGCTGCCAGACTGTGGCACGTCTTAACGGCCACAACCTCGATGTCGCCGTACTGCACCTCAAGGCAGGTTTCCACAGAGAAGGAAAACTCCGCCGTGCGGGTGATCCACCAGCGCTGACCGCCGAGGGTCGTTTCCCAGCAGGCCGGTACGTCGTATGCCTCGCGGATGATCTCATAGGTTGCCATACATAACACCTCCTATTCTTCGGTCGTCAGTCGGATGAAGGGACCGGCATAATCGCAAATGGCGGTAGGGTGCAGACCGTCTTCGATGTGGGCGCGCTCAAGGTTGCGTAGCGTTATACTCTGGGGCAGAGCCGACAGGACCTCGTATGCCCAGACCCAGTTCCAGCAGTCCAGACGGTCTTTTCGGGCATCCAGCGTGGCGGCCACGCAGACCGCAACAACCGCCCTGCCGTGCTTAGACAGACAGGCGTTAAAATTCTCGCGGGCCTTCGGTGTCGAGAGGTCCGTCCTCGCTGCGTCGATCCGACGCAGCAGGGCGAATTTTGCCTCCCGGCTTCCATTACCGGCCAGTGCTTTGACCTCTTTGAACAGCGTTCGATCCAGTTTCATTACTTCTCTCCATTCTGCTTCAGCGTCGCGTCGAAGTGCTTGATGCGGTTATGGTCCTCATACCACTTCCGGTCTTCGTCGCTCAGCTTCGTTGTGGGCCGGAAAGCGTTCTTGCCGGTCGTCTTGAAATACCAGTCCTTGCAAAGCGCGCAGGCAGCTTTTGCCGTAGGAGCTTCGACAGCGACGTCGGCCAGATATTCTGTCCGGTTTGCCTTGATGAAGAAATAGACTACATATGTTTTCATGTTTTACCTCCGTTGCCCTGCCATCTTCAGTGCCGGTGGGGCGGTTCCGGCAGACGCCCAAACGGGCGTTTCGGCTCATTGGAATTCGTTCTTTGTTGTTGACATCACGATTTCCCCGGTTTCAATGTCCATCGCACGGTAAAGGTATTTGTAGCCGTGGCGGTGCATCATCATCAGGAATGTGGCGGCGGCCTTGTAGTCATCGCTCTTTATGCTGCCAACCACAGTTTCGATATCGCCATCAATCAGAATGGCCTGAACCAGATACCTCACTCTCGTTATCCTCCTCTCAAACATCCACACTGACACGGTGGTACGCCCAGAAGCGTCCGCCACGAACGAAAACCTTGTACCAGCTCGTAAACGCCTGACCGGTGCAGTCATAGGCGGACGGGTAATAGCGCCGGTATTCGTAGTCCTCGAAGTAGGTGACGGCCTCGTCCATCGTTTCGATATATTCGGGCAGCGGCAGCAGCTCCGTATAGCCGTCGATGCCGTCATCCTGAACGATGCGGCGCTCAGAGACGGGGCGGTGGAAGAACGCGCGCATTTCGCGCTTGAGGTCGACGGCCTTCTGGCTCCTGCCGCTCTCATAAGCGATCTCAAGGATTTCGTAGGCGACCTTCAGATCGGTGTAGCTGTTGATCTTGATAGTTAGCTGAATTTGCCTATATGCCGAAAGGCCCGCAGAAATGCGGGCCTTTTTCATTTTGCAAAGGAGGACAAGACTATGGGAATTCTCGATGCGTTCGCCGCTGAAGACCGCGTGGATGTGAAGTTCTCGACTTTCTACGAGCTGGTGAAGGGCTGCGCCGAGCGCGAGTTTATCACCAACGGACTGAAGCACAAAATCCCTCACGCGCACATTCTGGCAATGCTCGGCGAGCTGCCGGAGCCGGAGGTCGCGACAGATGTTCAGAAGGAGGCTGTGAGCTATGGAAACGATTGAATTTGATAAGCAGCCCATTGAGAAGGCGCTTGAAGATTGGGGCGCTGAGATTACCGGTATCAATACCCTGCTCGGCTGCTGTGAGCTGCTGGCAGGTTTGGCCGAAGAAGCCACGGAGCTGGCTCAGGCCGCGCTGAAGATGCGCCGGACACTTGACAAGAGCAACCCAACACCGATGGCAACCGGCGATGCGTCCCGCAATCTGAATGAGGAGTTCGCTGATGTCCTGCTCTGTGCGGCGGTACTTGGGTTTGACCGCGAGGAGATCGCGCGTATTATTCGGGAGAAAGCTGCTCGGTGGAGCACCAGATTGGAGGGAGACGAATGATAAAAGCGACGTTTGAGTTTTACGAGAAAAATATCGTGGGGAAGTTTAATGACGAACCGAGTGTTTATGTTGCAACCGGCAACCGGAAAGAGGACATCAACACCGAGGATATTTTGTGGCAAGCGATGGAGATTGAGCGATTCGATGAATCGGAAGTTCTCGTGGTGGTGGAGTTTGAAGAAGACGGCGTTTATTTGGACCGAGACGAGGGCCTGATGACAGCGAGCATCGTTCGGACTGATGAGCCGAGTGGCTGGGTTCAATGGGGTGACAAGAAACCGACTATCTTCAAGATAGACCGCAAGCGTAGCAAGATTACGCTCACTCCGCAGTGAGAGGATGTGACATAGATGTTTGAGTATCTGCCGGAACGTCCGCTTGAACCGCCCGAGGAAAAGCCCATCGCCTACTGCGATTACTGCGGCGGCGAGATTTACGAGGGCGAGACCGTGTACAACATCGACGGGCAGCTCATCCACGAAGACTGCTTGCACGACTTCGCCGATGACTACTTCAAAGACTGCAAAGAGGAGGCTGTGAGTTATGCAGAGGCGTATTGCTGACATCAAGAAGGACATCGCCGCACACTCTGCTCGGTCCGCTTGGGACAGGGGCGTCAAGGGCTACGCGGTTGAGATGTTCGATGACTACGTGGACCGGCTGCACATCGCTGATGATTCGGTCCGCATCGGGAAGGTCGTAGAAGCTGACCTGCTGAATGGCGCTCGGGATTGGGAGCAGTACAGCTACGGCGGCTGCGCGGAGGTCTATGACGGCGACATCTGCGAGCGGCTCTGCAACGAAACCCAGAAGAAGAAAACCCACGACGGCGAGCTACCACTGGGCGGTGAAGACTGGCTGACGGTTCAGGCCCGCGCTCTGCGGTAAGCAGCACGGATTGTCATGCGCTATGCGAACAGGAGGGATTGAGATGTCGGTAGCGTATCAACCGCTAACCCACCCGCGCGTGGCAGAGTTCGCTCGGAAGTTCAGGTTCCCCGGCTGGTATATTGACAGTACCGGCTGTTACGGATGTCTGCTCGGGAAGTATTGGATCGCAGTCTTCGTGAATGATTGTGATGAATCGCTTGACATCACGGTAGACACCGTTGGCGAGACCGGTTACTTTGACAAGAATCTCGAATGGGAAACCGCAGAGAGCGATGATGAGCTGGCGTTGACTGCCACGCGGTTCGTGGCTAAGTATGCGATGAAAAGCTGAAAGGAGAAAGACAGATGATTGTTGAACGGCAGTATGTAAATCCGATGGAGATGACGTTCATCGGGAAGGACGGCTCGATGGGGCTGCGCCACGGTAAGACCTACCGCGTGTTGATGTTCTGCGCGGAGGGCCACATCTGGGTGAGCTGGAATGACAGCGATGACCGCATGAAGGTCTGCCCGTACACCTCGCTGAATACTCTGTACGCCAATTGGAAAACTCCCGCTCCTAAGCTGAGTAACGAGGGTGCCTATAAGATTATTGCCAAGCACCTCTACCGCGCTCACAGGATGTACACAGGCGGTAAAACGCTGGTTATCCTCGCAGACAGCATTGAGGAAGCAACCGAGAAAGCCCGCGCAGCGTTTGGTGTATCGTCCGTGGTGGTGCGCTGCGTTGATGCAACCGAAGACCCGCAGGTATATGAGGTGTGAGCTATGAAAATGACGCGAAAGGAGGCCGCGCACGTTCTCGAATGTGGAGCGTGGTGGGACCACCTGCCGGATGATATGTCTGACGCGGACATGAATCCGTTGCAGGACGCACTGGACGTTGCGCTCGCTGCCCTCCGTTGTGACTGGGTAGATGCCGAGAAGCAACCGCCCACGGAGGAGGGTTCGTACCTCGTCTGCACGAAGAACGGCGCAGTGACCACCGCTCGGTATTACTCACCCTGCGCGATTAGGCCGGCAGAGTGGCAAGGCAACCGTGACGTCGCCTATTGGATGCCGATGCCAGAGCCGCCTGTGCCGGTGCAGCCGCCGGCGGGTGCGGTACGTATCGCCAAGCTCGGGCGCAAGCGCATTTGGGTCGATGAGAACAACGACTTCGTAGCGGAGGTGAAGTGAGATGCAGAAGCAAATCGACATCTGCTCGACGTGCAGATTCGGCGTCCGCAACTATACATCAGTTATCGGCAACATCCCGTGGTGCTGCGAAAAGCACTGGCACTGCAAGCCGGGAAGTCTGGCGAGCGACTATGTTCCTAAGCCGGAACCGAAATTCGATGGAGTGGAGTATCGGCGGCACACCTGCCCGCACTGTCAGCATGAGTGGTTGGAAGACCGCGACGCCTCGGATTACCCGAACTACTGCCCTGCTTGCGGTGAACCTTTGGGAAAGGAGGACTGAGTGATGAATCGCAAGACCGCTGACCGCATCATTGTCAAGAGCAATGCTCGCATGAAGATGGTTCTCGACTGGTACTATGAGAACAAGCACTGGCTTGACCGTGAGCCGTTCCTTGCGCCGATGGAATCCGGTGTGGTAGAGCTGTGTGAGGAGCAGATTGAGTTTACGTTCGAGAACACGCGCGGTGTGGTGGAGATTGCGATTTATCCCACGGTCCAGCCGAATATCCCGGCGTCTATCATCTTCGACTACATCCCGGAGCAGATGGATATTGCCAACCGCCGGGTCGCGCCGGAGCTGGTAGAGCCAAAACGGTTGGCGCTCGATCTCGTGCTCCGGTATGATAAGACGCCGGAGAAAGAGGCGCTGAAGTACCATGCGCTGATGCTGTTTATGACCTACTACCGCGAGGTGGTCGAGGTCGAGCAGCGTGTTGAGCACCGGCCAGCCAAGGCCAAGAAGAAGGGCCGAAAGGCGCGGCGGGTGCAGCCGCTCATCCGGCGATTCTACACGCTGGCTGAGTTCGATGCTGACGCCCTGCCGAAGCCTGAACAGGCCAAACGGAAGTACACCAAGCCCGAGCACGAGGTCAACGTCAGAGGCCACCTGCGCCGGTACAAGTCCGGCAAGACAGTCTGGGTCAAGCCCTCGGTTCGGTATAAGGGCAAGACCGCCCACCACAAAGAGTATAAGCTGTAAAGGAGGAGCAGCGAGATGAAAGCAACTGGACAAGTTCGTCGGATTGATGACCTCGGCAGGGTTGTTATTCCGAAAGAGGTTCGCAGGAGCCTCGGCATCCGTGAAGGCGATGCGTTTGAGATTTTTACCACGGAGGACCGGAGAGGCGTGGTCTTCCAAAAGTACAGTTTTGACACGCCGATTGCGGATGCACTGAAGTGCCTCCGTGTGGCGGTCGAAGACAGTGAGCTGTCCTGCCGCATGGAGTTTTTGCAGAGCATCACCGAGCTTGAAGCTCGGCTGAAATTGGAGGAAGAAGAATGATGGACGCGCTGAGATTTATCTTTTCGAGCTTCTGGATTTGGCTCGGGTTCACCACGCTGGTAGCTGTCGTGCTGAAGTATCTGGTGGACGCGATCAAAGCTATCCGCAACACACAGAACGTGAAGATTTACACCTTCGAGAACGGGAACCGCACCGTGGAGATTGAGAACGCGACCAAAGCAGACGTTGCCGACGCCATCGGCACGTCTTCCGGCCAATTCGAGTAAAAGTGATTTTTTCAGAATAATTTTCTGAAATTCACTTGACCAAACCACGATAGCGTGGTATAATGTAAGAGTAGAAACCAAACCCCAACAAAAGGATGTGAGACTGATGATTAAGAACTACGCGCCCCAGCCGTATGACGGAACGACTGCGCTTCCGCAGTATGTCACCGACGTGAGCACGTACACGCTGATTGGAGAAGTCCCCGGCGGGTATAAAATCACACTGGCCGAGCTTTCCGTAGGCAGTTCTGTGAGCGCGGGAAACCCGCTCACCCACGCCCTGTTCAAGAGCTACTCTGACCACGGCGAACAGATGAAGGTAGTTCGCGTGAGAGCAAATGGCGTAGACGGTGAAGTGACTGCCGCAGTGAGCGCCATGCGGATGGCGGGCGTTGAGTTTAACCCCGCCCTGCCCGTCTCCTGTGAGACCGTCCTGTACGCGCTGGGCGCATGGATGCAGGAGCACAACCCGGAAATCACGTCAGTGACGCTCGTGTCACAAAGCTGTCATTGACCTGTCAGAGAGGCGGTGCTAAAATGGTATCGTGTAAAGTCTGTATCAGGCACCACGCTCGGCATCCGCCTCGGTTCGGATTGTCCTCCTTAACGCTCGGATGCCGAGCGACGCCCTGATTTTTAGGGGCGCTGATTGAAACAGAAAGGTGCTGATACGATGATTTACACAAGCAGATTCTCAAACCCGGAGCTGAAGACCGGGAAATACACGGCCATTCGCATTTCCGTCGGAAGTCCCCGCTGGAACATCGGCTACCAGATCGCGGGAGCCATCAGCGAGCTGATGCCGAAAGGCATCTATGGGAAGTACGACAACGACAAGGCCGCGTATGAGGCAGCATACCGTGGTCGGCTGGATTATTTCGGCGTCCAGCATATTCGCCAGTTGCTTGCAGCTTGCGAGCAGCCCGACAAGGACATCGTGCTCTTGTGCTATGAGGACGTCCGAAAGGGTGAGAGCGACTGGTGCCACCGGACGATGTTTGCCAAGTGGTGGTTCGAGAAAACAGGTGAGGTGATTCCTGAATTGCCTGACCCGTCCACACCCAAAATCTCGAAAGCGAAGATGAAGGCAGCGGTCGAGCAGACCACGCTGTTCTGATTCTCGAAAACGGCAGGATGGCCTATCGCTCCACCTGCCGCTCATGCGGACTTAGTTCAACGGCAGAACCCGCTGCTCCCGGCAGCGAAACGCCTGTTCAACTCAGGCAGTCCGCTCCATTTGAATAGACAGAAAAAACCGTCAGTTCAAAGCTGGCGGTTTTTCTTTTGCATACAGAAGGAGGAAGGAGAATGTTTCACGGCTCGCTGCCAGACAGCGTTCAGCAAATCATGGGCGACTGCATCCGCGATTGGAAATGCACGGACATTTACGTGGGCTGCTCCGGCAACTTCACCATTGAGCGTATGTTGAAAGGCGTGACCAACGCCAGACTGCACGGGAACGACGTGACGATTTACTCCTGCCTTCTCGGTCGGTACTTCTCAGGCGCTCCGCTCAATGCCCGGTTTAACGAGAACTACGAAGGCCCGATGGAGTTCATTCAGGAGTATATGAAAACCGACTTGGACATCGCAACGTGTGTGCTGCTCCTGTCGAAGATGAGCACGTACCTTGGCTCCAAGCCAAACCCGTACTACGTTCGTATGATCGAGGCGTATAAGGATCAGTGGCCGGAGCTGTTCGATAAGACCCGCACGAAGTTGGAGAAGGCCGGCCAGTTCCTCGACAGCTTTTACGCGGGGGATGTCATCGGCTGGGTCGATGACGTGCCGAAAGACCAAGGCTTCGTCTGCTACCCGCCGTTCTACTCCGGCGACTACGAGAAGATGTTCAAGGTCATCGAGGGCATCATCGCGTGGGACCCGCCGGAGTACGACATGATTGACAAGGACAAAATCTTCGAGATGTTCCGTAAGCTGACCGAGCGGGATTATTTCATGTTCGGCACCAACGATGAGTTGGAGGAGTTCTCGGACTACCTCATGGGCATCTCGCAGACCACGAACAGGGGCGTCCCGCTGTATGTGTACTCCAAAGCGCCGAAGTCCCGCATCATCGTCCCGCACCAGCAGGTGGCGAGCCTGATGGTGGAGAGGCTTGGGAAGGACGAGGACATCGGCGACACCATGCGGATTGTCCCGTTGAAAAGCGAGAATTTCCGGGCGCTGCGTTCGCAGTACATGAACCCCTACATCAAACCCGGCAGCGAGACTGCGAGCTTCGGGGTGCTGGTGGATGATAAGCTGATTGGCGTGTACGCCTTCTCAGCATCCCCCACTTTGTCCAACTGGGATAAGCACATAGAGACGCCCACAATGTACCTTCTAAGCGACTTTCCCATCGCCCCCACCAAATATAAACGCCTCGCTAAACTCGTCTTATACGCGGCCCTAAGCCGTGAATCAAAGCTATACGCAGAACGCTTAACCAACCACCGCATCCGTTCGCTCGTGACTACAGCCTTTACCAAGCGACCCGTGAGCATGAAGTATCGCGGGCTGTTCCAGCTCCTGAACAAAAAGCAGCTCCCCGGTGTCGATGAGAACGAGACGGATATGTCGAAAATCTACTACAACTCCGGCTATCAGCTCAACTACGGTGCGCCTATGGGCCAGTGGACGTTGGCTGAGGGGTTGGAACTTTGGAAGAAGAAGCACTCGCAGATTGGTGCTAAGGAGGACGAATGATGAATGTATTCACGCTGGAAATCGACCCGCGAGAAATAAAGCTGCTGGAAACGAACGCCCGGTACATGAAGCATGAGGAGTTCAACCGGCTGGTCGAGAATATCCGTCGGGATGGTAAGCTCACTTCCACCCCGTTCTTGTGCAAGGATGACGATGACCGCTGGCTATGCCTGTCCGGGAACCACCGGACGAGGGCTGCTATCGAGGTAGGGCTGCCCACCATCACCTGCCTTGCCACGGATGACCCGCTCAGTAAAGAGCAGCGGATTGCTATTCAGCTCTCCCACAACGCGATTGCCGGTCAGGATGACCCCGCCACCCTGAAAGCTCTGTACGAGCAGATTCTGGACACGAGCCTGAAACAGTACAGCGGTCTGGATGACAAGACGCTGGCGCTGCTCGACAAGTTTTCCAGCATCAGCATCTCGGAGGCAAACCTGACGTTTCAAACCTTGTCGCTGGTGTTCCTGCCGGACGAACTTGACGCGGCGAAGAAGGTCATCGACGAGGCGAAAGATCGCGCGAAATCGTCCAGCGATGTATGGCTGGCTCGTATGGCCAACTACGACGCTTGGCTGGACGCGCAGGAAACTGTTGGCGCTGCCTACAACGTCAAGAATGTGGCTACGGCGGTGGAGCTTATTCTGAAAATCTTCCAGCGCAACGTGACACAGTGCTCAGAGGGCTGGGCCGATACGACAGATAACAAGAGGTACGTCCCCATCGAGACGGTGATTGGCAAGACCAAAATCCCCGCCGAAGACGCCAAGGTCATCAAGAAAGCCTTGGACACGATGGTAGGCTCCGGCCAGCTCGATGCCAAGGCGCTGTACAGCGGCATCACGCAGCTCTGCCAGCAGTACCTCGACAGCAAGTAGGAGGTCTGATTTTTTAGATGGCTAATGTCGTGTACAATCAGAAGTTCCACGATGACTGGGCATGGTCGCTCGCCATCCGTGGTGCTACTGATGCAGAGATTGCCGAGGCCATGCACGTCTCACGAAAGACAATTTGCTCATGGAAGAATGAGCATGAATCCTTCGCAAATGCGCTGGCCGAGGGTAAAGAGATTGCTGACAGCAAGATTGAGCGCAGCCTGTACCAGTCAGCGCAGGGCTACTTCGTCGATGAGGAGGAACGCTTAATCGAGGTCAGTAAGGACGGCACAACCAAGCTGGGCGACCTGAGAACGAAAAAGCGTTACATCCCGCCGAGCACTACGGCCCAGATATTCTGGCTCAAAAACCGAAAGCGCGAACACTGGCGAGATGTATCTAAGACCGAAGTCACCGGCGCTGATGGAAAGCCGTTGGAGTTCCAGCAGGTACAGGTATATCTCCCCGAAAAGGAGGAGGTGGAGTAGCGCGTGGAGAAGGTTGTGTTCCGACCGCAGAAAGGCAAGCAGGAAAAATTTCTTGCTTGCTCTGCCGACATCTGCATTTACGGCGGGGCTGCGGGCGGCGGTAAGAGCTATGCACTTCTGCTCGAACCGCTACGGCACATCGGCAACAAACAGTTTGCTGCCGTAACCTTCCGACGCACTAATCCGCAAATCCTAAGCCCCGGCGGTTTATGGTCCGAGAGCTTCAACATCTACAGCTTGCTTGGAGCTACGCCGAAGCTGTCCCCAAAGCCAATGTGGGTGTTCCCGAGCGGTGCCACGATTACGTTCTCGCACTTGGAAATGGAATCGACCAAGTACGACTGGCAAGGCTCACAGATTCCGCTCATAATGTTTGACGAATTGACGCACTTTTCGGAGAGCGTCTTTTTCTATATGCTGTCCCGTAACCGCTCGATGTGCGGCGTAAAGCCGTACATCCGGGCGACCTGCAACCCTGACGCCGATAGCTGGGTGGCGAACTTCATATCTTGGTGGATTGACCAAGACAGCGGCTACCCCATTGAAGAACGGTGCGGCAAAATCCGCTGGTTCATCCGCAGAGATGAGAAAGTGTATTGGGCCGACAGAAAGCAGGACCTGTGGGAACAGTTCAACCTGACCACTGATGAAGAAAAGGCCGAGCCTCGCTCGGTGTCATTCATCAACAGTACGTTGCAGGACAACAAGCTGCTCATGCAGCGTGACCCCTCGTACTTGGCAACGCTGAAGGCGCTGCCTACCGTGGAGCGGGAACGTCTGCTTTACGGCAACTGGAAAATCAAGCAAGCCGCCGGCCTCTACTTCAAGCGGACGCAGGTACGCAATATGCTGCCCTGCGCCCCAGCCGATGTCACGTCCTACGTCAGAGCGTGGGACCTTGCGGCATCACCGGAGACCGAGAAGGGCGACCCTGCGTACACCGCTGGTGTGCTGATGGGCAAACGCGCCGACGGCAGCTTCGTCATCATAGACGTCATCAACAAGCGGCTGTCTGCCAGCGACGTGCGGGCCTTGATAAAGCTCACCGCCGAGGTGGACAACGCAAAGTATGGCAACGTCCGGGTGCGGCTCCCGCAAGACCCCGGACAGGCAGGTAAGGACCAAGCCCAGAGCTTCGTCCGCTTGCTGTCCGGTTTCAGTGTCCGCACTGAGCCGGTCAGCGGCAGCAAGGAATCCAGAGCAGAGCCGGTGGCCGCCCAGTGGCAAGCCGGCAACTTCGATGTGGTCGTTGCTGATTGGAATGAGAGTTACTTTTCCCAGATGGAGAGTTTTCCGGCGAGCAAGTTCAAGGATATGGTGGACGCCACCAGCGACGCCTTCTCTGAGCTTGAACGTAGGTCGGAATTCCACTTCTCCTTCTAAGCGAGGTGCAAGATGAGGATTTTTAACATCGAGATCGGAAAGCGCCGGGTTCGTGAGCAGTACACGAATAAGGCCGGCAGCTTCGTCTCACGTTGGAGCAGACCTCCAACCCTGAACACAGCCGAATGGCTGAATATGTTCTCGAAAAGCCCCCGGCTTGCCGTCGTGGACAGGATTGCCAGCGACACCGCAAACATCGGGGGCAAACTGCTGCGCGTTGAGCGGGATGGTACGGAGACGGAAATCACCAGCCACCCCTTCCTCCGGTTCATGGACCAGCCGAACCCGCTGTATGAGATGACAGGCTCGGCCATCTGGCGGCTGCATGAAATCTACCTGCTGCTGGTGGGCGAGAGCTTCTTGCTCATCGAGCGGGATGACGCGGGGCGTCCTGTTGAGCTGTGGCCGGTGCCGCCGTACTGGGTAAAGATGACCCCGTACCTCGGAAGTCCGACGTACCAGATTCTTTCCCCCTCTGGCCTGACGATGGACGTGCCGGTGGACGATATGTTCGTGATGAAGCAGCTCAATCCGCTCGACCCCTTCCTTCGCGGCCTCGGTGTCGCGGAGAGCATCGCGGACGAGGTGGAGATTGACGAGTATGCCGCGAAGTTCCAAAAGCGGTTCTTCTACAACGACGCGGAACCGTCCCTCGTGTTCCTGATGCCGGATGCCGACAAGGACCAGAGCGACGCTTTCATGGCCCGGTGGAATCAGAAGCACCGTGGCGTGGAGAACAGCCACAAGGCCGCAGCCCTCACAGGTAACGTCGATGTCAAGGCGTTCGGGTCGAGCGACACCAGAGAGCTGGGCTTCACCGAGAGCCGGATTGCCATGCGCGATGCAGTGCTGGAACACTTCGGTGTGCCGCGAGAAATCATGGGCATCACCGAAAACAGCAACCGCGCCACAGCGGACGCCGCCCAGTACATCTATGCCAAGAACGTGCTCACGCCCCGGATTCAGGCGCGTGAGGAGGCCATCAACAAACAGCTCCTCCCGATGTTCGGGGACGGGCTGGTGTGGCGCTTTGACCCGGTGGTCCCCTATGACCAAGACTTCAATAAGGCCAAGGCGCTGGATGCCTACAACGCAGGGCTGATTACAAAGAACGAGGCCCGCGAGCTGCTCGACCTCCCGGACACGGAGGGCGGCAATGTGTTCAAGGTTTCCATCAATGACCTGTTCCTGACCGAGAGCGATGACCCCGCTGCGGTCACGCAAGCCATGTTCCAAGAAGACATCATCCAACCGGTAGATATGCCAGACGCGAAAGGCATCAAGTCCCGCCGGCGGGTGAATATCTCCGCGATGCTGCGGAAAGAAGACCAAGCCGCTCTGAAAAATGAGCGGCGCTTTTTGACCGCAGTCAACAGGCATTTCTCAGACCAGCGGGCCGCAGTCACAAAGGCTCTCGGCCTCACAGCCAAGGCTGATGGCGATGACCCGCTGTTCTTCCCGTTGCAGGAATACCTGCTGCCTGATGGCACGTTCAGCCCTGAGCTGTGGGCGATGCTCTCCGAGGAGGACCAGCTAAAGCTGACGGACGCCATCGCGTCCGGCTTGCTCAACTGGACCGATGAGGCGAGAAAGCTGATTCAGCTACTCACCCCATGCTGGAAAGCAGCCTATGAGGACGGCGCGACGGTGGCTGGGGATGCCTACGGCTTCGTGGAAATCCAACGGCCTGAGTTCGTGTCTGCCGCCAAGGTAAATGGCGGCAAGCGTGTGGTTGGCATCGAGCAGACCACAAGAGACAATATCGCCCGCATCATCTCGCGCGGTATCTCGGAGGGCAAGAGCCAGATCGAGCTGAAGAAGGAAATCCAGTCTGAGATGGGCAGCACGGAATCTCGTGCCAAGCTCATTGCTCGGCAGGAAACCTCGACGGCCCTCTCCACAGGCCAGTTCGATATGATGAAGGCTGCCGGTGCCGCCACAAAGACGTGGCACCATAGGCCGCAGAAAAACCCGCGTCCCGACCATGTTGATATGGACGGCGAAACCGTCGGCATCGACCAGCGGTTCTCCAACGGTCTGCGTTTCCCGCGTGACCCGGAAGACGGACGCGCAGAACAGCTTATTAACTGCCGGTGTTATCTCACCTACGGCGGTTTTTAAGATAAGCCCTAAACTCTGAGGAAAGGAGGTAAATCCGTATGGCACGAATGGGTAGACGGACTTCTGCTCATGGTCAGAAGTCGGACAACCCGACACACGAGTACAAATCGTTTGTGTTCCAGTTGGAGGACGCGAACGAGGAAAGCGGAGAATTCTCAGGCTACGCCGCCGTTTTCGGCAATGTCGATAGCGGCAGGGACGTAATCGAACGAGGCGCGTTCTCCAAAACCATCAGGGAGGATTTTGACCGCATCAAGATTTTATCGCAGCACAATGACTGCGACCTGCCAATCGGCAAACCGCTCGAACTGCGTGAAGATGAAAAAGGTCTCTATATCCGGGGCAAAATCAGCGACACGCAGAGAGGGCGGGACATCAAGACGCTGCTCAAAGATGGCGTCTTGAACGAACTCTCGATTGGATATGACGCGATCACTGCTGACTATGATGAGGAGAACGGCATCCGGCACTTGAAGGAAATCAAGCTGTGGGAGGTCTCCATCGTCACATGGGCGATGAATGACCAAGCCAAAATTGATGAGGTCAAGTCGCTTGCAGAAGAGCTGCGGATTGAGGCAAAAGCTGGTAAGATTACCCGCTCTCGGCTCAATGCGCTGAAGCCCTTCATTGCAGTTGTCCGCGAGCTTGTGGATATTCTCGGTCCGCTGTTGGAACCTGCCGCCCACCTTGATAACGAGGGTGATGGCGGCGACCCGCAACCCCAGAAGAAACCCCAGCCTCCGAAGAAACCGAAGCAGGCTTCCAAGAAGGCCAAACCGTCCGACATCATTTTTGAGATTGTCCCCTAAAACTATCAGGAGGTAAACGAATTATGAAACTGACCCAAGAACAGCTCGCCAAGCTGATTGCAAAGGTGTTCTCTAACCTGACCGCCAAGTTTGCAGAGGCTGGCAAAAACGTGAACGACATCACCGCCGATGACATCCTTGCCGAACTCTCCGCTGTGCTGGAAGAGATGAACGCCGGTGAGGGCGAAGGCGCTCCCGCTGGTGACGGCGAGGGCAAGGGCGAAGGTGAAGGTGCTCCCGCCGGTGAGGGCGAGGGCGAAGGTGACGCCGAAGGCAAGGGCTTTGACGGTGACGAACTCATCGGCAAGATTATGGAGGCCCTGTCTGGTGTGCTGGCTACTGGCGATGAGGGCAAGTCCGGTTGCGGCGACGGTAAGAGCGCCGGTTCTCCCAGAGAGGGCAAGAGCGCTACCGGTCCTTCCGCTCCCAAGGCAGCTCCCCAGCGCAAGTACGCAAGCCTGTTCCTCTCCACCGGAGCATCCCGTGACGGCAACGGCGGCAGCGGCTTCAAGGCCCGCATCGCATCCATGTCTGCCCCCGAGCGCCGCAAGGCTGCTTACGGTATGTTTGGTCGCGCTGTGAAGTGCATCCATGCTTCCGGTGGCGACATTGACCGCGCTGCCTTCACCGCCGAGCGTAAGTTTGGCGATGCAGAGATGGCCCGTGAGTTCAAGGCTCTGTCCGTGACCTCTCCCACCGACGGCGGCTATCTGGTCCCCGAGGTGTATGCCAACGAGATTATCGAGCTGCTGTACCCCGCGACTGTCATCTACAGCCTTGGTGCTCGTAGGCTCGGTATGGCGAACGGCAACCTGAACATCCCCAAAATCAAGACCGGCTCCCGCGCCATGTTCACCGGTGAGAACCGCGCCATTCCCAAGAGTGCTCCCAAGTTCGGCAACCTGAAGCTGTCCGCGAAGAAGCTGACCGCTCTCATCCCCATGAGCAACGACCTGCTGCGCTCCACCAACTTTGATAATGACGTCATCGTCGGTCAGGACGTGACCAAGCAGATGGCTCTGGGCGTTGACTGGGGTGCTCTGAACGGCACTGGCGGCGAGTTCCAGCCTCTGGGTATCACCAAGAACAAGGGCGTTCAGAACATCAACGTCACCGCGCTGGATGAGCTGTATGCCAGCTCTGCTGGCGTCCTGACCGCCGCTTTCCCCAACTACCTCATCGCCTCCGTCCTGAAGAACAACGTCTACGCTGACGGTCTGGGCTTCGTGTTCAACACCAGCGTGGAGCAGTTCTTCAAGTCCCTGCGCGATAACGTGGGTGGCTTCATCTTCGCTCAGGAGATGAACGAGAACGGCACTCTGGCGGGCTACCCCTACCGCACCACCAACCTGCTGGAAACTGCCAGCGGCAAGACCTCCATCATCTTTGGCAACTGGAATGACCTCGTGATCGGCGAGCAGGGCGCTCTCGAAATCGAGACCAGCCGCGAGGGTGCGTGGACTGATGATGCTGGCAATCTGGTCTCTGCTTTTGAGAACGACCAGACCCTGATTCGTGCCATCAACAACGTGGACACCGGCCTCCGTCACGACGAGAGCTTCGCTGTGGCGACCAAGGTCGCTGTTCCTGTCTAATCAAAACAGGAGGTAGCCTAAGATGAAAAGAGAACTGATTCAGAACGTCAAGGTTCAGCCCTATACTTCCGGCGCAGCCCTCGACAGGACCGGGTTTCTGTCCGGTGTCATCGGCGCGGTCATCGGCACTGCTGGCGCGCTGACCCTGACCATCACTCACAGTGATGATAACAGCTCCTACGAGGCCGTCACAGACAAGCTGGTCTTCCCCGAGAAGCAGACCGAAGGCGGCACCTTCACCACCGAGGAGCTGGAAGTGGGCGACATCGTGAATATCGACATCGACCTGCTCGGTCTGAAGAACTACGTGAAAATCACCGCGTCCGGCGCTGCTGCTACCAGCACCACGCTGGCCGTTGTGCTGGGCGACAAGCACGTCCAGCCCGTGTAAGGAGGGCCGTACCATGCCGAGGATTTATAAGCCTGTGGGTCCGACCAGCAACAAGGCTGCCGGTCCCAGCGCCACAAAGACCCCGGCTGCGGCTCCCGCGCCGGAGGTCAAGAAACCGGAAGTGAATAAGAAGACGGAAACAGGCGGCGAGAAGTAATCGCCGCCTGTCCGCATAGGAGGTCTATATGCTTGCAGATAACGCATTAACGACCCTCGACCGGATGAAGCTGATGCTGGGTCTTGCAGACATCGAAGACGAGAGAACGGATGAGATTATCACGCTGCTGATTAACAGAGCTTCATCGTGGATCGAGCGGCAAATCGGCAGGCATTTAGGCCGACACTCGTACCACCAGTGGTATGACGCAGACGGCCAGCAGGAACTCGTCTTGTTGGAGTACCCCATCATCAGCGTCGAGTACGTCAAGCAGGAGGGCAAGATTGTTGACCCGGAAACCTATGACTACGCTCAGACCGGAGAAATCGGGGTCATCTACCGAGACAAGGGATGGCTAAAGGCCGGGTATCGAAGGGGTCTGGCCTACGACATCGTAGCGCCCATGAGGGTCATCGAGGTTAGCTACACGGCTGGTTATGTCCTGCCGAAAGATGCTACAGCTGATGACCCTCAGACCTTACCTTCGGACCTTGAAGGGCTGCTATGGGATATGGTGTCGCAAATCTACACCAACTTGCAGAACGGCTCTCAGGGCCTGTCTTCGTTCTCCATCTCGGACGTGACTTGGAACTTCGACAAGTCCATCCCGGAATCGTGGAAACAGCTCATCAACCTGTACAGGAGGTATTGATATGCCGAATATTGATGCCATCCTCTCGGACTTCCTACGGTTGAAATCCGCCTGCGAGGAAATGTCCAGCAAGAAGATTGTGGTCGGCATCGTTGGCGAAGTGGATTCCGAAGTCCTGAAGGTCGCTCAAATCCATGAGTACGGCACTGAAAAGATGCCGGAACGCTCTTTCCTCCGCGCCAGCTTTGACGCTGACCGGGAGAAGCTCGGTTCCCTTGTCTCCGAACAGGTGAACAAGGTGATTGATGGGAGGGCGTCTGCGACAGCCGCTGCAAACGCCATCGGCGCTCAGGCAGCGCAGATGGTGCAGAACTTCATCGACGATAACCGGGTCAAGCCACCGTCCAACTTTTCCAAGAAGACGCAGCACACCACGCTGTATGAAACCGGTACGCACATCCGGGATCGCATCGCCTACAAAGTGGAGGAATGATCTATGTTCTATAACACTCCGAGACTTCCGAGGGCGTTGCTGCACACCCTGACGGTCATAAAGCGTACCTACGTGCGCGGCCCCGGTGGGCAGTCCAAGCCAGTTGAAGAAACGGTTACGTCCTTCTTGGGCGTGGTGATGCCGCTGTCTAATCTGGACTGGAAACAGTTGCCGGAAGGGTCGTACACGCAGAACTCTCAGAAACTTTATACGGATGACCCCGTGGACATTGAGCCTGGGCAAATCATCCTCGACACATACGACGGTCAGCAGTACACCGTCAAGCAAGAACTGTCCCACAACTCCATCCACCCGATGCACCGCTATCTTGTGGAAGGGGTGAAGAAGGCATGACATTTGAACAAGCGCGGAACGCGATTGTAGCGGGGCTGGAAGCCCACCTCGGGTATCCGGTCAACCTCTCCGAGCAAATCGCAGATATGCCGGAGTTCCCGTACTGCTACTACAGCGTTTTGGCTCCGCGCATTTCTGACCACTGGTTCGGGCTGCGGGAGGTGGTGAGTGAAGGCGATGAGTTCAAGCTGGTTCGTTCTGAACCGGTATCAGCCACCCTGTCCTTCACCTTTTGCAGCATGAACCGTGATACTGATGACGGTTACGTCTTCGGAGAAGACGAGGCGCTGTCGCTGTGCGAGAAAGCCCACGGCTTTTTCCTGTTGAACGGGCGCAGCCTTTCGACGGAGCACGGAGACATCGTTATCAGCAACGTGGGCGCTGTCACAAATCGCACCAGTTTTCTTGTGGAGGATTCCGTTCGCCGCTATGGGTTCGACATTCGCATTTCCTATGTGCGGACTGATGAAGTGCCGACCACCACTGTGCTGCGTCCGGGAGCCACCCCGGGAGACATCAAAACCTAAGAAGGAGGAACGCCTTATGGCAAAAGACGTAATCGTCGTGGTGCAGCGGGACGCGCTGCCCACCGAGAAGGAAAGCCTCGACATCCTGCTCGTGTCTACCACCGGCGAATACCCGGTTGATACGTACCGAGATGTAGCGAGCGTCGAAGCAGTCTACGGGCCTGACGGCCCTTGCCCCAACGCGAAAATCGTCCGCAAGGCGACCACCCTGTTCAATCAGGGCAAGACCACCCTTGCGGAAACCCTTTTGGACAAGTTCAAGATTGTGAGCTTTAACCCGCCCAGCGCGTCCCCCGCGACCACGGCGTCCTTTGCCGTGACGTTCGCAGGAGAACCCTCCATCGCTGCCAGCAAGGACCTGTGGGTCAGGCTCGGCGGGGATGACAATGCGGTCGTGGAAATCACCACGGATGCCGAAGTCACCACCGCAGACCAGCTCGCTGCCCTGTTCGCTGACACCAGCTTTACCAAGGGCGGCAAGACCTACACCGCCACCGTTGAGGGGGCCGTGGTGCGCTACACAGCCACCGAGGGCGGCGAGGCAGACACTATCCCTGAGATGGTGGATGTCTTTGAGGACGAGCTTCTGGGCGTCCCTGTGGCTGTCGAGGCAACCGCTGAGTTCGTGAATGGCACGGACACGGTGAGCGCCGCCGACAACCTCATCAACGCCATCAAGCAGTTCCAGTCCGACGTGGACAACGACTGGTACTACCTGCTGACTGACCGGGACGAGGACGAATATGTCATCGCCCTTGCCAAGTTCGCAGAGGCCAGCGAACCGTCCGAAGCGGAGCTGGGGGCCGGTGTCGAGGACCACCGGAAGTTCTACATGGGCCAGACCAGCAACAAGAAGTTCGCCAGCGTGACCTCCCGCGCTGCTGTCATCTACACCGATGAGCAGTATCTGAGTGAGGAGCCTGACGCCTCCTACACCGGCAACGTCGGCCCCTTCTATCCGAAGTCCGTGACGTGGAAGTTCAAGCGTCCGCAGGACGGAAACGCCGATACCAGCGAGGGCGAGAAGCTCATCTCCCTGCCCAAGCTCACGGAGGGCGAGCGGGATGCGCTGCTGGAAAATCACGTCAACTATTTGACGGAGGAGTACAAGCGGCAGTACGTCAAAGACGGAACCTGCCTTGACGGTGAGTTCATCGACATCGTGCTCGGCGCGGACTGGATTGCCAAGCGGATGCGCGATCTGCTCTACGATATGCTGCTGGAAAACGCCAACATCAACTACGGCGATGACGGGTTCGGCCTTATCGCTACCGCTCCTGCCCAGGCTCTGGCCGAGGCTGCGGACGAGGACCACAACATCATTGCCAGAGACGCGGAGACCCGCGCCGGTGTGTTCACCATCAACATCCCGAAGTATGCGGATAGCACCGAGGAGCAGCGCCGCAACCGTGTGATGCCCGACATCACGTGGGAGGCCCTGCTGTCCGGCGCTGTGCATCAGGTAAAGACCAAAGGCGTCCTCCGTGTGTCGCTGTAAGGAAGGAGTGAGAAACCATGTTGCAGACTTATGACCCCATGAAGGTGAATATCACCTACAACAACCGGCAGCTCCGTATGTTCGGTGACAGTATGTTCACCCTCGCCCGTGACGAGGATAATGTCACACTGAAGAAGGGTGTGAAGGGCGACAGCACCTATATCCTGAACGCGAACAAGGCCGGCAAGCTGACCATCACGCTTCAGCAGGATTCTCCCGATGTAGCCTTCCTCGAACAGTGCGCGGAGCGCAATGTGATGGCAAACCTCGCCATCACGGATGCCAATGACAGCGGCTCTATGTTCTTCGCGCAGAATGTCATGGTGTCCAAGCTGCCCGACAGGGCGAGAGCGAAGGAAGCGGCAGATGTTACCATCATCTTCCTGATTCCTGACATCATGCTCAGTAACTAAGCTGGGCAGTTAGGAGGCTATTCATGATTGAGAAAGTAAACCCGTCCCACCCGGACAAGATTGCCGACCGCATCGCCGGCGCTATCGTGGACATCGCCTATCAGGTCCAGCCTGACCCGAAGATCGCGGTGGAGGTCCTCATCGGGCATGGCGTGTGTCACGTCATTGTTGAGACCTCTGCTCCGCTGCTCATGCCGGAGGCAGTCAGAGCCATCCACAACGCCATCCGGCGCATCGCAGGTCTCATCCAGATTGACCTGACCATCGTGCCGCAGGACACCCACCTCGCAAACAACCAGAGCGAAGGGTTCCGCTGCGGCGACAACGGCATCTTCAAGGGTGTCCCGCTCACGGACGAGCAGAAGACGCTCGCGGCGATTGCCCGCGACATCTACGCCGCCCATCCGTTCGACGGCAAGTACATCCTCGACGATGACCGGCTCATCATCTGCCAGAGCAACGCGGCGAAGGCTGACATCGAGAAGCTGTACCCGACAGCGGAAATCAATCCGCTGGGCGATTGGACCGGCGGCACCGACGTGGACACCGGCGCGACCAACCGCAAGCTCGGTTCTGACATGGCCGATTCCGTCACTGGCGGCGGGCTGCATGGCAAAGACCTGTCCAAAGCGGACGTGTCCGTCAACATCTACGCCTTTCTGAAGGCGCAGGAGACCGGCGAGCCTGTCGAGCTGTGCTGCGCCATCGGCGATGACGCCATCGACGGAAAGCCCTACGAGGAAATCGTGGAGATCGCCCGCCAGTACATTCAGTCCGTGGGAGGCTTCGAGGCTTTCGCGGAATGGGGCCTGTATTGACCCCAGCCCAACCGGAACACAGGTGGAACATTGACTGGAACATTTGAATTAAAGTCGTGATTTAGACACGAAAGTCGAAAGTCAGGGCGCAAAGTCGAGCAATGTTCCACCCAATGTTCCACCTCGAATGTTCCGTTGTTCCGTCAATGTTCCACCCAATGTTCCACTTGCAAAAACGCGAAAACCCTTGATATTACTCACTTTTTTCATGTTTTCTCTATCAAATGGAACATTGGAACATTGATAACTAAATACACCTAAAAATAGAGGGATTAGAGGAATTAGAGGAAAACACACGTCCCTAATTCGCCTAATTCGCGCAAATTATACGCGCGCACGCGCGCGAGAAGGAGGACACGACCTATGGCCCGTACAAAAACCGTAACCGTGGGTGGCACTGATTATCAGCTTCAGAGCGTGACCTACTCTTGGTACTCCAACCTGACAGACCTGTACATCAACCCAGCCAACGGCAGAAAGAACACCGCGAAGTACGTGGACGCTCTTATCAAGGGCTGCGTCACCGCACCGGCTGAGGTAGCCAAAGGCGGTTTGAAATACTTCGACGAGCAGGATGACCTCGCGACACCGAGCGAACTGGTGCGCGAGATCGAGAACTTTCTTGCGGAGCGAAATAAATCCTAAGACCGCAGAGCGCCGTGCGCGTAACAACGAGCGTCTGTGGAGGATGGTCTTCTGCATGAGCGGCATCAGCTACTCAGAGCTGAAGGCTATGGACCTGTTCGACTTCGCAGAAGCTGAACAGGCACGCATCCTCTGGCAGACCGAGTGGAACAAGAAAGACTGACCGAAGGGAGGGATGAACCGTGGATGAGGCCCGCAGCCTAACATATAGCATCAATGTTGAGGCCAACACCTCCCAAGCTGAGGCGAGCATACGAAACATCACGAGCAACCTCGGCGGTCTGGGCGGCAGCACAATCAACATTGATGCAGATACGTCTCAGGCTGAATCGAACATCAGAAACGTCACGAGCAGCCTCGGCGGTGTTCAGACACAGGCCCGTTCCGTTGGTTCGGCCTTCCGCAGTTCATTTCTCGATGGCATCGACAGCGGCAACAGCTTCTCGTCCTCCCTGCGCTCCGGCGTAGGCGGGGCGTTCAGCTATGTCACTGGACAGGCCAAGGGGTTCGTCAGCAGCGTAGCGTCCAGCGCGTCTGAAATTGGGAACAAGTTTGCCCACCCAATCTCGACCATCAAGAACGGGTTGGGCAACGCCATCCAGAATGCGAAAAGCCGTTTCATTGAAATGGCCCGCAGCGCCCAGCAAGCTGAGAACGCAACCGGTGAACTGGGTGACGCCGCAGGAGAGGCCCGCCGCAATGTCTCCGAACTTGGAGACGCGGCAGACGATTCCGGTGGAAAACTCAGTAAGTTTGGTGGAATTCTGAAAGGCGCTGGGGCAGCAATCGGTGCGGTGAGCGCCGCCGCTGCCGCCGGCGCTGTTGCCATTGGCAAGGCCGTTGTGTCGGCCTATGCCGAGTACGAGCAGCTTGTCGGCGGCGTCGATACGCTGTTCAAGGACGCGTCAGGGAAGGTGCAGCAGTATGCAGCAAACGCCTTCCAGACCGCCGGTATGTCTGGCAACGAGTACATGAACCTCGTGACCAGCTTTTCCGCGAGCCTGATTAACTCCCTCGGCGGTGATACCAACCTTGCTGCGGACGTGGCAAATCAGGCCATCACGGACATGGCCGACAACGCGAACAAGATGGGCACCGACCTCGGAACTATCCAGAACGCCTATCAGGGCTTTGCCAAGCAGAACTACGATATGCTGGACAACCTGAAGCTCGGCTACGGCGGTACGAAGACCGAGATGGAGCGGTTGCTGGCTGATGCCGGTAAGCTCGCTGGCACCACGTTCGACATCAACTCTTTTGCTGATGTGACCGAGGCCATCCACGTCATCCAGACGGAGATGGGTATTACCGGCACTACGGCGAAGGAGGCTGCTGAGACAATCAGCGGCTCGTGGGCCAGCACCAAAGCGGCCATGCAAAACCTGTTCGCCGGCCTCGGCAACGAGAACGCTGACATTGGCAAGCTGGTGAACGATGTCACGAAGAACTTCAGCAACGTGGTGAAGAACGTCACCCCGATTGTTGAAAACCTCGCGTCCGCGCTGCCGGAGGCGCTGGGACAGGCAATCCCAGCCATCAGCGGGCTGCTGCCGCCCATTCTCGAAGCGGTGGCGGGCATCTTTGATGAGGTGCTGAGTTCTATCATCGGGCTGCTGCCCGAGTTGGCTCCGGTGGCCGTAGACGCTGTGCTGATGATCGCGCAGACCCTTGTCGAGAACGTGCCGGTGATTGCAGACGCAGCCATCCAGTTGGTGAACGGCCTGATTACCTCGGTGGGCCAGATGCTCCCGACGCTCATCCCGGAGTTCGTGAACGCCATCGTGTCGGTGGCGACTTCGCTCATCGACAACATCCCGATGCTGATTGATGCAGGTATGCAGCTCCTGAGCGGGCTGGCAGAGGGCATTATGACCGCCCTGCCGCAGCTCATCGAGCAGCTGCCCCTCATCATCGACGGCATCATCGCAGCTCTGACAGAGAGCCTACCGCTCATCTTGGAACAGGGCGCGACCATCATTATGAACCTCGTGCAAGGCATCGTAGACACGGTGCCGCTGCTGCTCGAACAGCTCCCGGTCATCATCGAATCGCTCATCACGTTCTTCACGGAGAATATGCCGCTCATCTTGGAGCAGGGCATCCAGATCCTGACGAACTTGGCGATGGGCATTGTTCAGGCTATTCCGGCTCTTCTGGAACAGCTACCGGCCATCATCACGTCGATTGCTGACACGCTGGTGGCGAATATGCCGATGATTCTTGAAACCGGTATGCAGCTACTGCTTCAGCTCGCAAGTGGTATCATTCAAGCCATCCCGCAGCTCGTAGCGCAGTTGCCGCAAATCATCTCGGCAATCGTGAGCGGCATCGGGGCGCTCATGGGTGGCATCATCAACATCGGCAAAAGCATTGTCGAGGGCATTTGGAGCGGTATTTCGTCCATGATTGGCTGGATTACCGACAAGGTGACAGGCTTCTTCAGCGGCATCGTCAACGGCGTGAAGGGCTTGCTGGGCATCAACTCCCCGTCGAAAGTGTTCTCCGACCAAGTTGGTACGAACATGGCTCTTGGCGTGGGTGAAGGTTTCGAGAAGACAATGGGCGGCGTCCGAAAGGACATCGAGGGCGCTATCCCCACCGAGTTCAACCTGCCGTCCGTAAACGCGCCGGCGGTAGAGGACGTCACTTACGGCGTCAACCCCGTGGTAAGCGGCTTCGACCCGGCCTCTGTGACCGGGCAGGTCTCTCAGATTGTCATGGTAAGCCCGGAGCTGCTGCGGCTGCTGTCCAGCGGCGCGGGCGTCACCCAAGTTACCGGTCCCGAGCAGCCCGCTCCTGCGGGCGACGAGGGTGGCTCTGGCGACAGGCCGCAGCCGGTTAACATCGACACCGGCGACCCGGACTTCCCCACGGACAGCGGTTCCCCTGTGACGCCGTTCTCTCCGCAAATCACGGTCAACGTGTATGGTGAGGTCTCCGAGGAGACCGTGGACAATATGCGTGATTCCCTGCGAGATACTGTCCGCGAGCTGTATGACGAGTTCCGTGAGGAGGAGTTGCAGCAGATGTCCCTGAAGAACCAGTATTCCTTCTGATTGGAGGTGTCGAAATGGCTTATACGCTCACCGGGCGAAAGGGCGGGACGGTCCGTTTCGTGCCTTTTGAAAACGGCGTGGTCGAGAAAGAGAGCGAGAGCTACAGCAGCTCTGTGACCTCCAACCCGGTGGAGGACGGGGCTGACATCAACGACCACGTGAACAACGCTGCGGGCCAGCTTACGATTTCAGGCACCATCGTGGGCGGGGACAGCGCCATCAACGCGCTGAAGGCCATGCGGGAATCCCGTGACATCATCACGTACACCGGCGTGACCCGCATGACGAACCTCGTGTTCACCAGTCTGAAGTTTGACCGCAGCTACAAAAACCGAAACGGCGCATCGTTTTCAGCCACGCTGAAGCAGGTGCGGCTCGTTTCGTCTGAGTTTGTCCCGATGGATTCCGAAGTCCTGATGTCCAGTCAGGATGCCGGCAAGACGGACAACCAGCAGTTGGCGAAAACCGCCAGCATGGGAATGACCACCGCCTCCCTGCAATCGGTAAGCTCTGCCAGTGCAGAGCGTTACAGGGAGGCATACGATACGCCGAGCAGCTCTGCCCCGCTGACGCGGAGCACGGGCAGCTACGACGGTCTGGCAGTTTGACAGGAGGTGATAGAGTATGGCGCTGCAACTGATTGACCTGAACGAAGACGTTGAGTACATCGACATTGACGTGTCGAAGGTGCCGTACTCTTTCTCCATCAAGCTGACGGATAAGACGTACACGTTCACCGTCAAGTACAACGAGGTCGGGAAGTTCTTCACCGTTGACCTTCTTGACCTCAATGGTGACGTGCTTGTGTTCGGAGAAATCATCCGGTATGGCAGGGCGTTGTTCAACGTCGTGGAAGACGAGCGGTTTCCGCTGCCGGTCATCATCCCCGTCTGCATCACGGGTGAGGCAATCTCCGAGGTGACGCCTGAGAACTTCGGCAAGGAAGTCAAGCTCTACCTCTACGAAAGGAAGGTGGAGTAAGATGGCGTTCTGGATTCGAGAGGCCACGCTGGTCATCGGGAACAAGAAGTACACGCTCGGCGAGTTGGACTTCAAGTTTAGCATCCCGTTTGATGACAGCGATGAGCCGCCGGTGGCGACGGTGACGGTGACGAACCTCTCCGCAAATACCCGCGCCAACATCAAGAAGAACGACCCGGTTATCCTGAACGCCGGGTACGAGGGCGATGTTGGCTGCATTTTAATTGGAAAAGTGGTCGGCTTGAAACACAAGCAGTCCAACACGGACTGGACCTCCACACTGACCGTCCAGCCCTGCGCCGACGAGATTCTTGGCAAGCTCATCAACAAGACCTACGTGCAGAACTCCAAGGCGTCAGCCATCGTGAAAGACCTGCTGAACATCTTCGGCGTCGAGGTCTCGAAATGCGAGCTGACTACCGACGTGAGTTACCCGCGTGGCCGGGTATGCCGGGGCAATCTGAAGCAGGTGCTGACGGAGATCGTGGTGAATGAGTGCAAGAGCCGCTTTATCATACGGACCACGGGGCAAATCTACATCACCAAGGCCGATGATGGTATCGATAACGGCCTGACGCTCACACCGGCCAACGGACTGCTTCGGGCCGATGAGGAGAAGGTGCAGATTCCGGTGGAGACCGACCTGAACTCTCAGACCACAGGCGAGGACCGGGACGAGGACACCATCTTCCGCTCCTGTCTGCTCAACTATCGTGTGGCTACCGCAGAGGTCATCAAAATTCAGTCGGCTGACCTGAATGGCCGCTTCATTGTCGTGGAAGGCAAGCACAGCGGCGGCAGGACAAGCGACTGGGAGACCTCGATGGAGCTGAGGCCGTACTAAGGAGGTGAGCCGATGCCGAATGTAAAGCCATATAACTACCAGCAAATCCACGACCGGCGGTTGGCTGAATCCATCTGCGTGGCGGCGGTTGTGTCAGTCACGGCGTTCGACCCCGCCAAAATGACGGTTGACGTACAGCCCCTGTCCAAGCACTTGCAGAACGGCAAATATGAGAGCCAGCCGCCCATCCTGAGCATCCCCGTCGCTTGCACCCGCAGCGGCGGTTTCATCATTCGCCCGTGGATTAAGGCGGGCGACGTGGGCGTGGTGCTTTACCTCGACCACGACATGGACAGCACCGTGAGCGGGGCGAAAGAGGCCCAGCCGCTCACCGAACGTAACCATGCCACCACGGATGCCGTATTCGTCGGCGGCATCGTGGCGGGTAGCTATACGGTTCAGGGCCTCCCCAGCGAAGCCCTTGTCCTCGCAGCGGATGATGGCAGCGTCTATGTTGCGGTCACAAAGGGCGGGGTGCAAATCAAGGGTGACGTCCACGTGGAAGGCCAAATCACGGCCTCGAAGGACATCGTGGCTGAGGAGCGTGTCAGCGGGGCGCACCACACCCATCCCGGCGATTCCGGCGGCATGACCGGGCAGCCTGTATAGGAGGTGGTGGCGCATGGAAAACATGACCCTGCTAATTGACCCGGACACCCGCGACTTGGTGCTGGATGATGAGGGGCATTTCACGAAGATTTTTGACCGCGACACTACGGTCCAGAATGTCCGACACGCCCTGCTGACGTGGAAGGCCGAGTTTTTCGCCGATGCTGTCCACGGCACCGATTATGAACGGATTCTTGGCGTCAACCAGAACGACGTGGACGAGGAAGAAATCAAGGAAATCATGCGGGAGGCTATCTTTCAGGAGCCGGACGTTTCCCGCATTGATTCGATGACCGTCTCCTATGACGGCAGGAGCGTCTCGGTGGCCTTCACCGCGACGCTCGTCAATAAAGAGACCATCACATTGGAGGTGACAGCATAATGGCGAAAACCACAGACTGGGGCCTGACTGACGCCGGTTTCAGACGCCCCACCTACGCAGAGTTGCTGGACGCGCTCGAATACAAAGCGCGTGAGCTGTTCGGCTCCAAAGCCAACCTGACCGTGCGCTCTCCGCTGGGTATTTTCCTGCGGATTTACGCTTGGATGCTCAACCTCCTGTTCTCCACCCTCGAAGACGTCTACAACAGCCGGTTCGTGGACACGGCGGTAGGCCACAGCCTGTACAACCTCGGACGGGCAATCGGCCTACGGCTGCTCGGGGCGCAGAAAGCCGTGGGCTACCTCACCTTTACCGGTGAGATAGGCACGGAGGTCCCGGAAGGCTACCTCGCAGAGACGGTTGCGGGGCAACAGTACATCACGCTGCAATCCGGCGTCATCCTCGACGGCAGCATCACGCTCCCAGCCTCCGCTGTGGTGGCCGGTCCAGATGGGAACACGGACGCCGGTACGATTACCATTATCACCAATCCGAAGACAGGCATCACATCGGTGTCCAACGCCGCGTCGTTCGAGGGTGGGCGTAACACTGAGACGGACGATGAGTTTCGCGCCCGGTATTATGTTTCCACGGATTTTGCCGGTGGCGTCAACCTTGACGCCATTATCGCCGCGATCTATGAAAACGTCGAGGCCGTCATCGCTGTGACCGGCGAGGAGAACGATACCGACGAGACTAACGCCAGCGGCCTGCCGCCCCACTCCATCGAGCTGGTGGTGTACGGCGGGTTGGACGAGGAGATCGCCAAGTCCATTCACCGCAGAAAGGGCGCGGGCATTCAGACCTACGGCAATGTGACCGTGCCGGTGGTAGACGCCGCCGGGAACATCAAGAATATCTGTTTCAGCCGTCCCGCGCCGGTGGACGTTTGGGTGAAGGTGTTCAACCTCCAAACCGACAACACCTTTCCGCTGGATGGCATCGAGCAAATCAAGCAGCGGCTCGCGGAGTACATCGGCTCAGACACGCGCGGCGGCTTGAATATCGGCCAGAACGTCATCTGCGTGGCCCTCCCGACGGAGGTTTTCAAGGTCCAAGGCGTCGTAGACTTCGACCTGCAAATCAGCTCTGACGGGGAGACCTACAGCTGGAAGAATATCACCATCGCGGCCCGCGAGAAGGCGGTCACGAATGAGGATATGGTGGTGGTCGAATGAGCAATAAGTTCCTCTCCAAAATGCTGTACGCGCTGACCAGCGCCTACAGCCGAAAAGACTACGACAACGTGCAGTTGGGCCTCCCGCTGGAAACCAACATTGGCAAGCTGTTCTCCATCCTTGCATGGGGCCTCGAAACTGTCGAGGAGCAGGCCGAGCTGGTACGACTGTGGGATGACCTTGACTATGCCTGTGGCTCTGTGCTTGACCGCTATGGCGCGAACTTCGGCGTTAAGCGGGTCAGTTCTGACGATAGATTCTACCGGCTCGCCATCAAGGTGAAAATCATGGCGCAGCTCTCGGGCGGCGACACGGACACGGTGATTCGGGCAGCAGCTATGCTGCTTGATGTGGAGCAGAGCGATGTGCTGCTGGAAGATGTGTTTCCGGCCAAGATCGCCTTGTATGTAGACACCAGCCTGCTGTCTCCCGACCGGGAGGAGCTGATTGAGCCTATCGCCTATGCCATCAAGCGGATTTTGGTGGCAGGCGTCGGGATGCGGCTCTACCTCCGCACCTACCGCACCTACCGCTACGACCTGACCTTGCTGCGCTGCGGGTTCGTGGACACGGACGTGTCTGCCGTGCCGGTGGGCCAAGACAGAGAAAGCACAGATGTGCTGGGCGTCAACTTTGGCGGGTATTTGGGGGCAAAGTTCGCGCCTCCTCCGTTCAGTGCTGATAGGACCGCCCAGATGCCCGTCCAGCTCTCGCGTGGAGCCGTTCAGACGCCTACCCTGACATCTACCCCGCCCGACGTGAAAAGGGCGCACAGAGGCCGTCAGGACGGTGCAGGAGGGGTTGTCTATCACACGCACATCAAATCCAAGAGAATTGACTAAGAAGGAGGAGCGATTATGTCCAAGTTTGAAGACGGGAGCTACGGTTCCCTCACCGGCGTAAGTCTGATTGGCAAAGTCCTCGCGGGTAGATGCTCGATGAAGTACACGAGGGCGGCGGCGGGCAGCGGCCAGATTCCCGAAGGCATGACGCCGAAGACCATGACCGGGCCTGCCGGGTATGTCATGGACGCGATGATTGCCGCCGTGACAAACCCCGTGGACGGCGAGTGCCAAGTCACGGTCCAAATCAAGAGCGACAACGTGGAGACGGGCTTTTACCTGACGAACATCGTGCTCTTTGCTGAGGACCCGGACGAGGGCGAAGTCCCGTTCACCTACCTGTCCCTTGAAAATGAGCCGGAGTGGATTCGCCCTGCAAGCTCCATCGTGGGCAAGCTCGCCACGTTCGACCTCATCGCGGCGGTGGGCGACGTTGACGCCGTGACCGCCATCATCGACCCGGAGGCAATCGCCACTGTCGCCCACGTGCAGCAGATGATTGCCGACCACAACTCCGACCCCAACGCCCACGGCGGCAGTCTGGGCGGCGGTGGCGATGTGGCCGAGGTCGAAATCACGATTCCCGCCGCTGGCTGGGCCAGCAGCGCGGATTTGGAAGATGCAGAAGACATTGTGGAAGGAGAGCTTTATCTGGACCTCCCCGTTGAGGAGGCTGTTGAGGGCTTGATTCCGCAGGTCATGTTGCATAAAGCCGCCCAGAATATCGCAAAGGCAGCCGGCATGAGCACATCTTCTCGTGTGCTTGACGGCGCTGTGCGGTTCTGGGTGCAGCAAGCGCCGACGGAGGACATGGCGGCTACCCTTGTGTTGCTGTCTGCCGACGGCGGCATCAGTGGAGGGGGTGGCACCTATGTATTGCCAGTAGCAACTAAGGACCGCTTGGGCGGCGTAAAACTCGGCGACGGATTCTCCACCACGCCCGATGGCACACTCTCGTATGAAGGCTCCGGCCTTCCCGACGAGGCCATCGTGACCACCGGCGACACGGAGCAGATGCTTGACGAGGTGTTCCCGCCCGAGGAAGACGAACCGCAAAACTAAGAAACAGGAGGAGACCAAAATATGGCTTATGACGAGACCAAGGTCGTAAACGTAAAAGCCCTGAAGGACACGGCGACCCGCATCAAGACGGAATATCTCGCCGCGATTTCCAAAGCGGGCCATGCCCGCTTCCAGAAGTCCGATACCGTGCCTGACGCTGGCACGGCTGAGGAAAACGTGCTGTACCTCGTCCACAACGATGAGACCGGCCATTACGACGTGTACGCCCTGATTGACGGCGTGGTCGAGCTGCTCGACGATACCACCGTCAGTCTGGACGGCTACGTAACCGACGATGATCTGGCTGAGGCGCTCAACGGCGTGGGCGGCGGTGCGGTGTACACCGGCACCAAGACCGACCTTGAAGCGACCGACGCTTCGGTCATCGAGGCGTACTTCACTGAGCACAGCGACATTACCCCGAAGGCCGGAGATATGTTCGCTGTGGTCACTGTGGTGGACAGCATCACCTATGAGATGACCGCCTACCGTTTCGACGGCGAGGACTGGGTGAGCATCACCGGTAATGTGGATGCCGACAAGGTGATTATGCCGGAGGACATCACGCTGGCCGGCAACTACACCCAGTTCGGCAACCTGACCAAGAACGCGGACGGCACCGCCACTCTCAGCTCTAAGGGCAAGAGTGTGCTGGACGTGTTCACCGAAATCCTGAGCAAACGCCTTCAGCCCGCTATCACCGCCCAGCCCAGCATCAGCGGGTTCAACCTGTCCGGTGCGAAGGCTGTGGAGGCTGGCACCTCTCTGGCGTCTGCTGCGTACACGGCAGGCAATCTGAACCCCGGCAGCTACCAGTACGGCCCGGAGACCGGTGTCACCGCCTCCAACTGGGTGGTGCAGCGTATCACCGATGACAGCACCGAGCAGATCGCCAGCGTGGACGCTGCCAGCCTGAGCGCCGGTTCCGATAACAATGGCGGCAATGGCTTTATCATCGGAGACCAGGGCGGCGAGAACGTCGTGGCGTCCCTGAAGTACAAGGCCATCGCCACTCACGGCGCTGGTGTGACTGCCAACGACAACCTCGGCAGCGCCTCTGACCCTGCCGTGAACATCGCTTCCGGTACGAAGGAGAAGACCACCGGGGCCTACACGCCTTACCGGAACTACTTCTACGGGGCCACCACAGAGAAGCCCACCGTTGACAGTGCCTACATCCGGGGCCTGACCAAGAGCAACAAAGCGTATGCCGCCGGTACGCTGACCATCAACGTCCCTGCCGGGGCGCAGCGTGTGGTCATCGCCTGCATCGCTGGCAAGACCGGCGTGACCAAGGTCATCAACGAGACCGCGATGAACGCCGACGTGACCAGCACCTTTACGCAGTCTTCCGTCAATGTAGAGGGCGCTGAGGGCTACACCGCCGTTGCGTACAACGTGTGGGTGTTTGAGCCTGCTGTGCCTTACGAGAACGCCGCGACCCTGAAGGTCACGCTGGGCTGAGAGGAGGGAATGAAGTATGGCTATCAACGGTTCTGACAAGAGTTTTGCCTTTATGGAGTTCCCGCTGAGTATGTCCCGGCAGGATGCTTTCCCGCTGGACAAAAACTCGGTGTTCTACTCTATGTCCGACGCGCAAACCTACGCACAGACCAACCCGACCGCCTATGTCGGTCAGGTCATCGCTGTGGTGGAGGAAGGCGTCTCCACCGTCTACCAGATTAAGAACGCCGCCGGCGAGCTGGAAGCTCTCGGCACCGGAGACCTCGAAGGCGACGTGGACGCCATCGTGGATGACCGCATCGCCACTGACGGCGAAGTCGCTGAGATGATTTCCGAAATCTTTGGCTCGGAAGACCCCGAAGCCTGAGATAATACCAAAACTTATTAGGAGGATTTTATCATGAGTTACGATGTCAACAAGCTCACCAAGCTCGGCCATCTGAAGTCTCTGGCTACGAACCTGAAGGCTGCTATCCCTACCAAGGTCAGCCAGCTCACCAATGACGCCCAGTATCAGACCAACGCGCAGGTAGCTCAGGCCATCCAGACCGCTATCGCTGCCACCGGCCATGCCCACTTCGAGAAGGTGGACGCCGTTCCCGAGGCTGCCTCCGCACAGGACAACGTGCTGTACCTCGTGCTGAACGAGGAGACCCAGCACTACGACATCTATGCCAAGGTTGAGGGCGAGGTCGTTCTGCTGGACGATACCACTGTTGACCTGTCCAACTACGTCCAGAAGGACGGCGACAAGGTGCTGTCGGACAACAACTTCTCCGATGCCGATAAGAACAAGCTGGACGGCATCGCAGAGGGCGCGAATAACTACACCCACCCCTCTCACACCGCTGCTGCCAGCGGCTTCTACAAGGTGACTGTGGATGAGCTGGGCCACGTGACCGCTGTGACTGCCGTCACCAAGGAGGACATCACTGGTCTGGGCATCCCCGGACAGGACACCACCTACCAGAAGGCTACTGCCGAGGCTGATGGCCTGATGTCCAAGGAGCACTTCTCCAAGGTCGAGGGCGTCGCCGCTGGTGCGACCAAGGTCGAGGCCAGCACTACCGCTGGCAACATCAAGATTAACGGCACTGAGACCCCCGTGGTGACTATCGCCACCGACGGTGAGGTCGCTGAGATGCTGGCCGAGGTTTTCCCCGCCACCTAAGCAGTAAAGCCTGAAGGACGGGCAGACGGGTGGGTCGTGGAGGGTTGCCTGTCCCTCAGCCATATTTAGGAGGTGATACACATTGGCAGTTGTAGCCTTTAACCATCTGAAATCTCTGGCGCTGAAGGTAAAGGCCGAGATCGCCGAAGTCGCTAACGCGGCTGCGGACGCCTTGGAGGAACTCGAAGCGCAAAAGCCCGATAAGGCGCAGGAGGTGTCGGCGACGATTCCGGTAACGGGATGGTCAGCGGACACCAACGCCTATCCGAACTACTATGACCTCACTGCTGCCGGCGTGACCGAACATGACGAAGCGAGGGTCAATCCTGACCCCGCATCCGTCGCTGTTATGGTGGCCTGCGGCTTTTGCCCGACCTGCGAGATGCTGGACGGGAAAATCCGATTCCGTGCCTTGCAGGTCCCGGCCAGTGCCATCTCTGTGAGGTATCGGATTCAGCAAGGAAAGGAGTAAGCCTATGGGCAACTATGGAAGTGTGAACGTACCCGGCGTCAGCGGCCCTGAGCTTGAAGCGGTTCGCGCCATCGCCAACAGCGCGTTGGAGAAGGCAAACGAAGCGCTTGAAGGGGGCGGCGGCTCCGGGTGTGTTCTGAAAATCACGTTCGACGCTGAGTTCGCTGGTCAGGAGTACACGGTCACTGACGGCGCGGGAGACACCAAGACCGGCACCGTGCCGGAGAGCCTCGTGGATTCCGTCAGCGTCAAGAACTGCAACACGGAGTACACCGTCAGCGCGAGCACCGCGTCTGGCGAGCAGTATTCCGCAACCGTGACCACCGGCGCGTACTTTGGCCAGTATGAAGTCACGCTGGCCGTGTTCACCGCGACCATTACTGTCACGACTGCCCCCAGCGCGGAGGCAAAGGCTGTCCTCGGCGGCAGTACCTACACCGCAACCGCCAACGGCAGCGGCGTGGCTGCGATCTCGGTCAAGAAGGCCGGCAAATACACGGTAAGCGCCACAATTTCCGGCAAGACCTCTGCGTCCGTAGAGGTCAACGTGACGGAGGCCGGCGAGAACTACACCGCCACCGTCAAAATCCCCATTGCGGCCATCCCGTCTCAGGGCGAGAGCCTGACCTACACCGGTCAGGCGCAGACCCCCACGTTCGACGATTACAACAGCGCCGAGCTGACACTGGGCGGCACGACCAGCGGCACCAACGCGGGCAGTTACAACGCCAGCTTCACTCCGAAGCCCGGCTACCAGTGGAGCGACGGCACGACCACCGCCAAGACCGTGGCGTGGAGCATTGCCAAGGCTGCTGGTTCTCTGAGCCTCAATCCGACTTCGCTGTCGCTGAACGGCGATTCGCCTACCGGCTCTGTCACTGTGACCCGTGCGGGCGACGGTGCGATTACCGCCACGTCCGGCGACCCCGATGTCGTCAGCGTGTCGGTCAGCGGCAACAAGGTAAACGTCACCGCGCTCGATGAGGGCAACGTGACTGTAACCGTAAAGGTCGCGGCTGGCACGAACCACAACGCTCCCGCCAACAAGACCTTTACGGTCAATGTGACCAACATGGTCCACATCTACGGCGCGAGCTGGGATGGCAGCAGCACGACCAAGTGGACCCGCACCGATGAGGCGGCGGGCTTCACTGACCCCGTTCCGTATGTGCAGGGCGCAAAATCCTACAGCTCCCCCTTCGACGATTTGCAGCCGTGGGCGGGCATGGTCAAGAGCGAGCGCACCGGCGGTACGATGGTCGCCATCCCGAAGTTCTGGTACAAGCTGACCCAGAACGGCAACGGCCTGAAAATCCAGATCGCCGACAGAGCGCAGAGCGGCTTTTCTGTTTCCCCCGCCCACATGGACAGGGGCGACGGCAAGGGCGAGCGCGATGTCGTGTACATCGGTCGTTATCACTGCGGCACGTCCAGCAACAAGTCCACCAGCGGCCAGCGGCCCAAGGCGAATATCACCCGGTCCAATGCTCGCTCCACCATCCACAGCCTCGGCGCGAACATCTGGCAGATGGACTTCCTGATGCGTTTCACCATCTGGCTGCTCTACATTGTGGAGTTCGCCGATTGGAACTCTCAGGCGAAAATCGGGTATGGCTGCGGTAACGACAGCAACACCGAGAATATGGGGTACACCGACAGTATGCCCTACCATACCGGCACCACGAAGAACTCCCGCACCACCTACGGCTGCGGCACCCAGTACCGCAACATCGAGGGCCTGTGGGATAACGTGTACGACTGGATGGACGGTTGCTATTACAACGGCAGTGGCCTGAACGTCATCAAGAATCCCAACCAGTTCAGCGACAGCGCCAACGGCGTGAACGTGGGTACGCTAACGAGCGGTTATCCGTCTCGGTTTACCGTGCGCTCTCAGGCTGGGTTCCCGGTGTTCGCGCCCTCTCAGTCGAACGGCAGCGATTCTACGTACTCGTGCGATGGCTGGGGCTTCGACTCGTCGTACCCGTGCCTCTACGTTGGTGGCTACTACTACCAGGGCACCAACCTCGGCTTGTTCTTCGTCAGCTACAACAACGGCGCGTCGTACTCGAGCGCGAACATCGGCTGCCGCCTCCAAGAACTCCCCTAATGGGGGAGTTTGAGGGGGCGAAGCCCCCTCATAAGGGACCCGCGCCGTAGGCGCGGGGACCAACCGGGGCTACCTGTGCAGTGCCGATGTCATCGTTCTGGGTTACGTGCGATAACTGGAACTTCAACTCGTCGAACCCGTGCCTCTACGTTGGTGGCAACTACAACCAGAACACCAACCACGGCTTGTTCTACGTCAACTACAACAACGCGTCGAACTCGAACGCGAACATCGGCTGCCGCATCCTTTTTGTGCTTTGCTCATCCTCCATTCACGGCACAGGTAGTCGCGCACCCCTTGGTGAAGATAAGCGAATTTGGGGAGCGGGTTAGTACACCTCTACGGAGGCGCTGGAAAGCCCGTACAGCTAAAAGGAGGAACATCCCTGTGAAGCGAGCAAAGAATCTCTTTGAGAAGCTCGTATCTGATGACAACCTACTGCTTGCCATCGACGAGGTGAACCGCACCCACCACTGGCGAACGCATCACCGCCCGAACTCCTGCACCGCATGGGTGGAGGAGACGAAGGAGGAGCGCGTCGTGGAGCTGCGGCAAATCATCATCGCCGGTTTCGAGCAGAAGAAACCTCATGTGTCCCAGCGGTGGGACGCCAGCGCCCGGAAGTGGCGCACGGTCAGTGAGCCGGCCCAGTGGCCGGACCAGTACGTCCACCACGCGCTGATTCAGGTCTTGCAGCCAGTGTTCATGCGCGGCATGGATTACTACTGCTGCGGGAGCATCCGCGACCGTGGTCCGCATCACGCCCGGAAAGCCGTCGAGATCTGGATGGACAAAGACCCTCGCGGGACGAAGTATGAGTTCTGCGGAGACATCAGGCATTTCTACGACAGCTTGCAGCCGGAGGTCGTGATGGACCGTATGCGCCAGCTCATCAAAGACCATCGCGTTCTCGACCTCATCTGGCGCGTCGTAAAGGACGGCGTACAGATTGGGGCCTACACCTCTCAGTGGTTTGCCAACACGGTCTTGCAGCCGATGGATAGGCTCATCCGTGAGAGCGGGCTGTGCAAACACTATGTCCGCTACATGGACAACCTGACCATCTTTGGGTCGAGCAAGCGCAAGCTCAAAAAACTGCGTGTGCTCGTGGAGACATGGCTGAACGCCCATCAGCTCCGGCTCAAAGACGATTGGCAGATATTCCCGACGGTGAGGAGGCATCCCCGCATTCCGCTGGACCCTCCAAGGCGCGGGTATGAGAGGCCGAAAGAGCGTATGCCCGATGCGGTGGGCTATCGTTATGGGCGAGGCTACACCATCCCGCGCAAGCACAATTTACTCCGCATCAAGCGGGCTATCGCCCGTTACCGCAAGCGGAGGCGCTTGGGAAAGCGCATCTTGGCAGGAGCGGCGGCAAGCCTCCTCTCCCGCCTTGGGCAGTTGAAACACTGCAATAACCACAACCTGTATCGGATGCTGTTCCAAGGTGAACGCCTCATGCGTGAGCTGAAGCGCATCATCCGGCAGAAGCAGCGAAAGGAGGAACTCACTTGGAATACGTATTTGGAACGCAGGGCGAAATCGAAGTCCTCAAAACAAAGGGCGATTCCCACACCGACCTGACCGGGTTCCACCAGATCGAGCAGACCTTCCCCGACCAGACCATCACCGATAACTTCCGCGTCGTGCGGAAAATCAAGAGCGCCGAGGACGTGGAGGGCAACTGCTACGACTGGTACGAAATCGACCGGCATTATCGTGCCGTCGATAAGACCGGGCCTGTTATCCAGCAGGTCAACGAGAGCACTGCCGCGCTGGAAGACGCCCTGTGTGAGCAGGACGAGCTGACCGGCACCCGGATGAGCGAGATCGAGGACGCCATGTGTGAGCAGGACGAGATGAATGATGAGCGTATGAGCGCCATTGAGGACGCCGTATGCGAGCTGGATTCCCTTGTCAGCACTCTTGCCATTTCTGAAGGAGGTACAAACTGATGAATAAGATTTGGGCCAACCGGCTGATTGCCGGTACGCAGGTTTGGGATTCTGTTCCCGACTACCGCAAGAACGGTGTTAAGACCGAGCTGGCGTCCCGCGTGGAGGACGGCGAAATCAACGCTGACCGCTACGAGGAGATTACCGGCGAGAAGTACGTTGTCGCCGAATGAGCGTCATCGAAGAATTGGCCGACATCTGCCTCCGGCAAGCTGGCATCATCAAGGCTCAGGCCGAGGTGTTAGAGCAGCTCGGGGCGCAGGCTCTGGAAGATGAGGCACTTGCCGCCCGTTTGCAGACGCTCGTCGGCGACGTCAATATGGCTGAATACCGGCGGTCTGTATAAGGCCGCCGGCTTTTTCAGACTAAAGGTGGGAGGTAATGCCATTGACTGGATTGGAGGAGTTCAAGGACGTGTTCGGCAGCATCACGGTACTCAATGTTGTCGAGCTGCTGCTTGCTATCCTATTCTGCTACCTGATTTACAGGAAGGTGTCAAAGTACCTGATTGAACGGTACGAGGCCGGCAAGAAGAAGGACGAGCAGCTCAAAACCGCCCTTGACCAAGTAAGCAAATACCCTGAGTACCGCGCACAAAGTCTGCGGGTCCAGAAGGAGTTGCAGACGGAAATCGACGCCCTGCACTCGGCGCAGAGCGAGCAGATCGAGCGGCTGAAGAAGATGGAGGATGACATGACCCGCCGCGAGCGGAACCGGCTCAGAGACCGTCTGCTTCAGAGCTACCGGTATTATACCGACCCTGCTTGCAACCCGGCGGGTACATGGAACACGATGGAGGCCGAGGCTTTCTGGGAGATGTTCAGCGATTACGAGGACGTCGGGGGCAACGGGTACATCCACTCTGTCGTTCAGCCGGCCATGAACAAGCTGAAAATCGTGAACATCGATGAGCCTATCCCCGGACGGACCCGGCCCGGCAGCGGCGGGGATAAGGTCCAGTAGTCGATGTCATTATCGCCACAGGGAGGTATGAGTATGGGAACTGGCTGGAATATCCTCATCGCCATTCTCGCCAGCGTAGGCGTTATGAGCGTCGTCTTCCTCGGCTATCTCGTCATCCGCAGCATAAGCGCTGGCTCGCGCAAGAAGTCGCGGGCCGGCAATTCTGCGGTGAAGAAGAAAAAGCACGAGACCATGAAGATGGTCGTGTGGGTCTGCCTTGCCAACGGGTTTGCATGGGTATGGTGCAGCTATGTCCTCGCCTTCCTCGACAAGATGCAGATTGCCGAGAGCTTATCACAGGTGGCCGTCACGCAGATTATCGGCGTGGTCCTTGTGTACGGCCTCAAATCTGCCATCGAGAACCTGAGCAAAAACAATCACTGGCCGGACAAGCCCACCACGCTGCCTACGGGCACCGCAGACGTCATTTCTGACGCTTCGGGGGACGGGACTACGGGCGTGGGCTAAGAAAGGACTGAGGCGCGATGAGCACCAACGAGAAAAGGATTTGGGACTACCTCACCGGCAAGGGGCTTTCCCCGGCTGGCGCTGCCGGCCTCATGGGAAACCTCTACGCTGAGAGCGGCCTGAATCCGCAGAACCTACAGAACACCTACGAGAAGAAGCTGGGCTACACAGACGCGGCGTACACCGCCGCCGTAGATAGCGGGAAGTACCAGAACTTTGTCCACGACAGCGCGGGCTACGGCCTCGCTCAGTGGACGTATTGGAGCCGAAAACAGAATCTGCTTGCTTTCGCTCGGGCTGCTGGCAAGTCCATCGGGGACTTGGATATGCAGCTCGATTTTCTGTTTGAGGAGCTTTCCACCGGCTACAAGTCCGTGTTGTCCACCCTGAAAACCGCGACTGCCGTTCGGACTGCCAGCGACAGTGTGCTGCTGAACTTTGAGCGCCCTGCCAATCAGGGTGAGGCAGTCAAAATCAAGCGGGCAGGGTACGGTCAGACCTACTACGACAAGTACGCAGCGCCCGCGAATGGAGGTAATAGCATGAGCAACAGTTCGCTCGTAAACTATACGAAACTCAGCCCGAATCATTCCGGCAAGCGTACCCACGCCATCGACCGCATCACCCCGCATTGCGTGGTAGGCCAGTGTTCTGTGGAGACGCTGGGCAACGTGTTCGCGCCTACGTCCCGTCAGGCGTCCTGCAACTACGGTATCGGCGTGGATGGCCGGGTGCTGCTGTGCGTGGATGAGGGCAATCGTTCTTGGTGTACGTCCTCCAACGCCAACGACCAGCGAGCCGTGACCATCGAGTGCGCGTCCGACACCACCGCGCCGTATGCCTTCAAGGATGTCGTGTACCAGAAGCTCATCACGCTCTGCGTGGACATCTGCAAGCGCAACGGCAAGAAGAAGCTGCTCTGGCTGGGCGACAAGAACAAGACCCTCAACTACTCCCCCAAGTCTGACGAGATGGTCTTGACCGTCCACCGATGGTTCGCCAACAAGAGCTGCCCCGGCGACTGGATGTACGCCCGTATGGGCGACCTCGCAAGCAAGGTCACGGCGCAGCTCGGTGGCTCCACCGCGCAGCCTTCCGCGCCCTCGACCCCCAGCACCCCTGCTGCGGGGCTGGACATCGGCACGGTGGTCAACTTCGCCGGTGGCAAGCACTACACCAGCGCCAACGCCGCCAGCGGCTCTGCGGCCAAGGCTGGGCCGGCCAAGATTACGGCTATCTCTGCCAACGCCAAGCATCCGTACCACGTCATCCACACGGATGCCACCAGCAACGTGTACGGCTGGGTGGACGCCAACGTTATCTCGGTGGCCGGCGGCTCCGCAGCCGTGAACTACACGGTGAGAATCACCGCCACCGACCTCAACATTCGTTCTGGCCCCGGCACCGGCTATGCCCGCAAGGGCTTCATCAAGCCCGGTGTCTATACGATTGTGGAGGAATCCACGGGGGCCGGCGCAAGCAAGTGGGGCAAGCTGAAATCCGGCGCTGGCTGGGTGTCGCTTGACTACTGCACCAAAATGTAAGGAGTACGACTATGAACGAAGCTGTTTTTAACCTGCTGATGGCGGTCCTCACCGCCGCAGTGACCGCGCTGTCCGCTTTCGTCGCCGCCTTCGTCAAGAAGAAGGGCGAACAGGCCGCAGCAGAGACCAACAGCACCCTGTTGAAAAACGTCATCGAAGAAGTTACCGGCATTGTAGACATCGCAGTGTCTGCCGTTTCGCAGACCTACGTCGATGAGCTGAAGAAGGCCGGCAGCTTTGACGCAGAGGCTCAGAAGCAGGCTCTTGCGATGGCGCTCGCTGCCTGTATCAAGGCCATCAGCCCTGCCGCCAAAGCCTTCATCGAGGAGACCTACGGCGATCTGACCGAGTACCTCACCACCTACATTGAGGCTGCGGTACGCCGGCAGAAACTCAGCACCTCGACTGCTGCCGCTGCTCTGGAAAGCGCCAGCTCCACAACGGTTGCCGCCAGCACCGCCGCTGCGACTGCCGCTGCCGTCGTGCAGAACGCCGTCCAGAAAATCAGTTCCGAGGCAGCTCCCGCATAAGCAAGAAAGCCCTACCGCTCACGCAGCGGTAGGGCTTTTTTTTTGTTTGCCATCAGAAGGCCCACTCAATCTTGACGTCATCGTCGGTGAGGACGATGCGGGACACGAGGCTTTGCAGGATGCGGCGTTTCTGGCTCTCATCCGCGAAGTCCCAGACCTGCGCGGCATCCGAGATGAGGGCCTCCACCAAATCGAACGGCATGGCCTCATCCTCGACCACCGGGGCAAGGGTGGATTCCAACGCGGTGCGCTCGTTGTAGAGTTTGTTGATACGCTCGCCCAGAAGCTCGGGCGGTATATCGTCGTGCTGGTACAGCTCCATGAGCTTGCCGATTTGCTTGTCGATTTCCCGGAGCCTCTTTTCGATGTCTGCGTTCTTGCTGACTGGGGTGGGCTTGGAGCGGCTGGCGGCGATCTCTGCGGCCATCTCCGGTGAGCTGAGAAGCTCCCGAATCCGGGCGTCCACAATGGCTTCCAGCTCCGCGCCTTTCCATATCTTGTTCATGCAGTTCGGGTCCTTCACCATGCTTTTCATCTGCTTGGTGCGGGAGTAACAGGCGTAGTAGGAATACTTGCCGGTGTTCCGTAGGTAGTATCTGCCTCCGCAGTGGCCGCAGTAGATGAGGCCGGCGAGCAAATGCTTGGACTGGAACGCCTGACCGCCATACTGTTCCTGCCGCTTGCCACGGAGAACCTGCGCCGCGTCGAACTGTTCCTTGCTGATGATAGGTTCGTGTGCATTATCCACTATGACATCTCCAAAATGCAGCCGTCCGGTGTAGGTCTCATTGCCGAGGATGTTTCGGACGCTGGTCCATGAGTTGTAGCTGCTGTACTTGTTCGTGTACCCCGCCTCCTGAAGTTTGTCGGTGATGGTCTTCAGGGAATCACCAGCAAGATACCACTCGTATATCTTCCGCACCTGCTCGGCCTCATACGGGTTGATGACGAGATGCCCGTCCTCGTACTCATAGCCGATGGGGATATGGCCCCCGCCGTGGTGGAGGCCGGTCTTGGCGCGGGCTACGCGGCCCATCCACGTGCGCTCCTTTATCTGCTCACGTTCGAGCTGGGCGAACACAGCGAGGAGGCCAATCATGGCCTTGCCGAATGGGGTCGATGTGTCGAAGCTCTCCTGCATGGAGATGAAGTCCACGCCCTTTGGCCGGAAGACTTCTTCGATGAGGTAGAGCGTGTCCCGCTGGGAGCGGGAGAGACGGTCCAACTTGTAGACCAGCACGAGGTCGAACTTGTCCGTCTCGGAGATGAGCTTCTGGATGCCGGGACGGTTCAGGTTGCTGCCGGTGTACCCGCCATCCACATAGATGTCCGCGATAATCCAGTCTTTGGCCTTGCAGTACGCAATCAGGCGTTCTTTCTGCTCGCCGACGGAGTAGCCCTCCTGCGCCTGTTCCAGCGTGGAAACACGGATGTAGAGGGCTGCGCGGTTCATCAGTCTTTGCCTCCTTCAAGCTCGACGGCAAAATTGAGCAACTTTAGACGGCTGCGTCCGCTGAGGTTCTCATAAATACGGAGCAGCTCTAAAGCCTCGGGTGAGATCGTGCTGTCTCCGTTGTACACCACGCCGCCGTGGTTTGCCTGAATGAAGGGGCTGTTAGACAGTGACCCGTTTATATTGTTCTCTACATTCCCAGTAGGCTCTATGCCTTTCAGGAGATAGTCGGTGCTGACGCTGAAAAAGTCGGACAGCTTAATTAGCACCTCTATGCTTGGGTAGGAATCCTTGACCTTCTCGTATTTGCCAATGGTTGATGGGACAACGCCGAGCTTTTCACCCAACTGCTGCTGGGTGAGGTCCTGCGCTACTCTCAGCTTTCTGAGGCGTTCACCAAAATCATCCATAGGTACACCACCTTTCCTTTAATTTGATTATATCGCCTTAAAGTCGTTTTGTCAAGCCCTCCACTCTCCCTATATTTTTGTGAAAAATAGTTGACAAACAGGCGTATCAGTGGTATAATGAGAGTATAGAGCAAATACAATAACCACAAGTAATTTGCCAGAAGGAGGTAAGTGCATGAACGTCATGAAAGAGCGCAGGCTTCGCGGAGCCATCCCCACACAGCTCGAAGTTGCAAAGGCCGTTGGCGTAAAGCCCTCTGCCGTGAGCAAGTGGGAGAGAGGTCTTGCGAAGCCTCGTGCCGACAAGCTGCCGCAGCTCGCCAAGCTCTATGGCTGCACTATCGAGGAACTGCTTGCTGATGACGTGGATGAGGTCGAAGACCAGTGAATCCCGCATCGGAAGTTCTTCTCTCTATTGCGACAGAACTTGCGAATATGGCAAAGGCCAGTTTGCCTAAATTGAATGACGGTGAGAAAGTTCAGCGTGAGTGGCTTGAAGACGGTATTTACTGCCGGGAAACCACGTTTGAAGGTGAAATTGTGCGCTGTCAGTACGATTTCAGGCAAAGAAAAATCCGCCGCATTGCGGCGAGAATAGGTGATTGTATTGACTGAGATGGCCTGCTGGACTTGCCTATTCGACTTATGTTCTTGTTGTTTCCCTATACTCTTATTCTACCACTTAAAGTCGTTTTCGTCAAGAGTTTTCGGGAAAAATATTTCGGAAAACCGCGCTCATGCCACCTTCTTTCTGGACGTATTCGCCCACCACTGGTCGATGAACACGACCTGCTCAGAAATCTTGTCGGCGTACTCGCTCAGGTCCTTCGCCTCACAGAGCACCGACTTCTTCCGGCTCTCAACCGTAGTCCCCATGAACTTGATGGCGGTAACAACGTGGTCATCATCGAAGACCAGCGCACACACCATGCAGTTCCGGTAGTTGATTAGAACGCCGTGCTTCACGGTCTGCATCTTAACCTTGCCGTCATCCCGGCCATCCATGCCGGACACGATGCACTTCACAACGCTCAGTGCGACGTCTTCCGGCTTGCTGGGGGTCATGTTCACGCTATTCAGGCGATCACGCTCGGCCAGCTCAGTGATGGCGGCGTCGAGGTTCCAGAACCCGGCGGGAACGATGGCCTCGGACTTGACCTCCTCAACCTCAGCCTTGACGTTCTCCTCGTACTCAGCGCGGCTGATGACCTTCATCTTGCCATCCACGGATTTGTAGTAGCGGGGCTTGCCGTTCTTATCGGTCTTCATCATGTACTCAGTCATGGTCTTTGTCCTCCTTGACTTCTTAGTTTGTGGGGTTTGTTTCATTGTCTATATTCTACCACGCTATCGTGGTTTTGTCAAGGGTTTTCGAGAAAATTTTTCAAGAAAATGCACTGGTAGTCGAGCGGGATGGCAAAAGAAAAGCCCGCCTCCCGAGAGGCGAGCTTGCCAGCTATACATCAAAGCCGAGAAACCGAAGCTCCTCATCGGTGAAACCGAGGGACCGAAGGTAGCTCTCAATTCTCACCGGATCATCTGTCAGGTCCAGCGCCAAATCAATCAGGGCGCTTGCCAGCGCCGTCAGACGCTCCTGTGTCATCATCCTGTCCTCCTTCACGACAAGGAGCACATCGCAGCACCGCCGCTTGCAGCTCTCCGAAGTCAACCCGCTCTGGGTTAAGCCGAAGCAGCGCGTTTAGGCTGAGGGTCTTCTGCTCTCCACAGTGCTCATCCAGCACTTTGGTAGAGAGGACGTAGAACACCCAGCTATCCAGCCGCATCGGGTCCGCCACCGCCGGGTCCTTCTCAGCGAACAAGCAGAAGACGTACACATCTGACTGCCGGCGCTGCTCACCGGTCCAGCCTTCAGTGGCTGTCCACCGGATGGCCGGACGGATGCTGAACTGAATTGCCGACGGGCGCGTCTGCTCCCACGCTTGCAGGTAGGAACAGCTCTTGACCTCGACGCGGATGCTGTCTCGAAACGTCAGGTCCCACGGCTCCCAGTTCACCCTCGCTTCGGAGAGGTCGATGCCCAGCGCCGCCGCGACGATGAACTCAGCGTAGCTGCCGCGCAGGGTGTTGTCCAGCAAGTCCGAGAAGCCCCAGCTCCAAAAGTCACGGAGGCGCAGCCCCGTGTCCTTGCCTCTAAATTTGATTGGCTCATCGCCGGTCTTCCGCATTGCCATCCCTCCGGTGTCCAGTTGCAGGTTGAAAACGACCTACGGTTATTATACCTGAACACCGGGAGACTGGCAAGCCGGAAACCGTCTTTAAGGTGTAACCTTTGCTCTTTTATGCTTCCACGAGCCGATGGCCTCGATACCGAACAGCAGCACGGCCATATCCTCCATCGCCTTGTTGATGTCGCGGTAGAAGGTCCGCTTGTCGATGTTCAACTGGCTGGCGATGTCATCCACGCTCATGCGCTTGCCGTCGATGTAGCGGAGGTAGAGGGCCTCCCACCGTCGTCCCTCGTCCGGGTTGAGGGATTCCTTGCACATTGCCTCATACGCGGCCAGCATCTTGTCCACGTGGCTCATCATCAGGCCAGTCTTCCGGCGCATCGAGCAGATGGCGCTGACCTCCAAGGTCTCAGGCGACACGTGCGAGTAGTGGGCCTTTAACTTCCGGTAGTTCTTCATCAACAGGTTGACGTCATGATACCGGGCGTCATACTCCTCATCGAGAATCTCATCCTTCCGGGCGAGTACCTCCGCTGCCGCTACCTTCACGATTTCGGCGATTTCTTCTGTTCCAATCATGGTCATCTGCCTCCTATCTCCGAATTTTACTGATGCGGACGCGCAGCGCGTTCAGCAGCGCGTTCTGCATATCGCCCTTGTCATGAAGGGCCTCCAAGACGGCCTCATCCATGCCGCCTTGCACAATCAGGTGGTGGATGACCACCGGATGCTCCTGCCCCTGTCGGTGCAGTCGCTTGTTGGCTTGCTCGTACTGCTCCAAGCTCCACGTCAGCCCGAACCAGATGGCATGATGCCCGCCGCGCTGAAGGTTCAGCCCGTAGCCGCAGCTCGCAGGATGGGCAAACAGGATGTCGATTTCGCCGTTGTTCCAATCTGCCTCGTCCTGCGCGTTGGAGTAGACCCGCACACGCAGATTCGTATTTGCCAGAGCTTTCACCAGCCGGTCACGGTCATGCTGGAAGGCGTAGAACACCAGAGCGTGTTGCCCGTTGAGCTGCTCCACCAGCTCCATGAAGGCGTCGATCTTGCAGTCGTGGATATGGACAGCGTTCCGGTCCCCGTCGTAAATCGCCCCGTTGCAAAGCTGCAAGAGCTTGTTCGTCAGGACGCCGGCGCTCTGGGCTGTGATGGTGTTCTCGTCCACCTGCAACAGCAGGTCGGTCTCCAACTGGGCATACGCTCTCTTGGCCGCAGCGTCGAGTGCCACCGGGACGTCGTTATGTATGACGTCCGGCAGAGTGAGGTAGTCGCTGGCCTTCATGCTGATGCAGATGTCGCTGATAGCTCTCTTTATCATCTCGAAACTGCCCTCCTTCGGGTCGTAGCTGAAGATGGTCGTGCGGTTGCGCTTGCCGGGGACGAAGTACCGGTCACGATATGCACCCAGCGTCCCACACAGCCGTACACCGCCGTCCAGCAAATAGATCTGCGCCCACAGGTCTTCGAGACCGTTTCCGGTAGGAGTACCGGTCAGCTCTACGATTCTGCGAATCCTGCTGCGGACCAGCCGCAGGGATTTGAACCGCTTGCTCTGGGGGTTCTTGAAACTCGAACTCTCATCCAGCACCACCATGTCGAACGGCCACGCATTTTTGAAGTGCTCAACCAGCCACGTCACATTCTCACGGTTTATCACGTAGGCGTCTGCCGGCATCGCCAAAGCCCTCAGCCGCTGCTGAACCGTACCGAGAACCGGCACGACCCGCATCATCTTCAGTTGGTCCCACTTTGCGGCCTCCGTAGTCCACGTGGCCTCGGCCACCTTCTTCGGCGCAATGATGAGAGGCTTTGAGACCTCCCACCGGTTATACCGCAGGTCTTTGATGGCCGACAGGGTGATAGCCGTCTTTCCCAAGCCCATATCCAAAAACAGCCCAATCGCCGGATCGCTGATGATTCGGTCAATGCAATACTGCTGGTATGGGTAGGGTACAAACTTCATGCCTCATCACCTCCCTCGATTTCAGCAAGCAGCTCTTTCACCTCGTCGATGCCTTTGACCACGCGGGCATCGGCTCCGCGCTTTTGCATTTCTCCGATAACATACCTCTGGATTTTCGTAAGGCGGCCTGTCTCGGTCTTCAGCTCGACGAAGATGACCCGGCCTTTCGCTGTTATGATGATTCGGTCAGGCACACCTAATGTACCGGGGCTGACGAACTTCAGGCACATCCCGCCGAGCCTTTTCACACCTTCGACAAGATGCCGCTCAATTTGACTTTCTTTCATCTGTACCTCCTCGCGCGCACGCGCGCGTATAATTTGCGCGGATTAGGCGAATTAGGGAGTGTGTATTTTCTCTACTTCCTCTAATCTCTCTATTTACAGGTCTATTTAGTAGTGAATGTTCCAATGTTCCACTAACTACGTAGAGTAAATAAAGAGAACTGAAAAGTTGCTTAGAACAACCGGGTGTCGTGTTTATGAACCAAATGGGGTGGAACATCGACTGGAACATTGCCGGAACAACGGAACATTGGAGGTGGAACATTGGGTGGAACATTGCTCGACTTTCCGCCCTGACTTTCGACTTTCCGCCCTGAACATCGACTTACATTCAAATGTTCCGCGAATGTTCCACTAAATGTTCCGGCTTTCATCGCACCATTTCTCCACGTCGATGCCCATATCAAGCAGCTTTCTGGTGCAGAGCCAAGCGGCGTCCTCCTCGTCCATCTCGTAGTATTTGACGAGGGCGTCGATCTCGACAGAGAACCGGTCAAAGAACTTCTTCAGCCGCTGCTCACCGAAGCCAAGCTGCTCGTGGAGCACATACAGAATCATCGCGTTCAACTCGACCTCGTGTTTCCGGGTGTACTCCGCAAGCTGCCTCTCGATCTCCATGTTCATGGCCTTCTTCTCCGCAGACGTGAGAACCGCGCCATAGATTTTGCCGCCAGCCTTTTTCACCACCATACTGATTACCTCCGCGCTCACTCTAAGAGCATCTTAGCCAACTCAACCATATCCTGAAGATGGTAGTAGACGTCAGGGAACCCATTCGCATGGCCCAACTCCCACGCATACGCCCAGAGGCGCTGGGCCTTGACCCGTGATAGGTCGTGGCCCACGTCCTCCTGAATCAACCGGTAGATGTCTTCGAGGATGGCGTCGCGGCGCTTGTTCTTTTCGGTGTTCAGCCGCGCCACCTCTGCCTGATAGTCGGCGTTGTTCTTCTCCACCATTTCGCGGTTCCAGCGGACAGACCTCTCCTCATCGAAGATGTGGTCAGCCCGGACCTTGCGGATGCCCGCAGGGACGCAGGACATCCGCTCCATCGCCTCGAACTCGGTGCGGATGGTCTGCCAGTCCTTGACGAGTTCCAAATCGCTTCTCTTGCTCATCTGCGGCCTCCCTTATCACACCGGGTCGATGTAGACGATGATGGCCTTTATCCAAGGCAGCGCCTCGAAGTAGGGCCGGCACTCTGCTTCGGTTTGAGGCAGGGCGTTGAACTCCTCGTCCGAAAGCACGTGCTCCAAGACGTCGAACACGTCATCATCGCTCTTGAAGTAAATGCGGTCATCCTGCCGGGAGACGATGTACTCGTCCACCTCAGCCGCGCCGAACGCGGCCATGAAGTAGCCGCTATCGTCCCACGCAATGCCGCCGTCCACCATCGGGACAACCGGCAAATCGGGGTTTTCCTGCACGAGCCTGAGCAGGGTTTCGGTGTTCTTTGTCATGACGTTACCTCCCTCTGATGCGCTGGAATCCGCGCTGCTTGCCACAGTAGCCGAAGCGCAGACTTCCCGGCGTTTTCTCCCATCCGGGTATTGCCCGGAGGATGTCATTGATTTCGGTGGAATCGCTGTACCGGAAATCGCGCGGCTGGCCTCCAAAGGCTTCGCACCAAATCTCCAAGGCGCACACTCTGTCGCGCTTGACGAGATTGACGCTACCCTCCACGGTGCCGTTGAGGTACAGCCGGCGCTTGTCCAGCGACCACTTCGGCCAGTCTTCTGGCACCGGCTGGTCGATGAAGTCAAGGATGATGCCCTCCTTGCTGCTGACTTCGCGGTGGGCCTCCTGTTCTTCCTTCGCTTCTTCTTCCAGCTCGCCGGTCAGGAACAGGCCCTCACCAAACCGCCAGCGCATGACGGCCTCGGCCCAAATCTGGTCAATCTCCTCATCGAGCGTGTCCCACACGAGCTTCTTGCGCGGCTGGACGCCCACGTCCACCGGCCAGAACCGACGGTTGCCCGTGCGATCTCGCAGGAACATGGCGGTATTGGTGGTGCCGAAGAACACGCAGCAGCGCGGCAGCTCCTTGACGTGACGCCCGTAGGCCGCCCTGAATCGGTCTGCCCGCAGGGATAAGAATTGCTTGATGCGAGCCACGTCTGATTGCCTGAAGGCGTCCAGCTCACCGATTTCGACCAGCCACACACCTTGCAGCAGCTCACTGGCCTCCTTGCCCTCGAAGGTGCGGATGCCATCGTTGAACCAGCCCTTGCTCATCTTGTCGAGCAACGTGGACTTGCCGATGCCCTGCGGACCGGCGAGGATGAGCATGGTGTCATATTTGCACCCCGGCGTCATCGCCCGGGCCACCGCCGCCGTGAAAGACTTCCGTGTGACTGCCCGGACGTATGGCTTATCCTCAGCGCCGAGGTAGTCGATGAGCAGGGTATCGAGACGCGGCACACCGTCCCATTCCAGCTTGGACAGGTAGTTGCGGACGTCATTGAACTTGTGCTTCTCGCTGTGCAGGGACAGAGCACCGTCGATTTTGCCGTTGCCGGTAATCTTGTAGACCTTCTCGAAGTACCAGTAGAGGCCGGCGTTGTCGTTATCTGTCCACCCCCTTCTTTTGTCAAACGCGCTCCACGGCAGGTCTCCCAGCACTTCGCCGCGTCCGGCGAACTCGTTCAGCGCGAATTTGCCCCGGAGGTTCGGGTCATTTTCAAGGATGAGCCAGATGTTGTCGATGGTAGCCTTAATCGTGCCGGTCTGCCGGTTCAGCTCCAAGTCCATTGTCCAGTCGAGGTTATCACCCTCGCTGGATGAGGCCGCCTCAGATAAGTTGCTGAAATCGCTGACAGCAGAATCGGCCCGTTCCTTCGCAAGCTGCCGGGAGACCCGTGCGTCCTCCACAGCGAGGTTGCACATCGCCGTGTAGGATGGGAGCCTGTTCGTGGGCGTGTTTGGGTCAGCTCCATCGTCGAGGTCGCCAAACTTGTGGAGGCGCACCAAGTCGAAGGCGTTGACTAACCTGCCGCAGCAGGGGTCGGTGGAGTGGTGGCTGTACAGGAACATCCCGTTGTCGTACACCACTGCTCCACCGGTCGTGCTGCCGCCAAGATAGGTGTATCTTCCTCTTGAATCATCCACCGGCGCATAGATGCCGTCGAGATAGGTGTCCATCGCGCCGTAGATGTCGTATGTCCGGCAGAACGCGCCCACCACGCCAGCCTTGCTGAGTGGGTCGCTCTGCTTCATTGCCAGTTTCTTATAGGCGTTGTCTGCACCGGGGACCTGCGGCCACTTCGAGACGTCGCGCCAATCCCCGAACTTTTCGTTCATCGCGTTCAGCAGACCGTCTGCGGAGAGCATGGGCTTATCGCCGAACGTGAAGATGTACTCGCTGTCCTTGCAGCAACTCGGCCAGTACATCAGCCGCGTGGCCTCGAACGTGGTCGGGTCAGCGAACTCAATGCCGATGCAGACGGCCATATACCGGGCCAGTGGCTCGTACTCGTCTGCCGTGACCGTGCGGTCGAGGGGCAGCAGAATACGCAGCCGGGGGCTTGCCGGTGAGTGTTTGCGAGTTGAATAGATGCAGTAGCCGCAGCCGAGCGCGTCTACGCGCTTCAGGATTTCTTCGGTGCCACCGGGCGGGATGGTGTCAAAGTCGAGGGTGATAATTTCGCGGCCTGTCACGGCCCCGGCCTTGCGGCGCGGGCCGGACAGGGTGCCAGCGACGAACCCGCCGATGTCTTTCTTGTCATCCTGTTCAGATTTCCGCAGGGAGAGGTACTCCTGCATCGTCTCTGTTGACCGGCTGGGAATTCGGAGCTTTTCGTAGAACTCCGACAGCATCAGGGTCTGCGGCTGCCAGTTCACGCTCTTTCGGTTGTTACCGACAGAGATTGTAATTTGGCGGTCATTGACCATTGGCTCCGACCTCCTTCCGTCTACCTGTATTTCTTGCCAGTTTCCTTGTCCATGAGGACGATCCGGCCCACGACCTCAAAGCCTACCAACTCCGCGCAGCCCTTCATCACGGGGATAAGGGCGCTGATGGCGGCAAGCCGGTCAGCCTCCTTGCGGCGTTCCTCCTGAGCGATGTTGCTCATGGCCTCGCCGACTGTGGGGTCAGGATAGCCCTCAGCGTTTTTGTGTACAAACATGGCGTTAGTCCTTTCTGAAGAAATCGCCAACCCAGCCATCAGCGTTGAGGGGAAGGTCAGGCGCCCACGGAATCGGTAGCGACATCAGCCGCACGACTTCATCGAGGTCGGCCTTCTCCGCAGGACAGTCCACCACCACTTCGTCGTGGATGTGGAACACCACCGGGAACCCGGCGGCCTCCAACCGCTCGATGGCGATTGCAAGGCAGTCACGGGCGATGGCCTGAACGCAGTTCTCCACGAGTTTGCCCCCGTAGGTTTCGAGCTGCGTCCACTGCTTTGTTGTCTGGTTGACGCCGTAGTAGAGGATGGAGGGGCGGCCCCAAGAGTTCTCACCGAGCGAGGGCTTCGCGTAGTAGAGCTTGCGGCGGCTCGGCAGGGTGATGGTGAGGAAGTCCAACCCGTTCTCAATGTCCATCTCACGGGCCAGCATCAGCCCTCGGACGCCCGCCGGATGGCCGGTCTGGATGACAGACACCGCCGCCGATTCGAGCGAATACCAGAGGTCCACAATGCGCTTATTGGAATCCCGCCAGCGGGAAACTATGTCCGGCAGGTCGTCTTCTGGGATGCCCATTTTCAGAGCGCCCATTGCGATGAGCGCACCGGAGCTTCCCTGATAACCCAGCGCCAGTTCAGCGACCTTGCCCTTTTGCCGCAGGGCATATTCGGGGTTGCCCTTCTTAATTTTTTCCAGCGGGACGCCGAACATCTGGCTCGCCGACGCCTCGTAGATTTTGCCGTGGGTTCTGAACACTTCCAGCCGCCACTGCTCTCCCGCGAGCCACGAGATGACGCGAGCTTCGATGGCGCTGAAGTCGGCGTCCACCAGCTTGTTGCCTTCGGACGCCACGAACGACGTGCGGATGAGCTGGGACAGGGTATCAGGCACGGAGCCGTAGAGGAACCGCAGCTTGTCCTCCTGCTTGTTCCTGACGGCCTCACGAGCCAGCGGGAGCTGCCCAATGTAGGTGCGCGGGAGATTCTGAACCTGCACGAGACGGCCCGCCCAGCGGCCTGTGCGGTTGGCTCCGTAGAACTGAAGCAGCCCTCGTACCCGGCCATCGCCGCACACAGCGGCCTCGATAGCGTCGTACTTCTTGGTGCTGGTCTTACCCAGCTCCTGCCGGATTTCAAGCATCCGGTTAGCCGAGCCGGTCACAGCGTTGCTTTCCAGCATAGCGGCAACCGTGTCTTTCCGCAGATCAGTGACGGGCGTGTCAGTGGCCTTTTCCAGCCACGTCGAGAGCTGGGCGATGCTGTTCGGGTTTTCCAGCCCGGTGATGGAGATTGCCTCCTGCATAAGCCGGTCACGGGACTGCGCCCCGATTTCCAGAGCGCCGCGCACCATGCCCATGTCCACCGCCACGCCTCTGGCGTTGATGAGCAGGTCGGTCTGCCACTGTTTCTCGATGTCATCCGGCACTGGAAAGGCCGACAGCCGGCGCTCGATCTCCTTCTCGGTGGTGACGTCGCCCAGGCAGTAGGTCTTGAACAAATCCCACTTATCCGGGTCATGCTTCGGCAGGTTGCGGTGCCGTCCACCGTTTGATTGTGTGGGGGTGCAAGGTACACAGAAGTACCGGATGAGCGCCTTGCCTACCGAGAGCTTCTGCTTTTCGGCTGGCAGACCCAGCGCCTTGCCGGTGGCGTCCAAGCCCGCTGTGTAGCCGCAGTAGAGGCCGTGCAGCATCGTGTCCCGCCACTGGTCCACCGGCAGCAGATGACCGTAGAACTTCGAGAGACAGTACCACTCGAACGCGGCGTTGTAGGCGTGTTTGATGTACTCCGGGCTTTCTATGGCTTTATAGAGCCAGTCCGGGAGAACCTCACCTTGCGCCAAATCCACAACCACCACGGGGCTGTCGTTCAGGCTGTATGCGAACAGCAGGATCTCGAAGTCCGGGCTTTGCACATACTTGTAGGCTCCGGCCTTGCCAATGGGAACACTGCTGAAGGTTTCAAGGTCAATGCTGAGATGGTGCTTCATCCTTCCCACCTCTCTCCCGCGATAACCTCCGCGTAGGCGCTCAACTGCTTGCGCTGCTTGTCGATGGCGTTATACCCGCTGGCTGAGATGATGTCGGTAGGCCACTGCTTGCCGAAAATTGCGTGAAACAGCATCCGGCCTTTGGAAATCAAGCTGTCCAGCTCATCGAGGATGTCCGAGCGATACTTGGCCTCCTCCACGATATTGCAGAGCAGCTCCCTGCGCTGTTCCTCCGTGCAATACTTCCGGGCGAGGCGCAGCAGCTTGTTCACTTTCTTCTGCGGGGAGGTGCCAAAGAACGTCCCCACGTTTATCTCAATGTACCCGTTCGGATGATTGACGCGGAACCGCTTCGCCTCCCGAGGGGTATCAAAATCAAACATAGACTTGTCCTCCTTAGAAAAAAGACACGCGACCGCTACTCTGCGGCCGCGTGTCTTTCGCGTTTACCCGAAATACGGCTGGCCGGTGAGGGGGTTGATGGCACCGGGCTGAACACCCATCGGATTACCCTGCTGAGGCTGGCTGCCATAAGGACCATCTGCGGCACCCCACGGAGCCACACCGTCAGCAGCCGGAGCAGCGTACCCGGTGTTAGGGTAGCTCATCTGGCCCGGAGTGGCCGGCATCGCGCCGCCGTAGGCGGGAGTAGCAGGGGCAGCAACCGTCTGGCCGACACCAGCGAAGTCAGCCGCAGCAGACGCGCCGCCGGCCAGAGGCTCTCCGTCACGGGTCTTCATCACGTTGCCAAGACCGCAGCCTACGCCTCGCTTGCCGGCAGTGTTGTAGCCGAAGAAATTGATGGTCACGCGGGCATACATACCGCTGTAGATGTCCTGTGGCAGCAGCTCCGTGTTGATGTCGCTCTGGGACACCACCTGCGGCTTGTTCTTCGTGCTGGCAGTGATGACCCAGCAACCCTTGCACTCGGGGCCGTAGGGAGTACCGTTCTCACGAACGCCATCGCCGTCGTGGATGGGGATAGGCAGGACCGGAGGACGGACGCCGCCCCAAATCTTCGCCTGTGCGTCCTTGGCAGCAGCCTCGATGCTGGCGTCGATGTTCGCCTTCACCGCCGTGTCAGTCTTCGGGATGAGCAGCGTGACGGAATACTTCGGGGTCGCGGTGGGGTCGTTGTTGTTCACACGAGGGGCCACGAGGTTCACGTAGGACAGCCGGACTTCGCCGGTCAGGACCTTGGTCGGAATGTTGTTGTACATGATTTTTCTCCTTTCGTATTGAACCATTTGCTCTGCGTCAAATTCACCTTTGTCGAATAAACTCATTGCTCTTTAACTCTGCGCGACGACGCCGGCGAAGTCAGACGCCGCGCTGCTGAATGGCTGTCTGGAATCACTCTCAGGGGCAATGGTAGGCTTGCCCTGCGGCTTGGTTACGAACTCTCCGACCAGCTCCTTGAACTTCACGGTGCCAAGCATCTTTTCAAGCTGGGCAAGGGTCTTCGGTACGCTGTCGTAAATCAACGCGCGGTCTACTCCACTCTCTTGGAGCTTATCGAGAGCTGCGTCTTGGTCAGTCCAGCAACGGCTGCTGCGGCCCTCCACGACCTTGTAGCCGGGGATGCTTTCACCGTTGAGCATGACTTCGAGCGCTCTCTTTTTCACGGCCTCATACCACGTCACAAGGTCTTCACCTTGCGAGAGGACGATGCCCACTTCCTCCGGGGACAGGATGGCTACACTGTGGCTCGCAACACAGTCCTTGAAGTCATCAAAGGCGCTGATGTGCTGATTTGCCTGAGCCTTGCACATACCGTTGGCCCTACAGAACCGGCACCACTCACCGGCGTGATATTCACCGAAGCCCATAAACGCCATCTGCGCCTTGGGCTTGATGCTTTCACCCCACGCCAGCAGCTCGTCCACGCTGCAAGTCCACCCGCCGTAGGCGTTGATGCGGGGCTGGTCGATGTAGACCGTGACGTTCTTCAGAGCATCACCGAACAGCGGCTGGTAGAGCTTCAGCGCACCGAGAGCGTACAGCATGAGCTGGGGGTTCTCCTCGGGGCTGACAGGAACGCCCTTCCCGTGCTTGTAGTCCGTGATGATGAGGGTATCGCCACCGAACATCACGCAGTCACAGCGACCAAACGCCTCCGGGACGTAATCGGAGATGTCCACCTTGACCTCAAAGGCGATGTACGGTTCATTGGCGAACTCCATCGCCCGCTCGGTCAGGTGTTCCACGTAGGTCTCAGCCGTGTGGAGCATCTCATCATCCCATACCTCATCGGTCTTCAGCTTCTTGATGACACGGTTGTACTCAGCAGCCTTCGCCTTCTTGAACTTCTTCTTGGCGGCGATCTCGCAGACGCTGTGAGCTACCGTCCCTTCGTGGGCGTACTCACTGGGCTTCTCAGGGAGCGTCGCTTCAAGTCGCGGTGCAAGTGGGCAGTTCAGCCAGCGATGGGCGCTGGACGGGGAAAGCAAGGCATGGTCACTCATATCTTCGCCCCCAGCTCTCTCAGGCCGGTAGCGAACGCGCCGAGCTGCTCAGGCTTCAGGTCCATGACGGCATTTGCGCCGAAGGACATCAGCAGGTTCCGCAGCTCATTGACCTTGCCAGCATCCATGAGCGTCGCACCGGCGGCCATGATTTGGTCAATCGTGTACTGAGGCGGCTGCGCCAGCGGGACGTTGGGCGCGGGGTAGTTCGGGGTGGTCTGAGCAACAGGACCGGGGCTGGGCAGCGGATTAGGCTGGGCAGGGGTGGCGGGCGCAGGAGCCGGCATCGGAGCAGGCGCAGGGGTAGGAGCCGGAGCAGCAGTCTGGGGATTCGTCACAGGCTGCTGCGGTGCTGCCACAGCGCCCTGCTGGGGCGTGAGCTTTGCACCGCCTATCGCAGCCGCAAGGTTGTTGAGCGCCCCTACAAGCTCCGGGGCCTCAATAGTGATTCGCATTTCGAGCATTGTTTTGTCCTCCTTAAAAAGTTGTTCAATATTCGCTTCTGAATACATTCTCCCGATTCTCACCGGCCTCGAAGTACAGAAGCTCCGACAGCGGCTGGCAACCGCCGGCGTACCAATCAGATAGAGCTTGCTCTGCTACAGCGTAATCGTTCTCTGACACTGGCCTCGATTGACGCCAGTAGCCGTCAAACTGGTTCGGCGCAGACACGACATCCAAAACTGTATCGCCGCCAAAATTTCCGGCGCTTACCCGATTCAGGATGACCTCGCATACAAGACGCTTGTCCTGCTCCTTGTCCTCATAGCACTCACCTGCGAGGGTCAGGACCATAGCCTCGACGTCCTCATCCGACCACGGAACCTCTGGTGTAGCACTCACCATCAGTGGGGCGCTCGGCTTTGGAGTGATTAACGCATACTGCGTTTTCTCCATAACAGGGTCTGGCAAGCTCGTGTTTTGCCCTCCATTGTTGCAGGACGTGAGAAAAAGGGATACCGCGATCACGGCTACTGCGAGGGCCGGTTTTGTAACTTTGGCTATTTCAATAGTCTGCTGGATTTGAGCAAAACGAAGGAGGACAACATCATGGAAATGCAGGAGGTCATCAGCAGAGCCGAGCGGAATATTCGTCAGGCGCTGCGGGATTATGGCGCTCATACCAGCCAGACAGATGTGTTGGACGACGTGACGGACGAGTTCATATATCGCCTCGCAGCCGACAGCAGCTACGCAAAGCAAGGCTTGCGGAAATTGTTCAGCAAGTCTCCGGTCTGGAATGAGGAGCTGGATGCGCTGGTCATCAACGGGACGCGGACGCATGACCCGGACTACGACCGGATTCACCGGTTGGCGATGCAGATTTTGGAGAAGCCGTTTAAGTCGCTGGACTACGACTACAACGACATCCTGAAAGCGGTCTGCTTTTTCTCGAACCCGGACGCCAGCGAGCGCGACAGGGAGAGTTACATCGAGGCCATCAGGAAGTTGGCCCCGAAAGCCTACACGCCCACGAAGAAGCCGAGCCGCGTGTTCAAATCGCTGTGTGTGGCGCTGGGTGTTGCGGACGAAACCGCCGGCAGCGAGTTCCAGCGGCTGTACGCCCAGTTCGCCGATGAGCTGAGTGCCAAGCAGATTGGCTTTAAGCTGTTCGTCAGCATCAATCCGGCGCACTTCATCACGATGAGTAATCCGAAGCGTGACAGCCGAGGCGCGACCCTCACGAGCTGCCATTCGTTCAACAGCACAGAGTACGACTACAACAACGGCTGCACCGGCTATGCGCGGGACGAGACCAGTTTCATCGTGTTCACCGTGGCCGACCCAACGGACCCGGAGACGCTGAACAACCGGAAGACCACGCGGCAGGTGTTCGCCTACCGGCCCGGCAGCGGACTGCTGTTACAGAGCCGGATGTACAACACCGCTGGCGGCGTCTACGGAGCCGCTGAGGATTCTAAGCTCTACCGCGATCTGGTGCAGCGCGAAATCTCGATGCTGGAAGATGTGCCGAACCTGTGGAAGACCTACTCGTCCATCGGGGATAAGGCCGACCTCGTTGTCGCGGGAGACGGCTTTGGCGGGTATCAGGATTGGACATATGAGAACTTCGACGGCCATATCAGCATCCGCGCTGATTGCGATGAGGAGACCGTAGACCCGCTCGACATCGGAACCTGTGGCCTGTGCGTCGTCTGTGGTGAGGAGACCAGCGACGGTGTCTATTGCGAAGACTGCGGTAAAGGCTATGAGTGCGACGAGTGCGGTGGTCATTACCGGGAGCTGTGTGATGTCCGTGATTCGCGCGGAAACTGGATTCAGGTCTGCGAGCGTTGCCGTGATGAGTATTACACCTACTGTGATGAGTGCGAGGAGTATTGGCCGAATGACTGCACGACTGAAGTGGATGGCCAGTATTATTGCGATGACTGCTTGGACGAGTGCTGCGAGCGATGCGATGAGTGTGATGAGTGGCACCGAAGCGACAGTATGTACGACGCCTACCGTGAGGGCAGAGAGGTTCGCATCTGCTCTGACTGCCGGGATGAGCATTACTACGGCTGTGACTGCTGTGGCGACCTGCATCATATGGACGATATGCGGATAGTGCATCGGGCGAACGGATATGAGGATTACGTCTGTGATGACTGTGCGGACAACTACGACTGCTGTCCGCATTGTGATGAGTTTATCGAGATAAAGGACGACGGCACCTGCCCGAATTGCGGAGCCGTCATTGAGGAACAGGAGGCTGAAGCTGTATGAAACCGTTGGAAGATTACCTGAGACCCACCCAGAAGGAGCTGTTCTCCAAGCTGTGCGCCATGTATCGTGACCGCGCGGTCATCTGCAAGAACAAGTACATCATCGTCCGTGGAGAAGCGCCGGTTATGCTGCTGGCCCACCTCGACACGGTTCACAAGGAGCCGGTGAAGCACATCTGCAAGAACGGGAATGGAAATATCCTGATGTCCCCGCAGGGAATCGGCGGCGATGACCGGTGCGGCGTCTACGCGCTGACCGCCGTTTATGAGCAGTCGCGGGTCAAGCCGTGGCTCCTGTTCACCTGCGATGAGGAGATTGGCTGCGTCGGGGCCGAAGCGTTCTGTTCCCGACACGAGGCCGGCAAGACCCCGAAGGGCCTCGACGAGCTGAAGCTGCTCATCGAGATCGACCGGAAGGGCCGGAACGATGCGGTGTACTACGACTGTGACAACCCGGAGTTCGAGGCGTACATCACCAGCAAGGGCTTTGAGACGCAGTGCGGTTCGCTCAGTGACATCTCCTACGTCGCTCCGGAGCTGGGCGTGGCAGCGGTCAACCTCTCGTCTGGCTACTACAACGCGCACACGCAGCACGAGTACATCAACCGCAAGCACCTGAACGCGACGGTGAAGAAGGTTCTCGAAATCGTGGCTGACGCTGCGCAGCCGGACTTCCCGAAGTATGAGTACATCGAGCGGAAGTTCTACCGCAGAGGTGGCGGTCTCGGTGGCTGGGGCGGCTACCGGTATTGGGACGATTGGGATTACCGGGGGCTTGGGAGCGCGAAAGCCCCTGCCGAAGAAGATGACTTCGACGAGGGCGAGGTAGACATGGACAGCATTCCCGAGGACATCCGCGATGAGTATTTCGCTCTGCTGGACTTCTACAGCCCGGAGGAGCTGGAAAGCGTCAGAGCCGAGATGGGTGACGCCGGCATCTCCATGCTGTGCCAGTCCGAGTTCGGCGATGACTACTACGGTATGTTCGGAGATTACAGAGAGGAGGTTGTTTCGCAATGACGCTTCAGGCCAAAGAGTTCGACCTGCTGGTCGAGATTTACAAGCACCTCAGTTCGGATGGGCAGAGACCGGAATTGGCGGTGGCTTTGCTTCGGGTCATTAACCGGACGAATGCTGAGAGGGAGCGGGCTTGGGCGGCGAGGCACCGTCCCGGCCCCATCCCGAAAAGCATTAGGCAGAAGTTAGAGCGAGAGGACAAGCCGTTGATGATACGGCTGTTGGAAGCGGGCTATCCGTATTCCGAGATGGACCACCACGAATCCGACCTGTACGTCTATGTCACGCCGGTGTCAACGCGGGTTATTGAGCAGTGGTGCAGAGAGCATCGGTTCGACCGGACGTGGCACTGTCCAACATTCTACGACCAGCTCACGGGGCGGCTGATGTATGACTGCGCGTTTCAGTATTTTGAGGAGGTGAGCGATCGTGTATTGCAATCCTGATGTGTGTCCGCACTGCCAGTACATTGGCGAGGGCGATAGCTGGTGCGATGAACTCCACGAGATCGTGCTTTCCGATTGGGGGCCGACCGAGCACTACATGGGGCTGGGCTGTCCCTATCTGGCCCGGCCCCGGCGCAGAAAGCGCCGCCGGAACCGGAAGAAGAAAGGCCCGGACGCCGGCACCATCGTGAAGTATGCAGTCCTGACCCTGCTGGGCGTCTGGCTGTACCGCCTCGGCGCTGACTATGCCTATGCCCAGCGCGGCTACTTCGCGGTGGGTGGCGAGGTCTTGGCTCTCCTGCTCCCCTACTTCTACTGGGCTGCGAGCCGCACGGTCAAGGACTTCGTTGCGGACGTGAAACGGAGGTGAGCAGTGGTGACTGTTGAGAAGATTATTGCAGAGCTGAAGATTGGCGGGTATCTGGACGCCGCCGAGTACATCGAGCGCCAGTTCGCCACCATCAACCGGACTGCTGAGTTCGGTTACATGAAAGCGTTCATTGTTGAGGGCGACTTCTCGGATGAACGCTACCGCGCCCAGCTCCGGGCGCTCTGGACAGCGTACTGCCTCCATCACAATCTCGATGTGGACACGGCGGGGTATGATGCAGACCTGAACGGTCTGTGGTGCAAGATTATCGAGGTCGGACAGGCGGACAACTGGTACAGCCTCGACCACTTCGAGAACTTCATGTGTTACCTCTTGGTGTGATGTTTCGACTGTCGGTGATTTTTCTCGAAAAATATTCGGAAAAACCATTGACAAAACCACGCTATCGTGGTAGAATGTAGATAGTGAAAAACAAATCACAAGACCACGGAGGTTGATGAAGATGATGAAGCATGAGTTTGAGGCGCTGGCCGGCTATGAGGTTTCCTTCGAGGACTACAACCGCGTCATTGAACCGATGTATATGGCAACAGAGCTGAGCAAGGAAGACTTCGTTAAGTGCATCGACCGCAAGCGGTTTGCCCTTCCGACCAAAGCCGAGCTGCTCGCCGCGATGCGGAAGGAGGCCAAGCACCTCTATGACATTTGCGGTCGGTGCTGCGACTTCGAGAGCGAGCAGCGGCTGGAACGTCTGGCGCACACCTACCTGAAGCGGGTCTATGGCGTTGACTGGACGGTTGACAGCCAAGCCTATGCGTTCTTCCTGAAGGGCTATGAGTACCCGGACATCCAGCGGGGTTGCACCTATCCAAGAGAGCTTGTGCTGGGTCGGGGCAACCGTGAGTATGAGCGAATCGCTTTGGTGAAGAAAGTCGCCTGAGCGTTGTGAGAGCTGACCTATCGGCTGAACGGGGAGAAAGGAAAGAGCATGAACGTCACGAGAGAAGAAAAGATGGCCGAGGCCATTGAGCGCATGAAGGCTCTCCGGGTCTTCAAGCCCACCATCAAGCAGTTCAAGGATGATGGCTATATCAGCATCAGCGAGCCGCCCTTTGGCGCGTTCTATTGGGCAGAGGGTGATGACCTGAAGCGCATCCGTGAGTTTGAGGAGCAGAACAACGCGCTGGTCTATCTGGTGGTCCGCAGCTATACGACTTTTGGCAAGATGGACTGCTACCTGTACGTCAGCGACTACACGGAGGAGTGGGCGCAGGATCGCGATGACATCAAGGAGATGCAGCCGCTCGCCTACGTGTACAACCACGATATGCCCGATTGCTCCGAGTTCGGTTGCATCGGCATTGCGGGTACGCCGGCGGCGGGTCTGCGCCGGACATGGTGAGAGGAGGTGAACAGCATGAGCGGAGAGATGATGACCTTCCCGAGCAAGTGGGAACAGTTCTTGCATGACTATGAGTTCGAGGACGCCAGACGGATTTACACCAACGGCTCCCGCCTGATTCCGTCCTTTCGGGTCAAGCAGATGATGGAGCACTACGCGCCCAGCGTCGAGCAGACCGGATGGTATGGTGTTGTTCGCTGGTGCGCCGAGGACGTGATCGCCGCCGCAGAGCAGAACGGTGTTACGCTCACCGAGGCGCAGGCCGAGAAGTGGCTGGAAAAGAACGAGCGCTGGTTCAAGGAGATGCTCACTGAGTACGGCAATGAAGTGCTGGCCTCTGCCAGCAAGGAGAGTTTTGAGGAGGTATGCAAGGCATGAAGAACGAATCTCGTGAGTTCGAGATGGAGCTGGAACTGAAAGCGCGTGTGGCAACGCGGGACATCGACGACATTATGTGCGCGGCGCTGGAAGGCGGTATTACCGGCTGGTGTAGAGCGGCAAAGCCGGTCGGCAAGATGCTTGGCGAGTACGGCCATGAACAGATTGCGCGCGGTGGCTCCCTCATGCTCTATGATGCTGAGAGCAGCGATAAGTGGGAGCTGACGCTGGACAAGTTCCTGCGCGGGCTGGCTCTCGCCATTGAAAGTGGGGCATCTGTGACCATCGACGCTGAGAGCGGCTACATCGATACTTCAGACGTAGACGCTGAGTGCGCCGACGTGATTATCCAGTTCGCCTTGTTCGGCGATTTGGTGTTCGGGTGAGCGTGGAAAGGAGGAACCGTGAGTGGAAATCCGAATGATTACGAAAGCAGAGGCCGATGACATCATCGCCACCCGCGAGCCGCGCGGCCTGTTCTATCTGGACACTGGCAAGAGCTTCGTCGGCATCGATAACAGCACTGGCTACGCATGGACGGAGGAGTTCGATACCCTGCCGAAGTGCAGAGCATGGCTGTTGCAGGAGCCAGACAGCGGGCCGGAGCCGCGCACCTACGTTGTGACCGAACAGTGCTCCAACTGCGAGCGGGAGGTCGAGATTCACGGCTGGGATACCGAGCGGGACGGCTATCAGGCATTCTGCCCGTATTGCGGAGGGGTACTCATGCTCTGCGACGAGTGCCAACACAGCGAGCAGCGTCAGCCCTGTGATTTTGATATGAGCACAGGTATGTGCCGGCATCGCCGGAGACCGGAAGGAGCGACGCACGATGTATCCTGACGGAGAGGTGGATTGCCTTCACTGCGGAAGCTGTAAGTTCTTCGGCCATGTAGGGCCGGGACACACGCCATGTCAAAAGCGGATAGACCATGTGACCGTCCGGTTCGCGCATCCGTGGTTCAAGACTTATGACTGCAATCAGTTCACCGGCGTGATATGCTCCGACTTTGAGCCAGCCGAACGGTGCGTGTACCTTGCCCGGACATGGCGCGGGTTCGATTACTATTGGCCACGGTTCTTAGACCAGTGGGGCAGCGGTCAAGGCAAGACCGGAAATGTCGCGTTCACGCTGGATGGCAACACAAAGGTACGATACCACGTAAAGACAGAGTATTTCGTGTACGGCGACAAGCTGTTCGTGGACGGCAAGCTGAACGCTCATGAGCGTATGTTCTACGTGGTGGACCGGCGCTCACCGATTGGGTATCGGTTGGTGAAACAGCCGTGGGACCCGCTCGCTCAACCTCAGACCGAGGGAGAGCGCATCAGAGCTGAGATATTGAACAGACGAAAGGAGACGGCAGTATGAACATCAACAGAGGAGACATTTGGTACATAGGCAACGGCTACCCTGCCGTTGGCAGCGAGCAGCGACCGGGCCGCCCCGCCGTGGTGGTATCGAATCAGCAGAACAACAAGTACGGCGAGGTCGTGGAGGTGATATACCTCACGACTGCACCGAAGCGCGATCTGCCCACCCATGTCACCATCCGCAGCTCTGGCCGCGTCAGCACCGCGCTCTGTGAGCAAATCTCCACGGTATCAGTGGAGCGGCTTGGGAGCTACTGCGGCCACGTGTCGGACAGCGAGCTGACCGCGATTGAGAACGCCATGCTTATCTCGCTGGGCATCCAGCTTGCGCCGGTGAGCGAGGAAAGTGAGGAGACCCCCCCCATGCCGGAATCACGGCTCGCCGAAGTCGAAGCTCGGTGCCGTGTCTTGCAGGAGCTGTATGACGCTCTGCTGGACAGGTTCGTCAAGGCTGGATGAGAACATAAAAAAGCCTCACGCGGCTCGAAGGGCAGCGTGAGGCAAAAGTAAGGAGGTTGTCAGCATTGCCGGAGAAAAAGTCAGATGCGGTGCGACGGCTCGTAGCAGCCGGCGAGTACCAAAAGGCGCTCGGCATCGCAAAAGACTTCCGGCTTGGCATCGGTCAGGAGGAACGAAATGCGATGCGTCTGGCGTATGAGTGCATGGTCTGGCCCGACTTTTACAAACAGGTGGGCCGGGACGTCAGGAGCGAGATAAAGGCCGGCGTGGAAGTCTTGGTTAAGCTGTATGGAGCCTGATGGTATTGACACGACATCGTGGTATGTGGTACAATGTCCACAAGGAGGCGATGACGTGGATAGAAAAAGTACGCAAGCTCACATCGACGCGAACGCACGGTATGACAAGAAAGCATACGCTCGTGTGCTGCTCCGTGTTCGGAACGACAGCGAGCTGAATCTTGATGCCATCCGTGCTCACATCGCAGAGCGTGGCGAGAGCTTGAATGGCTTCATCATGCGAGCTATTGCAGAGACGATAGATCGTGATAAACAGCAAGACGTTAAGGAACCCGCCGAGTGAGGCGGGTTCTTTTTATGCTCGGAATCTCGACCATTAGTGATATTTTCCGAAAAATTTTCTGAAAAACCATTGACAAAACCACGATAGCGTGGTAGAATGATGATAGTGAAAAACACATCACCTACCAAGCATAGGAGGTCACAGCGATGAAGGTCACGGTTTATGCGGAGCTTGCAGAGGACGTAAGGAAGAAGCTCAACCGGCTGGCGAAGAAGGCCGCTGGATATGGCATTCCGTTCTCGTACACTGAAAGCGATGAGATTCCGGCAGTTGTTCGTGTGATGGGCGTTGACCCTGCCCGTCCAAGTGTTCTGTATGAAGTCAGCCGACACACTGTAGCGGGTGTTGAGTTTGAGATCGAGTGCGACGGTCTCATAAAGGCTAACGGCTGGAAAGTCTGCGCGAAGATTGAGCACGGCGAGAAAGGCAACATCGTGACCGGCTTTGCCGGGTATCACGCCGATCAGGAGTGGTACACCGCGAAGTCCAACTGTGACCACTGCCGTGTGAACCGCTTCCGCAGCATGACCTTCCTTGTTGAGAATGAGGCCGGCGAGCTTCGGCAGGTGGGAAGGTCCTGCCTGAAAGAGTACACCGGTATTTCTCCTGTGACGGCAGCTATGTGGGCTGAGATTCAGGACCTGTCGGAAGCAACGATGGACTGCACGGAGGCGGTGTGGGTGTCTCGCAGCCCGACATGGATGTACGAAGTGCAGAACATCTTGGCTCACGCCTGTGACGTGATTCGAGAGTTCGGGTATCGGAAAAGTGATGAGCCGAACAGCACCAAAGAGTTTGTGTTGGACCGCATTACCGCGCATGAAGTGCCGAGCGAAAGCGGGCTGCGCGAAGCAGATAAGGTGATGGCGTGGGTCCGTGAGCAGGACGCGCTGCTGAGTGCCGGCGATATTGACTGGAACGCTGTGAGCGACATCGTGAAGAACTGCATCCCGCTCGTGCTGTCCGGCTATGCGAAGATGAGCCACGTTGGACGGCTGGCCTATCTCCCGCTCGCACATCAGCGGTATGTGGAGCGCAAGGCCTGTGAGACCGCGCAGCAAACTGCGGATAAGCACTCGGAGTACGTCGGTGAGGTTGGCGAGCGCATCACAGTGAAGACGGAGACCATTCACCTGCTGGCCTCGTGGGACAACCAGTGGGGCGTGACCTACCTATACAAGCTGGTGGACGTAGACGGCAATATCTTCATCTGGTACGCCTCCCGTCCTTGCAGCGCCACCGGTGGAGAAACCATTAAGGCCACGGTGAAAGACCACGGCGAGCGGAACGGCGTAAAGCAGACTATTGTGACAAGGTGCTCGATTGCAGCATAATACAAACGGTGTTATTTCTACACTAAAAGCGTATTTTTCTGAAAATTTTTCTGAAAAACCATTGACAAAACAACGCTATCGTGGTATAATGATGACAATGAAACAAACCACACCAACTACGAAAGCGGAGGTTAGAACAATGAGTTATGTGTATGCAGCGATTGGGCACTTCAAGGGTTCCGAGAACATGACCTGTGTAGCGAGCACCAATGCCACGAAGAAAGCGTTTCAGGATGACCTACGCGGGAATGAGTTCGTGGCCTATGCCGTTCTGACCGAGTGGATGTTCGGCAGGCTGATGTCTTTGAAGGACTTCGAGCTGTACGAACAGGTGAAGAAGTTGACCTCGAACTACCGGAAGTGGAATGATCTGACGGACTACATCGAGCAGTGCAGTGACATCATCGCCAGCAAGATGCAGGCGGCCAGAGAAGACGAGTGCATCGCATAAAGCCGAAACGCCCTGCGGGGCGTCGCCGGGAACTGCCCCACCCGGCCTGATGATGGCAGGGCAAAAAAGTAGCGGGTCTATATAGGCAAATCCGGCAGGCTATCTTGAACATTTTCGTTACCTCCATTCAGTCTTCAACGGAAAAGCAGGTGTGGCAGATTTCGCCGAGACAATACAGGATGCCTTCAAACTCAAGAATTTCATAGGTTTCGGGATCGCTGTACTGCGTGATGGCCTGTGCCATGTTGCAGAGAATCGTCGTGGTGATGTTCCGCAGTTTGCCTTTAGCGTCATACGGCATTTTCAGCAGCTTGTCGTAGGCTTTGCAGTCACCCCGTGTAAACCACCCGTGCTTGATGCACAGCCCGCGCAAATCGTCCATGTCCATCCAGCGTGTTTCTTTGACCTTCATTTTCTTGTCCTCCTGTTTCGGTACGATTATTTCAACTGGCAAGCATATTATAGTGCAATAATTTGTACTTGTCAAGAGGAAAAGTCAAATATTTTGAGCTATCAGTTAAATTTTTCGTGCTGGTGTCGTAGAAGGCAAAAAAAATAAGGCCCCCGGATGCTTTTGTAACATCCGAGGGCCATTTTCCCTATACGCGCGTGCATATGGCGCGCAAAGGCGCTATGACGTATATGTACGCCTTGCGCCCTTTATTTCAATAGGTATATTAGAAAATTATGTTACAATGTTACAAAGGCTGAAAAGCGCCTGTTTTCAAGGCTTTCAGCCGTAACATTCGCGTGTAACATCATCGTTACAGTGTTACAAGCTTTTGTAACATTTTCAGCCGGTGTAACACCGCTTTTCAGCAGAATGTTACACCGGCGCAGCGAGTTATTTCATCCGCGCAATGAGGGCTTCGCCTGCGCCGCGAATGATAGCGGAAATGTCCACACCAGCAGCGTTGAGCAGGTTTTTAGAGGTGTCGGACATCTTAGCCATAGCGCCGTCAATAAGCAGCTTGCCCAGCTCAGTAATTTCGTCTTTGGTCAGCTTGCCATCCTCATGGGCTTTCTTCATGCCCTCCACGGTGGTCTGCTGAAGCTCAAGGACGGTCTGCTGGGCGGCGTGAATGACCTCATTGGTAGCCGTAGAGATGTTCTTCAGCTCCTCGCGCTTGGCGAGCTTGGTAGACAGCCACGCGCCCAGAACACCGATCAGGGTAATGAGCAGGGTTGCCGCGATCTGCACAAGGTTTTCGATGATAACGTTAGTCATGGTGATATTCTCCTTTTCGATATGTATTTACACCTTTTTGGTGTAATCCAGACTGATCCAGCCTGCGCCGGATTTGAGCTTGCCCCATTTGGTCGCGCCGGTGCCCGTGCTCTCAGCGACGATGGTATAAACGCCGTGGTCACGGATGCAGCCGTTCGTACCGTAGCCGGTGCCGGGGCCTTTGCGGATGTTCAGGGCATCGGTGGTAATCTTTACGCGGTACGCGCTGAAGCTGGGCGTCGGTGTAACCGCCTCGCCCACGACGGACAGGAACTTGACGTTGATAGGACTGCAAATGGCATTCTTGCCGTCCACGCTCTTGTCGATGACGGCGCGGTCGCCGCTGATCTCGCGGACAATCCACTGCTTGGCGGCTACCCAGTTCGGGACAGCCTTGCCGTTGTAGTAGGTCGCGCCGGACAGGATGCGCACGACGTCGCCCTTCTTGATGGTGCTGGGAGTGGTAGGGGTAGTGGGCTTCGCCGCAGCGCCCAGCGCCGCAGTGACCTTCGCGGCGAGATCGCCCATGCGGGCGTACATCCAGTTGCCGGGGCAGCTCTTGTTGGCAAACCAGCGGTGGACGGTCAGGATCATTTCGTCGGCCTTGGGGGTGTAATTCAGGGTCTTGTCCTTGTCGCCCAGCCAAAGCAGCTTGGTTTTGCCGTTGCGCTGGCAGATGTCCACGCAGAGCTTGATGAGGGTCTGATAGACCACATCCTTGAACGCATACGGTTCTGTGCTGTCGCTGGCGCACTCGATAGTGACGGCCCGCTGGTCGTTGGCATTGGAGGAGGAACACCAGCTGCGGTTTTTCTCCTCAACGTACATACCGACACGACCGTCAAGGCCGATGCCGTAGTTGCTGCTGGCCTGCTTGGAGGTCGGCGTGAAGATGCGGCCCAGCGTCTCCACGCTGCACTGGCCGACCACGCAGTGCGGCGTGATGCGGTCGATGCTGTGGGTACGCTGCCCGCTGTGGTTCGGGCTGAGCTTCGTGTAGCTCACCATCGGTGAATTTGTGTAACTCATGTTTTAGTCCTCCCCTTTGTTGTTGGAAAGCTCGTCCAGAGCTTCGGCGGTCAGTTCCGCCTCGGTGGTTTCGATGGTGGTTTCGGTTTTGGGGTTCATAGTGATTTCCTCCTTATGCAAAGTCATTATTTTTCAGCCGGTCGTCGTAGCAGCGCTCAACATTGGCGATTGCATGGACGGCACGGTTGTTTTCGTAGTCCTTGTGGCTGTCGCAGTATTTTTCGTACTTGTCGATGACGTCCAAAATCTCGATGTAGTCCTCCCGCGTGTGCCGCGTATGCTCGACAAGCTCCATGTTGAAGCGGAGGATGTCGGCTCGCCAGCCGTTGGCCTCGCGCTTATCGGAAAGCGCCTTTTGGGTGGCCAGCTCCGATTTGATTTCCTTCTGTTCGACCTCCAAAGTGGTGAGCCGGTCCAGAACATCTTTGTTGAGCGCCCGGCCAATCGAGCGGGCCAGCGCAGACCACGGGTTGATCTTGATGGGGCTGATTTGCAGGATGGTCAGCAGCGCGAACAGACCGCCGCTGCCACCCAGAAGAAGATCCTTCAGGGTCATGCGGACACCTCCCTCCAACCGGCAGGATAAGCAGAAGGCGACCACACATTGTTATCTATAAGGCTCTCGTAAACCTTTCCATTAAATCGGACGCGATCCCCCTTCTTGTAAGGGTTGGTGCTGTCCGGCTGCTCCCATTCGGGGATAACGTCGGGATCAGGGATAAGCACCTTTGCGAAAAGGGACGGTGCCGCATCGGGCGTCCAGCTGTCTTGCGCGGTGTGATCCTGCAAAACGGTATAAAGAATCCCGCCATGTCGGACCCGTCGCCCCGTTGTGTACACGGTGCCGGTCTTCCACGCCGGAAAAAGTTCGACCGCCTCAAGGGCGGTCGTGTCATCAAGGCTTTGTGCTGCGGTTTCGATCAGGGGCCGCAGTTTTTGTGCGAGGGCTTTCAGCGTCATTCGTCCGTCACCCCCAGCAGGATTTTTGCCGCTGCCAGCTCGTCTTCAAGGGCCAGTACCTTTTCGGTGAGCTGCGCGCGGGTGAGGATTTCCGTTCCGGGGTCGTCGGGCGGATTGACCGGCGTATCGTCGTCGGGGTCCGTGGTGCCGACCTGTGCCGCAAGCTCCTCATATTCTGCAAGGGTAATAGAAACGGCGCTGAGATGTTCGTCACTCTCAACGCCGCTTAGCTGCTTCCCCTGAAGCTGATAGATTGTGTTCCCGTCGCCGGACATGACGCCCTGCGCGTCCCGTTTGTCACACCGGATAAGAATGCCGTTGCGGGTCTGCCAACAGACGTAGACGGGATCGGCAAGCGCTTCTACGCTTTTGACCGTGCCGTCAGCAGACAGGATTTTGAAGTAGACCATAGCAGTCCTCCTTGCTGTTTATAAAAAGGTTGGTGTACAGTGCGCCCATGTTTTGAATGGTGTGCCATGCGTTGAATCGCGCGGCATAGCTGCGCCAGCTTTGCCACGTCGCGTAGATGTCCGCGAAGGTCATTTTGCCGCACAGGTATTTCCTGTGTAGCTTTTTCATTTTCTGCCGCATCTTCGTGACGCTGCGCTTATAGATTTTCCGAACGACCTTGCCGGTTTTTGTGATGAAGAAACGTACCTTCAGCCAAGAAAAGCCGTGGCTCAGCTTGACGATCTGCGTTTTCTTCTCATTCAGGGTAATGCCAAGCTCGGCGCATATCGCCCGGATATGCACCACGCAGTTTTGAAGATAGGCTTTCGACGGGTGGATCAGGTAGCCGTCGTCCATATACCGGCCATAGCCGCGCACCTGCAAAACCTCCTTGACGTAGTGGTCAAGACGGTTTGCAGAGGCGAGGGCCAGCACCTGACTGATCTGACTGCCCAGCCCCATACCCTTATCGCCGAAAGCGTCGATAAAATGCTCTGTGAGCGTAAGGAGCCGTTCGTCGGTGAACTCCTTGTGCAGGATCGCTTTCACGACCTCATGGGAAACGTTGTCGAAGAATTTAGAGAAATCGAATAGCAGGATATAGCCCTCGTTGCCGTATTTCCGGTAGTGCTCGTGGAGGTGCTGCGTGATCCGGCGCACGGCAAAATCGTAGCCCTTGTTCTTCATGGACGCGCCGTTGTCATAGACGAAGGTACGCTCAAGGACCGGCACAAGGGCGTTATCGCACAGGCACCGCTGGACAACACGCTCGCTTATGACTGTGCTGCGGATATGACGATGCTTCCCGCGCTCATACAAGTCAAACTCGTAAAAGCCGGGGCTTTTGAATTTCCCGGCTGCGAGCTGGTTGTATGTGTGCAGGATGTTCAGCGGCGCATTGGCCGTGTATTTTTGTACGCTTGCCTTCCACGACACGCCGCGACGGCAGCACTTGTACGATTGATAGAGGTGCTTATAGCTGAACACCTCGTCGTAATTATCGTGCTCGGCGCAGGCGGCGTCCCGCTTTGCTCGCCGTGCGGCAGCGCGGCGTTGATACCTTGCTTCTCTACGTTCTTCACTTGTCATAAGAAACCTCGCTTGCCCCGTATGCCTGTCGGCAGGTTGCAATAGGCACGTAGCGTCACCGGGCATGAAATACGGAATGACCTGCAATCCGTACCATGCAAGCAGCGTCCGCCCGGACGCATCGGGGCATATATTTACCTTTGCAGGAAGGTCAAGCGCTCCTTCTCTCCACTCTGCACGGATTTCACCCCGAAGGTTACTTTGTCTGGCACGAGAGGAGCCGAACGCCACGCCGTAAGAGTTGGACGCGTTGTTGTTGTTGCTGTTACCGTTGTTGTTCACATTGGCGAAAGACGACGAGCCGGACGCCTCAGGCGACCGCAGCCACCAGTTGGAAGTCAACCTCGTCGAAGAACTGGCAATTTGTGCAGCGCTTAACCTATGATCTTATCAGGGCAGGTCTTTGTACCGTGCCCTGTCGCTTTTCAGTACGGCTTTCACGAGCCGGATTTCGGTATCTACAATGTCCATCCAGTATTTCAGGGTATCCATTTCGATACCGAACAGCTCCTGCGCCACCTCAAGCTGGGAAATCATGCTCTGAAGCTCAGCGTTGGCGTGTAGGAAGTAGTCGCGCCTGATCTGGACCTCATGCTGATTGAGCGGATAGATGCTGTTACCGCGTTTCACGTCCTCATAAATGCGCGTCGCCGCAGCAGCCAAGGGCTGTGATACATAAAAGGTGTATCGCTTCGGGAAATTCACGCATTTCTGAATCGTGTAAATTTCTAACTTCCTTGCGGTCGCCAGAAACTCCATGTCGGACGTAGAGCGCTTGCTTTTGATTACAGACAAGGGCACCACCTCATTTTTGCTGAAAAGTTCGTGAAATATATTATATCACACGCCCCCCCCCCATTTTCCATACGAAAAGTCCGAAAATCAAAATTTTCGCGCGCCGCTTACGCGGCGATATAGGGCGCAGATCGGAAGCCTGTGCGCCAGTATCTGGCCCCACAAAGGGGGCCAGATACCCAAGATGCACAGATTATATGCAGAAGCCGAACGCCACGCCGTAAGAGTAGGACGCGGAGTTGCCGATGCTGTAACCGTTGCCGGTCACAAAGGCGAAAGACGACGAGCCGGACGCCTCAGGCGACCGCAGCCACCAGGTGGAAGCAGAACCGGTACCGTTGTACGTTTTCTTGATACGCGAATTGTTGTCGGTGAACAATGCGAATGTCACGTTTTCGGCGTTGGGGTCTACCTCGTCCTTGTAGGGTACGTCGTTGACATTGAAGCCAACTTCGGCGCGGGACAGCAGGAACAGGCGGTCGTTGCTGATGCTGATTTCTGCCTTCGTGTCACCGACAGAGGAGCGCACCTGAACCACCTTAATCATGGACTGCCACTGACGCGGCAGCGCGGCAAAGATGGTTTCATTGAGCCACGTCCGCATACCACAAGACGCCCAGCCGCCGACGTTGGTGTTCTGGCTGTTCATCTGATGGGTAGCATTCATAATGCCCAGCATGGTAAAGACGACACCGGCGAAATCGTCACCGCCCATCTTCTTGAAGTGGTTGAAGCCCGCGACCTGCATGATGATAGAGGTATCGGCAAAGACCGTAGTCGTCGGAACAATCTTGATCTTGTCACCGACTGCGAAGTAGTCCTTCGCCTTGCCCGTCTCCATGATGCCATAGAACTCCGCCAACGTGTAGCCGCTGTTGTCGTTCGCGTCGTCGCTGTACAAGTAATCGAAGTTAGTTGCTACGGTGTCCGGCAGCGTAGGCGTGATGAACACTGCGTGAACGTCAATGTCACTGGTGACATCGTTCGTCAGCGCGTCCCAGCCCATCCAGATAGAGCCGGTGGAGGACGTCAGCTCGCCGCCACGGAAGGAAACGCCGTCATGCGCCGCCACGGTGTCGGTCTGCAAAAGTTGGGTGCCGTTGTACCAACGAACGGTGTAATATCGCGTCGCCTCAGAATACTGCGCCGTGACAACGAGGTCTTCGAGGATGTAGGTAAGCTGCTGATCCCAGCCGATGAAGGTAAACACCTTATCGACAGTGGAGGGCTTGACAGGCGTGTCGATCAGACCGGCAGTGATGGGGTTTTTCGCCGCGCCGTACTTGCGGACAGTCTGCGTATTCAGGACTGTACCGTCGTAGTTCTTGAATGTGACGGTGCAGGAGCTGACCATCTGATCGTAGGTCACGGACAGATCGAGGAACCGCGCTATGATGGTAGTCAACTCGGCCTGCGACACAACGGCGATATGCGCTGCGCCCTTGAGGACGAAATCCGTAGCGGGGTTGCCTGTCTCGTCCAGACCGGCGAGGTCTTTCAGGCGAAGCAGCACGTCGGCGTCATTCATCGACCAGTCCACGTCCGGCAGGCGGCCACGGCTGAGGCTTGCCGCAGCACTCACAAGCGCGTAGGTGTCGATTGCTGCGGCGTCCTCGACCCAGATCGTGCGGAGGTTGGAGCCGTCCATAGCAAACGCGGTCAGGTGCGAGAGCTGCCGGGCGATCAAGCTGTTCAGCGGGCAGAGCTTGGCCGTCTCGACAGGAGCACCCAGTGCGAAGGTCACGCCGGTAATGCCGCTGCCGGTCAGCAGGAGCGTTTTCAGGGAGGTGAGGGCAGACAGGTCAAGCGCCTGCTTCAGCTCCGGCGTACCGCGCAGGTCGAGGTACTCAAGCAGCGTGTTTGCGCCGACGCTGATAGACGTCAGATTCTTGTTCGTGTAGCCGTCTGCCTCCGCGCCTGCGGTGAAGCTGCGCAGGCGGCGTGCGCCCTGAAGGTCGATGAACTGGCAGTACAGACCGGCAATGGAACTGATCTCAACCACGTTGGAAGCGAGGTAGACATAGATTTCCGTGTCGCTCAACGCCTCCTGAACGGGGCAGATGATCTCATACGCCGTGCCTCTTTTCGCGCGCTTACGGACGCTGTAGGAGCCGTACTTGACGATGATATAGCAGTCGGCATACGGGGTGATGGAGAAGTTGCCGGTCGGCGTAACGCCCGCCCACTCGTTCGGGGTGTTGCCTCGGAACTGGATTTTGTCGTTCACGGCCACAGAGCCGTAATACTTGGAGGACATATAGCCCTCTTGGTATGTCTCAAACTGGGTACGCTGGTCGGTCTTGTTGCCCTGCATCATATCGATGTACGCGGTGTTGCCGTTGTTGATATAGGGCGTGAAGTATTTGCCCCACATATCTTCGGCCACCAGCGCTTCCGGGCGCGCCGCCTGATGCGCGGCAAATTTGGCAAGGATGCGTTCGGCGCTCCACGCACCCGCCGCCTCTCGGTCCTTGAACATGGCTTCCAGCTCTGCGCCGAGGCAGTCACGGACATTGCACCAGAGCACAGAGGACGAGGCGTTGAATACAGGCTTGGTGCCCACGCTGTCGGTGTCCTCAAGGCCGTAACTGAATGTCAGACCGCCTTCGTTGTCGTTGCCGTCTGCGGTGTCGTTGTCGTAGTCCTTGCAGACGTTCCAGCGGTAATCCTGCACGTCAGGATCGTACTCATAGGAGATGAAAACGTTCTTGGCGCGGTTGTCGATCATGCAGTGGCGCTCAGTGAACAGGTAGTGATAGAGCAGGCTGTCCACGGTGAAGTAGTTGCCGACTTCGGCCTTGAACTTCGCCGCGCGATACTCCTTCGTGTCGTTCGTGTAGGTCGTCCCATCGTAGGTCACGGGCGCACTGAGCGCATTTCCGGTCGGCGCGGTGGTATCGGTGGAAACCACCCACGACAGCATGGTCTGGAACGCCGCTTTCATCTCTGCGGTGGGATTCTTGGGATAGCGGAACTCAAAGGCCCCGTTGCCGTCCCACGTCTCCGAGGTGAGGTCAGCAGACTTGAACAGACACTGGCTGGCAATGTTGTTGGAAATCTCAACGCAGCACTGAAGCGGATGCTCGCCGGTCTGGCCGAACACTGCAAAGTTTTTCTTCGAGTTGTTCATATCGCCATTGCCGTACAGGATCGTCGCGCCTGCGCCGACAGACCGTGCGCCGACGCTCACGGCGTTTGTGCCGGTGTTGGTGAAGAATACGGCGCAGGGGTAGCCCTTGACGGTATCACGGACGCGGGCGTCAGCACGGCGGCCTTCGGATAGGAAGGGCTGGAAGTTGTTGTAGTCGTCGGCCAGAACGGTGTTGTTCGCGTTCTCGCTGGACGCCACGTTCAGCTTGATATTGAAGTACGACACAGGAATGTCGTTTTCCGTCATGGCAAACGTCTCGATGCGCTCACCTGCGCCGTTCTCCCAAATGGCCTTGCTGAAATCAAGGTCGAGGTTGAGGGCGGCTTCGCCGTATGCGGCGGAGGACGTACCCTGACCCTTCATAATGACACCGGTCGCGTGGAAGTTGTAGGTGCTGCCGCCGTCCGTATAGACGAGATCGACCGTGCAGACCACTTCGTCGGACTTGCCAACGGTCATGCGGTCGGCACCGATCTTGAGAATACGCAGCGTCGGATTTGCCGCCGCCAGATCATTGACATTGATAGAGCCGTCCGTGTTGAAGATGTGGTTGCGGAGGTAGCGGGCGACCATTTCCGTGGTGTTTCCGCAGTCCGCGACGAAGTTGTCAAGGATTTCATACCGTGTGAGGCTGTGGCTGTACATCTTCAGGCGATAAATCCAGATGTCGCAGTCGTCGGAGCCGATCTTCACGTTCTGCGGGTCGGACTGCATCCAGTTATCGTTTGCGGTGTACGCAAATGCTCTGGACGGCACGCCTTCAAGCCAGACTACGGCCAGCTTGTTTTCGTTGCTGGCCTCGATGCTGACGTCCAGCTCGATTTTACGGTCCTCGCAGTACGGGATTTCGATGTTGGTCAACTCGGAGCTGAAAACTGCCTGCTGTGCCTGAAGTTTCAGACCGATGCCGCCCGATACGCAGGTCAGGAACTCAGCGTCGTAGTCGCGGACATTGGTAGCCTTGAACACAACCTTGATTTCCTTGCCGGAGGTCGCGGCATTGTCATTGAACAGGCTGCGGTCAAGCTGAACATAGGTGCCGCGCTTGACCACAAAGCCGGTGACGCCCTCCGCATCGATCTGAAATCCGCCGTTGATCCAATCGAAATTGGAGCTGAAGGCCAGCGGATGGTTTGTGCCGTCGCCGTCCTTGTAACCGAACTGCTTTGCGGTCGTCTCGCTGTTGCTGTGTCCCGTGGGGTCGAGATCAACGGCAAGGCCGGTCGTGACAGGATTGATGTCATAGCCGAGAGAGGTACAGGTGACGGTGATCGGCGCGACGACGCTCTCGCCGGTGCGGATAGAGAGGTTGATCGTGCCGACCGTAGTAGCGCGGTACGCCCACGTCTGAATGGTGCGGTCAACGGTCAGCGTGGACAGGGTGTTGTAGCCTTCCAGCAGGCGGACAGTCGCCGTAGTGCTGGTGGGGTCATACACCATGTAATTGATGCTTCCGGTCCCGAACTGCTGGATTTCGATTGCGCTCTGATACACTGCGATAACCGGCGTATTGTTGCCCGCCTTCGTCCAGATGCCGACATGGCGCAGGTGCGTAGTCGTGACGACCTCGCCGCCTGCCGTGACCTCAAGCCACGCCTCGACGGTGTGCGCGCCGTGTGTCAGCTCAAGCGCTGTGGGGTCAATCGTCGCGGTGACGGAGCGCCCCGTAGTGGCGACCTCACGGGTGAAAACCTCCGTGCCGTCTACGGTCATGTGAATGGTCTTTGTGCCCTCTCCGGTGGGCGTGAGGCGCACGGTAAACACGCTGGACCCGTGGAAAGCGAGGGTGCCGAGATTCCATGCCAGATCGTAGGTGGACACGGTGACGGTCCATGTGAAGGACTTGTTATTGCCGTAGGCGTCCTCAATGGTGAGCTTGATCGTGTTTGCGCTTGCGGGGGTGAGATACTTCGTGGCGTCGAAGGTGCAATCGCCCTGCGACACCGCCTGTGTAGCTACCTTCGTCCCGTTGATGCGCCACGTTGCCGAGCCGTCGCCCGTGGGCTGCTCGTCGGAAGTATCGGTGGACGTCCAGTTGAATTTGATCTCGACGGTCGCGCCGTTCATCACGGAGAACGCCCGCGAGGTCAGCTTATTGACGATACGGATTAGGGAACCGACGTCCCCGCCGCCACCTCCGCCGCCACCGGAGAACGGCCCCAGAGGGCCGACAACGACCTCGTCGTCGGCGGTCATATACAGATAGCCGTCCTCAACGTAGGCGTCGTCAACCTTGCTCTTTACGGTGGTTTTCAGGTTGTTGAAATCTTTGGCGAACTCATTGACGGATGCGACGGCTTCCGTCGCGTCCAGAAGCGCCTGCTCAGAGCGTGCGGCGGATTCCTGCGCAGAGTTCGCGGACTGTGCTGCCGCTTGTGCGTTGGCCGCTGCCTGCGCCGCCTTCGTTTTGGCCTCCTGCGCCTTAGCTTCGGCAGCTTCGGCGGCCTTCAGGGCCTCGTCGGACACACCGGTTGCGAGCTGG
>ERZ780203.194-NODE-194-length-78402-cov-3.391157_pt1 | contig 78402 bp, 69 predicted proteins | sample MGYA00511168_ERZ780203 | MGnify/ENA primary metagenome ERZ780203 (study PRJEB29588, sample SAMEA2156577) | human gut metagenome | biome: human gut; feature: human-associated habitat; material: faeces | place: Denmark | collected 2008/2010 ...
GAGCACTTGACTTTTAATCAAGTTGTCCGGGGTTCGAATCCCCGATGTCTCATTAGTTTGCGGAAGCCTTTAGAAATAAGGGTTTCCGCTTTTTTGATACCCAGAAACACGAAGAATTCCCGGAAATGTTTTTTATCACGTTAATATGTGAAAATCGAACCATTAAAGTCGATACCATCTAAGTGGGAACGGCTCTTTTCTACTGCGATCAGCTCATGTGCGAAATGCTCATACTTCTTTGTTGTCTCAATACTCTCATGCCCCATCAATATACTCAGATCATACACGTTAGAACTACCGCATGCCCGCAGGTTATCAGTGCAGAAGTTTGTTGCAAAATTGTGCCGAAGTTTGTGCGAGGAAAATTCAAAAGGCAAGCGACTTTGCAAATCATAGGTAAACAGCCGAATGGCATTCCCGGAAATCTGACGTCCATGTATATCGCAAAACACGAACCGTTTGTTGTCATGCGGACACATGGCAAGATAGCGAGCGAGAAGTGTCTGCGACAATTTACCGAGGGGAACAATGCGTTCCTTCGCCCCCTTACCGAGAACCTTCATACGACCGCCGGAAAAATCCATGTTTTCACGCAAGAGACCGCATACCTCACACTGCCGAATACCAGAATCAAGCATCAGAGAAACCATAGCGGCATTCCGGGCGTTGATCCACGGAGTGGAAGAGATATTCTGAATTACTGAGAAAATCAATCGAATCTCACTATCTGAATAAATATGAACTATCTTTTTCGGTGACTTCGGAATTTTGATCTTTGTAGGATCAAAGCAAAGCGTGTATTCCTGATGGATCCACCGAAGAAATATTTTCAGACTACGAACATATGTAGAAACCGTAGCCCGTGAAAGATCACGATCATACAGATCCAAAATATACGCGTTGACAAGATCCTGGGTAAGTTCCTTGAGAGACAGAGAATCCCCAGCATAGAGAACGAACACATGGAGCGCGTTTTTGTAGCTGTCTATCGTTTTGGGTGACAGACCACCGATTTTCTTTTGTAGTAAGAAATCATTGAGTAAACCTACCAGAGTCATACACAACCACCAACCAAACCAACAGGAGATGATTTAATTAACCTCATATGCTTGCTTGTGAGCCGCGGCATACCGTTTGCAATCAAATCATAGAGAAAATCATGGGAACCACCGAAATAGAGCGCCAAAGCCGCCAGAGAGGGCGTAACTTGATGGTATAACCAGTTCTGAACAGCTTCAATTGTGCGAGTCTCCAGTTTCTGGAAAAGACGAAGAGGAGAAACCGCACCGATGAAGGCAAGCCACTTTTCAGAGGTCGTACAACGGCTATTTCTGGAAGCGTCCTTTTCCACAAGGCGGATATATCGGGCGAGAATGCCATTGAATACATCACCTACATTTTTGCTATCACGGAGCAGAGCGGCAACCCTATCAGCGTAACCATTTTCTTTGCGAAATTCAAACTCCCAACGTACCCAATCATAGTCAATGAGCGGTTGTCCTGCCTTTTTAAGTTTGTTATTCTGTTCAAATTTCTTATCGTAAACACGAAGGTAAATAGCACCGCCGCGCCGACCGAAAGAGAGAGTTGAACCAGATGGGTCATTCCCGGTAATTGACTGAGTATATTGTTTTGTTCGAAGAATTGAAACACATTGTCCGGAACTAACCGCAGACCAGAGATCTTCAACAGAATAATAAAGATCATGCTTGTTATCAAGTGCCAGATCAAGGCGCGTGAAACTGCCGCCGTGAGAGAAAATCCAACGTATGAACTCAGAGAACACAGCTTCATCAAAGCCATGAACCGGGAGTGCAGTGGAATTAAAAGGCGTCTTTACTAACCGGGAAGAAACAAAGTGTTGAAGCAAGTCAGAAACAGCAGAGCCGGACACATCAACGTGAACGCCCATACCCTCACGACCACCATAAAGGAAGTAGATATTATACATTGAGGACTTAAGGGAGTAGAGATAACCATTTTTGCCGCAAGGCATGGAAACTAACTCGTCAAGAGAATAACCCAGAAAGCGGATAACTTCGGTATGATCTGTGATTGATGTAAATGTGAATGAAAGCCAATCCACAGATATTTCTAAATGGTCATTAAGTTTCGCATTATCTAAGTAGTTCATAAAGTTTCCATGTCTCCCTTCTAAGTGGTTTTACTACCCCCGTATTACTGACCGGGGGTAGACAGCTGAGCGAATCAGCTGTGCGAGAAAATAAAAAATGTTTCTTATGTGTTGGTACTGTCAAGTAGGTGGAAAGTGAGATAAGGCAAGCGAGTGGGGCGCGGATGCCGCCGCGCACAGCGCTGGCGGGCAACCCCGCCGCATTCATTGCGCGTCCTTTTCCTGCAATGCCTGTTCAACCAGAACGTCCGTCATAATCGTGTATACATTGTCCAGATATTCAAGCACCAGAGAATCGGGAAGATCGTTAATATAAGAATCGCGAACCTTACACAACAGGTCTAATTCCTTACAAAATTCATCACGGGACATAGCAGAATAAATATTGTATGCCCATAGAGTTGTATAAATAGAAATACAATCTTTACTCATAATCAAATACCTCACAAAACTAACTTAATTAACATGACGGTTACCAATGCACCGACAACAACCGATTGAACAAAATACTATTGCAAACTTCAATCCTCATGTTATATAATGTTTGCAAATAGAAAAAAGTTTAGAAGCACGAATCTGTGCTACTAAACTGAATATAGCACAACAAACCAAATCTGTCAACGCAAACAGGTTTATTTTCGCAAACATTTTTCGGAGGGGCAAATGATTGTATACACAAAGTTATGGATTTTATTAGAGAAAAAAGGAATGAAAAAAACTGACTTAAAAAAAATAATGTCCTCTGCGACACTTGCTAAATTAGGAAAAAATGAACCTGTGTCAAGTGGGATAATCGGAAAACTCTGCGATTTTTTAGAATGTCAACCGGGCGATATAATGGAAAATGTCACGAAGGAAGATATAAGAAAAGCCACGGAAACCATGAATGAAAAAGTAAATGAAATGATGAAAATCCTCACCCAGCCACAACAGGAATGAGCAAAGAAGCATTATTAGACAACTTTACAAAAGAACTGCCAGAGTTCATAGAAGCAATGAAAAAAGATAATATTGATCTGTTTTCTGATTTAATCGAAAAAAAGAAAAGTGAAGAGAAAAACGAATAATCCGCCGCAGAAAGACACACTTATCAACAATTGGAGACGACCCACGCCGATCGAAACGAGAAAAAGCCGAAAAAATCCGATTTTGTATTTCTCAGACGGACAATGGAGATTTTGCCACTCCAATAGGTTTTGGCAGCCACAACGCTCCTATATGATCAAGAGGACGTAAACGGAACTTCGTTCCTACGTCCTCTCGCCCATATTGTAGCGCTCTTTTTACGTATCAAGGGTTGCCCTACGGCGTCTCGGCGCTCCGCGCCTTGCCCCTTGACACGTGGCGGCTTTACTGGCACATTTCAGAACCCCGGATAGAAGGTGCATAATAATTGATAATTGCAATCTGAGCCATAGCAGACTTCGTGATACCTAAATGGTCAGCATCTTCAGAAATGCGTCTGTACAGAGACTCTGGGAGATAGATATTAAGCCGCTTTTTTTCACCAAACCGTTTTACCATACTTTATACCTCACTTTAATATTTTTAGACATGACAATGCCTTAATGGACAATACTTGCTTCGGAAACTAATACATAATCATACAGAACCCGGCGGACAATAGCCACAAAATCCTCTTCCTTTACGAGATCTCCCATATCAGTTTCATCGGACACTCTCAAATAAATTTCTTTAATCAGATCATCTTTACTCACAAAATGCCTCCTCGTAAAATGCCTTTTAATCAAGTTGTCCGGGGTTCGAATCCCCGATGTCTCATTAAGTTGCGGAAGCCGAGAGGTTTCCGTTTTTTCGTATTCTAAAGTTTGCTAAAAAAGAGGTTGCTGCACATTCACACAGCAACCTCTTTTTTAGGTTAAAGTATATGTTGTTGAAAGTCGAAGATCAGTTTGATTTTGTCGGAATGAACTGTGCAATGCGTCCGGCGAAATCAGCGATATTCTGAGTCTGAAGGATCACACGGCCAGGACCGGTAAGCTTTGTGAGGAAGAGACCTTCGCCGCCGAAGAAGATGTTTCCAAGGCCTTTGATCGTCTCAACTTCATATTTTAAGGTTTTCTCGAACGCAACGATATTTCCTGTATCAACTTTGATCACTTCGCCCGGTGCGAGCTGTTTCTCGACAACATCGCCGTCGATTTCGAGAAAGGCCATTCCGGAACCGGAGATGGATTCAAGGATGAAGCCTTCGCCGCCAAACAGTCCGGAAGTAAATTTCTTTGTGAAGGTGACATCAAGATTTACAGAATCCTGTGCGCAGAGGAATGCACCTTTCTGGCAGATCATGCCGCCGTTTTCTGCCGCGTCGATCGGAAGAACCTGACCAGGTACAGTTGACGCAAATGCGATCGTGGCACCCGGAGCATCCGCACGGTAGGTAGCCATAAACATGGATTCACCGGCAAACATGCGGCCAAGACCTTTCATAAATCCGCCGCGTGTGTTTGTGGACATGGAAATCCCTTCAGACATCCAGGACATTCCGCCGGACTGTGTGTACATAGTTTCGCCTGGAGCATCAAATTTGATCTCAACTGCAGGGATAGTTGTGCCAATAATTCTGTATTTCATAGGATCCTCTCTTTCTGGCGTATTGAACGATGAAAATACGCTTGTATTGCTGTATCCAAAAGATACACAAGGGTGAACAAATATATTATATCATACTCTGCCGATAGTTACAGAAGAGATACTGGAATGAAATTTACGATGAAAAATCCTGTTTATGAAAATAACAAAATGATAACATGTTTACAGTTTCCTTAAATATGGGAGTGCTCGCTTGTGTGAAAAAATTATGGATGATAGAATATCGGTAACAAGTTCAGTGACAGGCGAGTTCAGTTTTTTGAAAAGAAGGTGGCAAGGTGAAAAAGATTTGGATGATGGCGGCAGCTTTAGGACTGGGAATCTGGCTGACAGGGTGTTCGCCGGCTTTTGTTCCGGTAGAAGATCCGAGTGAGCCACAGACAGAGGAACGAAATAGTCCTGAAACGGAAAAAGATGATCAGAGGGAAGATCTGGCCTTTCAGCCACTTTCGGAGGAAGAACGTCGGTGGATCGTAACAGAATTGGAATCCTTTGATGGAGATCATAAATTTTCGGATATGGATCCGGAAAAGGCAGCATCCTGCGGTGGAGAGATCCGGGATGCGTATGATTTTGTTGGACGGGAGACGGAAAATGGTTACGGGTATGTCCTGGGATTTCGAAAAGGCAAGGAGGATCCGCTGAAAGATCTCAGCATTTACAGCATTGATGATGTGATCGAGGCTGAAAAGTGGAACGAGGACGAAAGTATTTTTGAAAAAGTATATACTTTCGAAAATGTTTATGAAATGTATTACACGGAAGCAAAGGATGTTCTGTTTTTTGTTCCGAGCGGAATGGAAGAATCGGAAGAACTCAGAAAAGCATTTACATACAGCCTCTGTGACGGTGACGAGGGGGTCCGGTATCTGGAGACTGTAAAGGAGCGCGGTGTGCGGATGTCACCACCGGAGGACGGCGGATATCTTACCGTCCGAAGATTTGAAGCTGCAGAGGTACTGGAGGAATATATTCCTTTGACTGAGGATCAGGAGAAAGAGATCACCGGCTCGGATGAGATCATTGATCCGGTAATGTATGGAATAGATGGGATCACATATACGGCAAGCCAGGAAATTTATGAGTCAGAAAACCCGGATCCGGATGAGATCACAGTTCCGGCATTAAGAATTGCTGAGGAAAAATGTGAATTTCAGACGGTAGGAACGGAAGACATGAAAGAAATTACAAGTGCGGAACTTGAGGTGATCCCGATTTCCAAAGAGCTGGAGAAAGGCTTGGAGAGCAAAGATTCTGCTGACGTGGAAGCTGACTCGGAAGTCGTGGGAATATCCGAGACGCTGCAGGATCCGGAATTGTTAAAAAGGCTGGAGGAGATCCTGTCGGGGGCATCTTTTGATGAAGAGAAAGACTGTCCGTATAACGGGATCCTGACGCTTACAAAGGCGGATGGGACACAGATAACGGTGAGACTGGCATCGGACGGATGCGATTCGATGGTTTACGGCAGCTACGGCTTTTATCAGGCAGCCGGGGATGAAGTCGCGGAAATTTGGTATATGTTTCCGGAGGTAAAAGCGGAGCTTGTAAAGTAAGCCGGCATTTGTAGCATTGACACTTCTTATGGAATACAGACAGATATTAGACTGGGTGAACAAAGAAGACTGGAGTGCATTATTGGATGTAGTACCGTTCATGTTTCTGCCGTTGGGTATATATGTGGTTGTTATGCTGTTGTCAAATGCGCTACTTGTCAGATTTATAAACAAAAAATCAGGGAACTGTTCCGGGGGGGCTGCGCAAATAAATTTTACCAATTGATCGAATTGGAAGGAGTATCATCATGAAAGAGAACAGAAAATTATTGAAAGAAGTGCTGAAGGACATCCGGCACGATATGACGGATGAGGAAGTTTTGAACCTTTTAGCAGACAGTAAGATTTCAGTCAGTCCTGAAAAAGAGAAAGAAAAGTACACACTCGGGCAGCGGGCAGCTGACACGATCGCAAAATTTGCAGGCAGTTGGGCGTTTATATTTTCCTTTACAGGTGGGCTGATCCTGTGGATGGTCATCAACACGATTCTTGCGTCAAAAGCGTTTGACGCATATCCGTTTATCCTGCTGAACCTTGTCCTGTCCTGCGTTGCAGCCATTCAGGCACCGCTGATCATGATGAGTCAGAACCGACAGGAGGAAAAAGACCGCCGGCGTGCTGAAAACGATTATAAGGTAAACCTGAAAACCGAGATCATGATTGAAGACCTCCATGATAAGGTGAATGCGATTCTTATCAGACAGTCGCAGATCGAGAAAATTCTCTCGGAGCAAAAAGAGAAAAATACTTTATAACGAATGTGGATTCGAATTTGACGGGCAATTTCCAGTTCGTTTGCAGTCAGATGGGAAACAGGAGAATAAAAATTTTGAATTACAGAAAAGAAAAACAGCCGGGACTTTTAGAACGGCTGACAGAATATGCGGGATCGGATGCGTATCCATTTCATATGCCGGGACATAAAAGACGGGAGATTCCGGATGGGATCCCGGGGGGATTTCCGGACCCGTATGGGATCGATATCACGGAGATCGATGGGTTTGACAACCTGCATCATGCGGAAGGAATTTTGAAGGACGCCATGGATGAGGCGGCTGCGATCTACGGGGCGGACCGGTCCTGGTATCTTGTGAATGGGAGTACATGCGGGATTTTAAGTGCAGTTTTTGCGACTACGGAAAACGGCGGAAAGATCCTGACAGCGAGAAACTGTCATAAGGCGGTGTACCATGCGATCTGCCTGAACCGGCTGGAGGCTGAATATCTGTATCCGGAGGAGATCACGGAATTCGGGATCAATGGAGGAATCCGTGCGGAGGACGTGAGAAAAGCGCTTGAAAAGGATGCGATGCGCTGTGCGGGAAATTCGGGGGATGTGAGAGGAAAAATCACGAAAATCCAGGCAGTGCTCATCACATCTCCAACCTATGAAGGCGTGGTGTCGGATATCCGGGCGATCGCGGATGCGGCTCATGAATACGGGATCCCGTTGATCGTCGATGAGGCGCATGGGGCGCATCTGGAGTATGCAGATCAGTGTCACGGATTTCCGAAATCGGCGCTGGAATACGGGGCGGATCTTGTGATCCAGAGCCTTCATAAAACGCTGCCGTCCTTTACCCAGACGGCAATCCTGCATGTGAAGGGAAAACTTGTGGATCAGGACAGAGTTTCGAGGTATTTGTCCATGTTTCAGACGTCCAGCCCGTCATACCTTTTTATGGCTGGGATGGAGCGGTGCATCTGGTATATGGACGGGGACGGAAGAAATGAGATGGTCCGGTATGAGGAAAGACTGGAGCACTTTATGGAGCGGATGGAAGGACTTCAGGTACTTGAGATCCTGGACCGGGAAATCTGTGGGAAATATCGGACGGTGGTCGGATGGGATCCGTCGAAGATCGTGGTTTCCACGATGCGCGCAGAGGAGTTTCACGGGGAAGAGCTGGCGGAGACACTGAGGAGAAAATACCATCTTGAGATGGAGATGACAGCGCCGGAGTATGTGATCGCGATGACGTCGCTGATGGACACGGAAGAAGGATTTGAGCGGCTTGGAACGGCGCTGCTGGAGATTGACGGGGCATTGAGACACTGCGTGGAGCCTGAACAGCAAAAAGAAAAAGGTGAGTCAAAGGAAAAAGAAAGATGTGAGACTCCAGAAGTCACGGAATCCAAAGTTTTGCACCCAGTCAGGAGAATGCTCATCTGCGAGGCGATGAATGCCGATATGGAGCGCACAGCGCTTCAGGATACGGTCGGAAAGGTATCTGCGGAGTTTGTGTATCTGTATCCGCCGGGAATCCCGATCATCGCGCCGGGAGAGGTCTTCACGGATGCGATCGTGGAGAAGATCGTGGCGTACAAGGCAGCAGGACTTCTTGTCCAGGGGCCGGCTGATCCGGATGCGGACGTGATCTTAACATGTCAGACGCCAGGGCTTGTTCATAAAGGATGCTGAGGAAAAAGGAAAACGTTAGTAATTCAAGTGCATAAGAGGTGGCTGCATCCGAAATGAAGAGGCTTATCAGGCAAGAATATTTCCCAGGAGACAAATTTTTGTTACTTTAAAAGGATAAGAATTATCGAGCGAGGATGGAAACAACGGTTGCACGAGACCTCTGGTTTTGATACAATGAAAAGATAGAACCTGAAAAATGGTTGTAAAAGTTCGATCGAAAAGTCTTATCTGACTGGGATAAAAATTATAATACAGAAGGCTGAGAGAAACAAATGGGCAGGATATATTATCTTCTTGGAAAGAGCGCGACAGGAAAAGATACACTGTATAAGGAAATCCTGAAACGGAGACCAAAGCTGCGGACGGTGACGATGTATACAACAAGACCGATCCGGGAAGGCGAGACGGACGGAGTGGAATATTTCTTTACCGACCGCGAGGAGCTGGAGCGGCAGCTGGCTTCCGGAAAGGTGATCGAGTCGAGAACTTATCAGACGATCGCCGGTCCGTGGACTTACTATACAGTGGATGACGGGCAGTTTGATGTTGCCGACGACGAGTCCTGTCTTATGATCGGGACACTGGAATCTTACGAGAAGATGTGTGCCTATTTTGAAGCGGGAAAGATGGTTCCGGTCTATATCGAGGTCCCGGATGGGATCCGGCTTCTCAGGGCCGTCAAACGCGAGGAAAACCAGAAAAAGCCGAATTATCGGGAAGTCTGCCGGAGATACCTTGCAGACGAAAAAGATTTTTCAGAGGAAAATCTGGAACGCCTGGGAATTACGAAGAGATATCAGAATACGGATATGGAAATGTGCGTGGAAGAAATCCTAAGGGATTTGGATAAATAACTTTTTATAGGCGTTATTTTGTGGTAAGATAAAATGGAAACACCGTTAGCGGGAACAGTTAAATGTTCTGTTCGAACCGGGAAGCTCCGGCGTAAAAAGCACTGCCGGAACCAACAGGATGAGGAGGGATGCGGCTATGTCAGAAGAAAAGATCATGGGATTTGAAGAGATCCTCGGGAATGAGATGGTGAAAGATCACTTTAAAAAGGCGATCCAGAACCATAAGATCTCACATGCTTATATCCTGACGGGAGAAGCCGGCATGGGAAGAAAATCGATCGCGAATGCGTTTGCGATGACGCTCCTGTGCGAGAAAGGCGGAAGTGAGCCGTGTATGATATGCCATTCCTGCAAGCAGGTGATGAGCGGAAATCATCCGGATCTCATCTATGTGACGCATGAAAAGCCGGGAAGTATCGGCGTGGATGATGTGCGGGAACAGATCAATGATACGATCATGATCCGTCCGTACAGCAGCTATTATAAGATCTATATCGTGGATGAGGCGGAAAAAATGACGGTCCAGGCGCAGAATGCCCTGTTAAAGACGATCGAGGAGCCGCCGTCCTACGCGGTCATCATTCTGATCACGACGAACCAGGAGGCGTTTCTTCCGACGATCCTCTCCAGGTGTGTGCAGATGAAATTAAAGCCGCTGAAGGATTTTACGATCAAGAGCTATCTGACGCAGAATCTCCATGTTCCGGAGAAGGACGCAGATATCTGCACCGCGTTTGCAAGGGGAAATCTCGGGAAAGCGATCCATCTGGCATCTTCTGATGAGTTTAAGGAGCTTTTCCAGAAGGTCATGGTCCTCGTAAAGAATGTCAGGACGATGGACATTTCCATGCTTTTAGATTGCATCCGCGAGATGAAAGAGCAGAACTTTGATATCGGCGAGGTGCTGGATCTGATGCAGCTCTGGTACCGGGACGTGCTCATGTTCAAGGTCACAAAGGACATGAACCTGCTGATCTTCAAAGATGAATATAAAATGATCAATGAGACGGGAGAAAAAGTCGACTATGCCGGTCTGGAAGCGATCCTTGCGGCGATCGACACAGCGAGAACACGTTTGAACGCAAACGTAAATATGGAATTGGCGATGGAATTACTCCTGCTGACCATGAAGAACCCGTCATAAGGAGCAAAGAATGACGAAAGTAATCGGGATCCGCTTCCGGAAAGCGGGAAAAGTATATTATTTCAGCCCTGGTGAAAATGAGATTAAAACAGGCGATCATGTGATCGTCGAGACGGCCAGAGGCGTGGAGTACGGATATGTGGTGCTCGGAACTCACGAGGTGGACGATAAAAAGGTGATCCAGCCGCTGAAATCCGTGATCCGCATGGCAACACCGGCGGATGAGGAGACGGAGCGCCGCAACAAGGAGAAAGAAAAAGAGGCGTTCAAGGTCTGCGTTGAGAAGATCAAGAAACACAACCTCAGCATGAAACTCATTGACACGGAGTATACGTTTGACAACAATAAAGTATTGTTCTACTTTACGGCAGATGGAAGGATCGACTTCCGTGAGCTGGTAAAGGATCTGGCGTCCGTGTTTAAGACGAGGATCGAGCTCCGACAGATCGGTGTCCGCGATGAGACAAAAATCGTCGGCGGGATCGGGATCTGTGGAAGACCGCTCTGCTGTGCGTCGTATCTTTCCGAGTTTATCCCGGTATCGATCAAGATGGCGAAGGAGCAGAACCTGTCCTTAAATCCGACGAAGATCTCCGGCGTCTGCGGCAGACTGATGTGCTGCTTAAAGTACGAGGAGGACACATACGAGGAGTTGAACGGAAGACTTCCGAATATCGGTGACTATGTGACGACGGACGACGGTTTAAAGGGTGAAGTCCACAGCGTCAGCATCCTGCGCCAGCTCGTGAAGGTCATCGTGACGGTAAATAACGATGAGAAGGAGATCCGTGAGTATAAGGTGGATCAGCTGAAATTCCGGCCGAAAAAGAGACGGGAAAAACAGTCATCCAACGATGCGGAGTTAAAGCAGTTAGAGGCACTGGAGAAAAAAGAAGGGAAATCGAAACTCGATGGCGATTGAGTTAAAGGAAAATGAACGGCTGGATGATCTTCAGAGAAATGGTCTGCAGATCATCCAGAAGACAGATGGATTCTGCTTTGGAATGGATGCGGTGCTGCTTTCCGGATTTGCGGCGGTGAAACCGGGAGAGCGGGCGCTGGATCTCGGAACAGGAACGGGGATCATCCCGCTTCTTCTCTCCGCAAAAACGCAGGGAGAACATTTTTCGGCACTTGAGATCCAGGATGAGATCGCCGAGATGGCAGAGCGGAGTGTGAAACTGAACCATCTGGAAGAAAAAATCGAGATCGTACATGGAGATATCAAGGAAGCCAGCCGGATTTTCGGAGCGGCTTCCTTTGATGTCGTTACGACAAATCCGCCGTATATGAATGACGCTCATGGGTTAAAGAACCCGACGGAAGTGAAGGCGATCTCGAGACATGAGGTCCTCTGCACGCTGGAGGATGTTGTGCGGGAAGGCGCGAAGGTCCTGAAACCGGGCGGAAGGATGTATATGGTCCACCGGCCGCACCGTCTGATCGAGATCTTCGGGACGATGAAGCAGTATAAGCTGGAGCCGAAGCGGATGAAAATGGTCCATCCGTTCAAGGATAAGGACGCGAACATGGTCCTCATCGAGGCGGTCCGCGGCGGCGGAGCCTGGATGAAGGTCGAGGCGCCGGTGATCGTTTATAAGGAGCCGGGCGTGTATACGGATGAGATCTATTCGATTTACGGGTATTAAATTGTTGTGAGGGTTCTTTAGGCGGATGAGACGGAAAAATGACAGGAATTTTCTAAACGAAAAGATCCGGATAATGTAGGAATAGTCGCGGATCTTGCCAAGCCGGAATGGAACCATCTGTAAACTCGCGTTACGGAAATGTTGAGATAAAAAGCTGTCGGTGAAAAAGCAGCATCGGGCAGCAGGAGGAATTGGTCATGCAGGGAAAATTATATTTATGTGCAACGCCCATCGGGAATCTGGACGATATCACGCTGCGGGTGTTAAATACGTTGAAAGAGGTCGATCTGATCGCTGCGGAAGATACGAGACACAGCATCAAGCTCTTAAACCATTTTGACATCAAAACGCCGATGACCAGTTATCATGAGTTCAACAAGGTGGAAAAGGCGAGAGTTCTCGTCGAGAAGATGAAGGAAGGCACCAATATCGCACTGATCACGGATGCCGGGACACCGGGGATCTCGGATCCGGGCGAGGAGCTTGTAAAGCAGTGCTATGAGGCCGGAATCGAGCTGACTTCTCTTCCGGGGCCGGCGGCATGCATCACGGCACTCACGATCTCCGGAATGGCGACAAGACGGTTCGCGTTTGAGGCGTTTCTGCCGTCCGATAAGAAGGAAAAGCAGAGAATTCTGGAAGAATTAAAGTCTGAGACACGGACGATCATCCTCTATGAGGCGCCGCACCGTCTGGTACGGACCTTGGAAGAGCTTCTTGAGGCGCTGGGGAACCGGAGGATCACGATCTGCAGGGAACTCACAAAGAAGTACGAGACGGCATTCCGAACCACGTTTCAGGGGGCGTTAGATCATTTTGAGACGGAGGAACCGCGGGGCGAATGTGTCATCGTGATCGAGGGAAAGAGCCCGGAGGAGATCAAAAAAGAGAAAGAACAGACCTGGGAAGCCATGTCGCTCACGGAACACATGGACGTCTATCTGTCACAGGGAATCGAGAAGAAGGAAGCGATGAAGCTTGTGGCGAAGGACCGCGGGATCGGAAAGCGGGATGTGTATCAGATGCTTTTGGATGAGCAGGAATAGGGAATTCGAGAAGAAGATGTGTCGCTGGTTATTGAGTGAGATGACGGGTGGTACGTCTTCTTTTTTGCAAAAAAAATTACAGACAAATAACAAAAAAATAACAAATGTCTTAATAATGCGGCGAGAAGATAAATATTGATTGAAAATAGTGGGGGGAATGATATAATTCAAGTAGATGAAACTGAAACAATCAGCATAGCGGGGGGCGATTTATATGAAGAAAAAAATGTGGTTAACATTATGTAACTTAGGTGTTTCAGTAGTGTTTTTATTATCGTTATATAGCTATACAAAGGGTATGAGAATGTTTTCGCTGGGATTAGTAATGGCACTTCTTGTAGAAATAGGTATCAGAGGGTTTATTGAGCAGAAATTTTCGCAGGAGGGCGCTGAGGTAAATGGAAATAAGATTTATCATGTATCTGAAATATTAAGATATGCCTGCGCTATTATTTTGGCAATAGCAGTGTGGCGCAATGGGTTTAAATGACAGTGATTAAAATAATAGTTGTAATATATAAAATGCTTCTTTTTCCCAAAACAATAATGCAGTTGGGAAGAAGAAGCATTTTCTCATATTTATCTGTGGAGTTTTGTTTCGTTTCGGAGTATGATTTAAGAAAATGGTTCTTCTGAACGATAAAATCTGAGGTGTTTTATGCTTAAGATAACGATTCTTCTCTTAGGGCTTTTCTGGTGTCTGGGACTTTGGATAGAGGGGCGGGATGCGGCGAAAAGCCGCGCGACCCTGCGTCACGTGGTGCATGTAAACGGCACACGAGGGAAATCTACGGTCTGTCGGCTGATCGAGGCCGGCTTGCGGGCAGGCGGCTTGCGGGTATTCTGCAAAACTACAGGTACGGATCCGATGACAATAGATGTTTCCGGCAATGAAGAGCCTCTGCACCGCAGAGGCAAAGCCAATATTAAAGAACAGGTCGGCATTCTGCGCCGTGCTGCCGCCCAGAATGCGGAAGTTCTGGTGATCGAGTGCATGGCATTGCAGCCCGAATATCAAAGATGTGCGCAGCATCGCATTTTGCAGGCCGATGTGGGCGTGATTACGAACGTGCGGCACGATCATGCCGATGTGATGGGGGATAGTCTTCCGGAAATTGCGGATACGTTGAGCAACACGATTCCCAGAGGAGGCGTTTTATTTACGGCCGATGAGGCCATGGCAGCCCGTCTCAGGAGCCATGCGGAGGTGCTGGGCAGCCGCTTCGTTCTGGCACGTCCCACTGGGGATGAGCCGGATTTTGATTTTGCCGAAAATATTTCCCTGGCACTAGCTGTATGTGAAGATCTGGGCGTTTCGCGGGAAACAGCTCTTGCGGGCATGGCACATTATAAGCGCGACCCTTATGCGCTGGCATTATATAAGATGGGGCAGGGGATTTTTGTGAATGCCGTTTCGGTAAATGATTCTGATTCCACCTGCATCGTCTGGGAAGATCTGCAGAAAAAACTTGGAGAGAAGGCCGGAAAGCTTATTTTGATCGTATGCAACCGGGCTGATCGGGGAAGCCGCACCCGGGACATGCTGACTGTATGTGAGAGACTGGCTCCGGCTGAGGTCTGGCTGGCAGGTTCGCATAAAGACTATATGACGGCTAAACTGCACCGGTTGTTGCCTGATTGCGCCGTGCGCAGCTTTTCACAGGCTGACGATATGCCTCTAAACGATACAGCACCGGGTACAGTGCTGTTTGCAGTCGGCAATTTGTATGGAGCGGGGCGCAAACTGATCGCCCGTGTCCGCGAGGAGGGAGAGCCTTATGTATAATCAAATCATTCTGTTAGGTGTAGTGGTGAGTATGATCTTTACCGAGATTACCGGGCTTTCGGCTGGGCTTATCGTACCCGGTTATCTGGTTCTGGCGTTACATAGCCCCGGTCGTATTGTTACTACGCTGATTATGGCATCCGTGAGTGTGCTTTTATGCCGTCTGGCATCGCAATGGCTGATTTTATTTGGTCGACGCCGGTTTGCCTTTCTGATCCTGCTGACCTTTGTGCTGAATTGTGTACTTTCTGCATGGAGACTGCTTCCCTTCAGTGTGATTGGCATTTTAATGCCAGGTATTCTGGCGCGGGAAATCGATAGACAAGGATTCTTCGATGCCTTTCTGGCAATTGCCGCCACTACGCTTTTTACGGCGCTGATCTTACTGCTTATCGGGCAAAAGCTGCCCGGAGTGTGAAAGGAGGCGTTTTCGCATGAAAAGTTTGCAAAAACGCCGAAGAACGGCACTTATCCTGGCTGTGGTCTGGCTGGCCGTCTGCCTTGTCCTTACATTGGCGATGGGACAGACGAAAACCACGGAAGACTATGAGATCAAACTTTTTGCTGCCCAGAAGCTGCAGGGCTGGATGGATGATATCCGGGATTATAAGCTGGAAGCAGGACTTTCCCTCACTCCTTATGATACGCACAAGACCGGAATGATCGGCGATGAATATACGCCAATTACCACCAGCCTTGGCTCGGAGGAGGCGAAGCGGACCACAGCAAACCCGGACATGGCCGCACTGCTGGTGCAGATGCTCACCGAGGCCGGGGTAAAGTCCGGCGATACCATCGGCGCGGGCTTTTCGGGTTCCTTTCCAACGTTGAATCTGGCTGTGCTGGCCGCCGGTGAGGCGATGAATGTGAAGGTGATCTATATCGCTTCCATGGGAGCGAGCACCTTTGGGGCAAACCAGCCGCAGTTTACCTTCCCGGACATGGTCTGCCGCCTTTATCTTGACGGCAGGCTCCAGACATCTCCGGCTCTGATCACACCGGGCGGTGATTATGACTGTGGAGGTGAAATGTTTGAGGAGGAAAAAGAGGAGGCACTTGCCCGCATTGCGTCCTATGGTGTGGCAGATATCATGCAGGAGCGCGATTTCACGGCGAACCTGAAGGCGCGTGAGGACCTGTATGAGACGTTAGGTCCCATAAGCTGTTTTGTCGGTGTGGGCGGAAATATTACGACCATCGGCCTGGAAGAGGACAAGATGAAGGCCGGTGTGATGGTTCCCTATACGGTTACCAGTGTGCGCAGTGATGACGGACTCTTGCAATATTATAATGCGCATGGTCTACCGGTTCTGCATCTGTTAAACATCAAGCAGCTGGCTGCCCAGTACGGTCTGCCGTTTGATCCCGAGACAATCGTCCCGCCAGGACAGAGTGCCCTGTATTACCACACGGTATATCCACATTTTCCGGCTCTGGCCGGGGTCCTTGGAGCTGTGTGCATATTAGTTTTTGCCTTTAAAAGGAGATTCATGAGTGAAGATAGGTAATATCAAACTGGCGGGTTTCGAGATCCGCAAAATAGACCGCAAAGAAATGATGATCGGTCTGGCGTTGATCGCGCTGAGTTTTTTAATGCCGGTTTTATTTACGGTACAGAACTTTCAGGTTCGGGAGTATATGCATCTTGCGTTGGAAAAGCAGGAGAAGACCGATCTAATGGTGGCTGCTTTACGCCTGGTGATGTTAAATGCCCTGCGCGCTGCTCCGCATTATATCGGAGCATATTATATTGCCGAGTCGGTGGAACTCTACCGGAGAGGTAAAAAAAGTTGGATACCCAATGCGTGCATGATCTTGCTGATCCTGCCTCTTGTATATGAGGGCATTGGTCTGGTGCACGGTATTCGTTACGATTTTGGTTTGCCTGCTCTGCTTTTGGGTTCATCCGTGGTACTGTTTCGTCGTCTGGATTATCAATATATATCATTAACCAAAAAGAACTTGATGCTATTGATTTTTATCATAATTTTTCAGTTTCTGGACATCATGCCACTGATGAGCGGTCTGCCCGTGGGACGCGGTGAGACGAGTTCTGATATCAAGCTGTTTGCTGATGTGCTGGAGGCCAATTCTCTCTTAAATGCCATCGGTGCGGTGGGAATTTTAGTTGTGGCCCTGTTTGCAACGATTATTCTTCTGCAGCTGCGGGATGAAAATAATCTTCTGCGTCTGTCGGAGGAAAAAGAAAAAATGCAGACCGTGCAGAGCCGTGCCGCACTGCTGGAAATGAAAAACCGTACCTACCGGGAAATGAAGTATCTGGTGCACGATTTAAAATCGCCCCTGACCAGTACTCAGACTTTGGTGGGAATTTTAAAAATGCAATGCGAGGTTGACGGAAGAAACAGGGAAATCGAATATCTGAGCCGCATTGAAAGCCAGATGGATCGGATGAGCAGCATGATCTCGGAAATCTTATATGAAAATAGGTGCAGTCCCAGCGACACCAAGCACATTTTAGATATGGCACTTGCGCAGATATCGGTAGAGGATTACGCATCTAACGTGCATATTGACAATGAGGTACCGGAGCTTCAGGTAAGTGTAAACAGTATTTTGTTTACGCGCGTGTTAGTAAATCTGATCCACAATGCCGCACTGGCGGTTGATAAGGAGCGGGAGCTTGCCATCTGGATCCATGTACGGGCCCGCCGGGTGGATGACCTGCCGTTTATCACTTTTTCTGTTTCAGATAACGGCTGCGGTATGACCGAGCAGCAGCAAGCCACCATGTGGGAGCAGGGAATTTCCGGCTTTGGCTCCAGCGGTCTGGGACTTGCCTTTGTGAAACAGACCGTGGAAGCCATGGACGGCTCGGTGATATCGGAAAGCCAGCCGGGCAAGGGCACACGGTTCATCATATTTTTACCGGAGGTAGTAAACCATGGAACGAAAGATTACGATACTTTCCATTGACGATGAAGAAAATATTCGCTTTGCTTTAGGCGAGCTGTTTCATTTTCAGGGCTGGGAGGCCTGCAGTGCCCCAAATGTAAAAAAAGGCCTGGAGCAGTTTCGTTTACACAAACCTGACATTGTATTAATCGATTATCACATGCCCGGCATTAACGGCGTGGAAGGAGTGCAGATGTTGCGTGCACTTTCACATACTGTGCCAATTATCGTGTTTACAATTGATGAAAGTCAGGAGGTGGCTGACCAGTTTCTTCAGGCGGGTGCCAGTGATTTTGCCTTGAAGCCCATCAAGGCTCCGGATATTATCAGCCGCATCAAGCTGCATTTACGCCTTTTAGAACGAGAGCATCAAAAACAGGCACCTTTGGACAAAGGCTTAAGTGAGGCCACGATGCAGCTGGTGCTGGATTCGTTAAAAGAAGGTGGGGATTACATGACAGTAAATGAGGTGGCTCGCAGCAGCGGTCTTGCATATCAGACGGTATACCGTTACCTGCAGTATCTGATTCAGAATAAGAAAGTGGAAATGGTGAGCATTTACGGCAAAGTCGGCCGCCCGCGCCAGTTATTCCGCTGGGTTGAAAATATGTAAGCGATCTACAATAAAACGAAAAAAGTTTTACCTTGAGAAAACGAGGTAAAACTTTTTTCGTTTTATATGAAACCCGATTTAATTGATCAAAGGACATTATTACATTTTTGAGAAAAATATGAGAAAAAATAGACTTGAATAGAGTGATTTTGTATAATTTACACAGTTCCTACAGAACTTCGACACAGTTTCTACATAAATATTACTCTTATCCTGGGGATCAGCTTTCGCCCCGACTTGAGATGTGATGGTAAAGCTTTCGCTTACTAATAAAAGACACCACAAAACAGAGAGGAGTTGCCGATGGGCGGCGAACCTCTCAAACAAAAGGAGGATGACAATGAAAAGATCAAATCGTCTGGTTGCAAGATCTGCAGTTGCACTCAGTCTGGCAGCTTCGTTGACTGCCTGCGGAACTGCTTCCTCAACGACAACGACAGCGGCGAGCAGTGAGGCTGCTACCGAGACAGCTTCCGAAACAGAAGCTGCTTCTACGACCGAAACCGTGGGTGAGGATGTCTGGTTGCCTTATAACGAAAACCTCGAGAAGAAGCGTGATGACCGTGATGCTACAGGTAAAAACGGCGCGGTTGCTTCCTGTAACTGGTACGCCAGCAAGGCAGGTCTGGAAATTCTGAAGGAAGGTGGAAACGCCTTTGACGCAGCGGCTGCTGTAGCCTACACTCTGGGTGTGGCTGAGCCGTACTTCTCCGGTCTGGGCGGCGGCGGATTTATGACTATTTACAGTGCCAAAGATGACAAGGTGAGTGTCCTTGATTTCCGTGAGACTGCTCCTGCAGCTGCTAATGCGCAGATGTGGTTGGATGAAAACGGAAAGATGGAGCAGTTCAGTCTGGACGGCGTGAATAATCTGGGTGACAAGAGCGTGATCGGCGGTCTGTCGGTAGCTGTACCTGGAGAAGTTGCTGGTTTTGAGTATCTTCTTGATAACTACGGTTCTGATGCCGTAAGCCGTCAGCAGATCTTCCAGCCTGCTATCGACACAGCCAACAACGGCTATGTAGTGGGAGTTACCTTTAAGGAAGAGCTGGACAGCGAGTATACCGGTATTGCCGCAAACGAGACTTTGAGCAATATCTACCTGGATGAGAGCGGACTGCCGTATGAGGTTGGTGATGTGATCAAAAACCCGGATCTGGCAAAGACCCTGCAGTTGATCGCTGATGGCGGTAAAGATGCTTTCTATACCGGCGATATGGCACAGGCTATGGTGGATGCTGTTGCGGCTTGGGGTGGCAACATGACCATGGAAGACCTTGCAAATTACGAAGTAAAGGTTCGTGAGCCTGTCGTTGGTCACTATAAAGATTACACTATCTACTCTTTACCACCGGCATCTTCCGGCGGTACACACCTGGTTGAGATCCTGAACATTCTCGAGAACTACGACGATATGGACAAGATTGGTGTAAACAGCGCCGAGTATGTACATCGTTTCTCTGAGGCTTTCAAGATTGCCTTCGCAGACCGCGCGCAGTATATGGCAGATACTGACTTTGCTGATGTTCCGTTAGCTCAGCTGACAAGCAAAGACTATGCTGCAGAGCGTTATAGCGAGATCACTGACAAGAGCGGCAGCTATGTGGCTGTAGAGCCGGAAGAGTTAGAGCATTATGCAACTACAAGCTTTTCCGTTGTTGACCAGTGGGGCAACATGGTAGCCTGCACAAAGACTATCAACTACGGCTTTGGTTCCAAGGTTGGTGTTCCTGGCTATGGATTTATTATGAACGACGAGATGGATGATTTCTCAGCTGATCCTGAGAGCGTAAACTGCGCAGAAGGCGGAAAACGTCCGTTATCCAGCATGAGCCCGTCTATCGTTTTATATCCGGATGGATCTCCGTACATGACAATCGGAAGCCCGGGAGCTACCCGTATTTTCCCGACGATCGCTCAGGTTATTGAGCGCATGATTGACTACAATATGGATATTCAGGACGCAATCGATTGTGCACGTATCTACGACAACGCATCTGAAAATATCTGCTATGAGTCCGGCGGTGTGAACCCGATCACTCCTGAGGTTGCTAAAGAACTGCAGGATCGCGGACATGAAGTTACTGATAAGGGAGAATGGCAGCTGTTCTTTGGCGGCGTACAGGGAATCTCGATCGGTAAGGACGGAACCCTGCGCGGTGGTGCGGATCCTCGCCGTGACGGTAAGGCTCTGGCATATTAATTTTCATTTCCAGTAATACATGAACTATCAGTGCTGCCTGCTTCCCGATAACGGGGCGGGCAGCTGTAAAATAAGAAAAGGAGATATACGATTATGAAGAAACTTGGTATTTTTATTGCGGCTAGTGCTTTGACATTATCTTTGGCTGCTTGTGGCTCCGGCGCTTCCGGCACAACAACTACCGCAGCGGCTGCAGAAACCACAGCAGCAGCTTCCGCAGAAACTACAGCGGCAGCAGGTGCTGCAACTGAACTGACTGAGATCAGCGCAGGTATGTGCTCTACTCCGGCTATCCTGACCAGTATTGGACAGAGTGCTGATGTAGACATTGCAAATACACTTTGCACAAAGGCTGGCATTGAAGTAACAATGAATAAGAACATCACAGGCGCAGATCTTCCGGATGACTGCAAAACTCTGATCCTTGCAGTCGGTGGATCTTCCAAGGGACTTGGTGCTGCCGGTATCGATGCTGACCAGGAGCTTGCACGTACTGACGCTCTGATTTCCGCTGCAAAGGAAAAAGGCATCATTGTTCTTGCTCTGCACACTGGCGGATCCGCTCGTCGCGGTACCTTATCTGACAGCTTTATCACTCCGGCTTTCCAGGGCTGCGATGCTGCTATCGTAGTTTCTGAGGGAGATTCCGATGGTCTGATGTCTGGTATCTTATCCGGCAACGGAACTCCTGCAATCTATGTAGATAACACTGCAGGTACTCTTGACGCTTTAAAAACTGCATTTGGTCTGTAAATCTGAGTTACTAAACAAACAAACTAACCTGCGGCCTGGCTGAACGGGCCGCAGTGATTTTGAAGAGGAGAACATCATTATGACACCTTACGTGATCACTTTTATTGTGATGGTCGGTGTTTTCATGATCGGCTGCTTTGCATTCAAACTGCCTGTTGGCGTATCAATGCTGATAGCAGCGCTCTGCGGTGCTCTTGAGGGCGGCCTCGGCACCGAGACTATTCGTATGATGGTAGAGGGCGAGTTCGGTTATGTAGATACCATTCTGACTATTGGCTGTGCCATGATTTTCATGAAGGTCATTGAGGGATCCGGTGCTCTGGATGCTTTAAGCAGCCTGATTATTGAGAAATTCCATCGTTTCCCTGCTGTTTTACTGGTTTTAATCATGCTCATCATCATGTTCCCCGGCATGATCACCGGTTCTTCCACTGCAGCAGTTCTTTCAGCAGGTTCCATTATGGCTCCGGTTCTTGCATTAATGGGAATTGATGCCGTTACCTCAGGCTCCATTATCGCTATGGGTGCTCTGCTTGGTATGATCGCACCTCCTGTAAATACCGCTGCATTAATTATCTGCGCAGGTATCGATGTTCCTTATGTTGGTTTTGAGGGTCCGCTGGCCTTAATCACTTTCCCGTTAGCGATTCTGTTCGTGCTTTTACTTGGCTACAAGCAGGCACGCCACATGGACTATGAAAAACTGAAACCTGCTCTTGAAAAGCAGGATGCGATCCGCAAGCAGTACGGTGTGCGCATCTACATTCCGTTACTGGTTCTGGTTGCTTTAATGGTTATCTTTAAGGTTCTGAAGTTAGGCGAAGACATCGGTATGCCACTCATGTTCCTTATCAGTGCTGCCGTTGGTCTGTTCACCGGAAAGAAGATCAATGTACTGACTGCTGTACCGGAAGCCATCCGTACCGCAGCACCTGTTATGGGTATTCTGATGGGTGTTGGTATGTTCATCGAAGTAATGACAGCGACCGGCGTTCGCGGTCTGGTAGTTATCAGCTGTCTGCGTCTTCCGAGCACATTGTGGCTCTTAGCCTGCGCGATCAGTATTCCGCTGTTTGGTGCAGTTTCCTCTTACGGCGCATGCTCGGTTTTAGGCGTTCCGTTCGCTTACATTTATGCTTCACTTTTAGGCGGAAATTCCGTTGTGGTTTTAGCTGCTATCAGCCTGATCGCTGCTGTGGGTGATATGATGCCTCCTACCGCTTTAGCGGGTCTGTTCGCTGCACAGGTTACAGGTGTAGAAAAATACACTAAGATCCTGAAGCGTTGTATTGTGCCTATTATCATTCTGCTGGTTTACGCTTGTTTCTTCCTGGCAAATTCAAAACTGATTGCCGGACTGTTTTAAAGGAGGGACTGAATTATGAGTATTATCACGATCATTTATTTAGCCATCGCCCTTCTGGTTTTTGTAAGCACACTGTACAACATGATTTTTAAGGAAGAACGCCTTGTTGATCAGATCAACGCAGCTATGATTTTAATTCCTCTGCTGCTGCGGATCTTCCTGATCAAGTAAGGAGGGTGAATGAAAATGAAGAAAACGTATCTGTCCGCCGTTGCCGTTCTGGTTTGCGCGGCTCTTGTTGGCGGTATTGCCGGTACGAGCTTTTATACCAAGCGCCATTTCAAGGAAGACATCGTGACTGGTCCGAATGTGACCGAGGTATTTAAGCTGAGCCGTTATAATCCAAACCTGGAAGGCACCATCGGCGATTCCGATGTATATGTACTGAAAGGTGAAAAAGAGGGAGGTTCCCTTGTTGTTCTGGGCAGCACTCATGCCAACGAACCTTCTGGTCATATGGCCGGCATTATTCTGGAAGAGAATGCAAAGGTTGAAGCGGGAACCATTTATGTGATCCCGAACATCAACAATTCCGCTTTGACCCACAATGACCCGCTGGATGGTTCCCCGCAGTACATGCACTTCACCACAAAAAATGGTGAGACCAGAACATTCCAGTATGGCTCCCGTGCAACCAACCCGATCGATCAGTGGCCGGATCCGGATATTTACACACATAAGTCTTCCGGTCAGACACTTTCCGGTTCAGAGACTCGTAACCTGAACCGCTGCTATCCGGGAGTTGAGGATGGTACTTTATCTGAGCAGGTTGCTTATGCGGTAACCAACATGATCAAGACCTTAGATATTGACATGGAGATCGACCTGCATGAGTCCAGCCCGGAGTATGCCGTAAACAATGCTACCGTAGCTCACGAGCGCGCTTCTGCTATTGCATCTGAGGGCGTTCTGAATCTGGAGTTAGAGGGCATTTCCATGAGTCTGGAGCCGTCTCCGGTTTCCTTGCATGGTCTGACTCACCGTGAGTTAGGTGATTATACCAATACTTATGCACTGTTAATGGAGACTGGTAACCCTAGTCAGGGTCGTCTTCGTGGCTATACAGATGAGGATCTGGTAAAGACAGGTGAAGATCCTTGCTATGTGATCGCCTATGATCTGGGGCTTCTGTATGTTGACTACAGTTCCGGCAACTTCCCAATCGAGCTGCGTGCTGGTCGTCATCTTGCTGGTATCAGCGCTTACATCGATGCGTTCAACAATAACAGCAGCGAAGATAAGCAGATCATTGTGGAAGGCATTCCGACCTATGACGAGATGATCAACAGCGATTTAGGTGATTTCCTTCTGTAAAAATTTTATATAGACCCAATGAAAACTCCGGTCTGCAGTGCATGAACATTGCGGACCGGGGTTTTTGTTACGCAAATTTTGCCTTTAATGTTCGGATAGCCGGGGACTGTACGAGGATCGTGTAGACCACGCCGCCGAGGACGATCCCTGCGATGGTCTGCATGGACAGGGTGAACATTTCACCGAAGGCAACAACGGTGCCGTAGAGCGGGATCTTTACGAGCGTGTAGCCGATAATATGGGCGATGCCGCCGACGATAGCACCGACGAGCCAGGAATATTTAAAGTTTGGCAGAAGTTTGTAGGCGATAGTTCCGGCGATGAACGCCCAGAGACCTTTTAATACCATGGTCGGGAGAACCCATACCGCGTAGCCGCCGAGAAAATCGGAGAGACCTGCGCCGATGGCACCGGTGAGGACGCCGCGTCTTGTGCCAAATAAGCAGACGGTCAGGATGATCATGCAGTCGCCGAGGTGGGTGTAGCCAAAGGCGGAAGGAATTTTAAATAATTTGACCAGTCCAGAAGAGAAGAAAAACGGTTGCAGAAAGCAGAAATATATCATGGAACGGAACGTCCGGGCCGGATAAAAAAAAATTCACTTGACAAAACAGCAGACATCTATTACCATTAGAATCAAACATTTTGAATATCAAACTATTTGAAATTAAAAACTACTGCGGGGAAAAGAATTTCTTCGCATCAATGAAATGGCAGGATTTAGAAGATGATGACAGCCAGAATTGCTGGAATCGGCGCGTATGTGCCGGAGAATTTGATTACGAACGACGATCTGGCGAAGATCGTGGACACGAATGACGAGTGGATCCGGACACGGACCGGAATCCGGGAACGCCGGATCTCCTCCGGAGAGGGAACGCGCCATCTGGCGGCGAAGGCGGCTGAGCGGGCGCTTGCGGCAGCAGGAGTTGCCCCGGAAGAGCTGGATATCATCATTCTCGGGACTTCGTCCCCGGACCGGAATTATCCCAGCGATGCCTGCAGTGTTCAGGCGGCCATCGGGGCAGTGAATGCAGTTGCCTTCGATATCTCGGCGGCATGCGCAGGATTTATTTTCGCCATGAATATCGTGGAAGGATTTTTTAAAGCCGGAATTTACAAGACGGCGCTGATCATCGGGGCAGAAACCCTCAGCAAAGTGACAGACTGGAGTGACCGCGGCACCTGTGTCCTCTTTGGAGACGGAGCAGGGGCAGCCGTTTTAAAAGCGGAAGAGACCGGAATCATCGACATGATGATGGGAGCGGACGGAACAAAGGGTGATGTTCTTGCCTGCACTTCGAGAACTGTCGGAAACTTCCTCACGGGAACAAAACCGGAGCTCGGATTTATGACCATGGATGGACAGGAAGTTTTCAAATTCGCAGTGCGGAAGGTGCCGGAGAGTGTTATGGAGCTTTTACAGCGGACCGGGACAAAAAAGGAAGACATTAAATATTATGTTCTTCATCAGGCGAATGAGCGGATCATTGAGGCAGCGGCCAGACGTCTGAAGGAGCCGATGGAGAAATTCCCGATGACGATCGGTCAGTTTGGAAATACATCAACGGCATCGATTCCGTTACTGTTAAACGATATGATCCAGAAGGACATGCTGAAGCGGGGCGACAAGATCATCATGTCAGGCTTCGGAGCCGGAATGACCTGGGGTGCAGTGCTCATGGAGTGGTAGATATCTGATTCATCCGGAAAGCAGGAGAAATTATCTACATAACAAGAAATAATTTAAAAAAACAAAAAAAATGCAAAAACTCATAAAATACAAATAATAAGAACATTTAAAGGAGATCAAATCATGTTAGAAAAAATGAAAGAAATCATCGCAGAGCAGTTAAGCACAGACGCAGACAGCATCACAGAGGCAACTTCCTTCAAGGATGACCTTGGTGCAGATTCCCTTGACTTATTTGAGCTTGTTATGGCTCTTGAGGATGAGTATTCCGTAGAGATCCCGGCTGAGGACCTTCAGAATCTCGCAACGGTCGGCGATGTTATGAAGTACTTAAAAGATAAAGGTGTTGAGGAATAATCAAACCGAATAAACCAGAGTAAAAACGCGTCTATGACGCGTTTTACTGATATAAAGATAATTCCGGGCAATACCCGACAGATAGATTTCAGGAAGTGAGAGCAATAAAAATGAAGACAAGAATTACAGAAATGCTGGGAATCGAATATCCGATCATTCAGGGCGGTATGGCCTGGGTCGCTGAGCATCATCTTGCTGCCGCTGTTTCCGAGGCAGGCGGTCTTGGCCTCATCGGCGGCGCAAACGCGCCGGGAGAGGTTGTCCGTGAAGAGATCCGTAAGGCGAAAGCACTGACAAAGAAGCCGTTTGGCGTTAATGTCATGTTAATGAGTCCGTATGCGGATGATGTGGCGAAGGTGGTTGTTGAAGAGGGCGTGAAGGTCGTTACGACAGGAGCCGGAAATCCTGCAAAGTACATGAAGATGTGGAAGGAAGCAGGAATCATCGTAATCCCGGTCGTTGCTTCTGTGGCTCTTGCGAAGCTTATGGAGCGCGGCGGCGCTGATGCTGTCGTTGCTGAGGGAACCGAATCCGGCGGACATATCGGTGAGGCGACCACCATGACTCTCGTTCCGCAGGTCGTTGACGCGGTATCTATCCCGGTCATCGCGGCAGGCGGCATCGGCGATGGAAGAGGAATCGCGGCGGCTTTCATGCTGGGCGCTGAGGCAGTCCAGATGGGAACAAGATTTGTTGTCGCAAAGGAATCTATCGTTCATGAAAATTATAAGCAGAGAATCATTAAAGCAAAGGACATCGATTCTGCGGTAACAGGAAGAACCCACGGACATCCGGTCCGCTGCCTGAGAAACCAGATGACAAGAGAGTATAACCGACTTGAGGCAGAAGGAAAATCCTTTGAGGAGCTTGAGTATCTGACACTTGGAACCCTCAGAAAAGCCGTTCAGGAAGGCGATACCACAAATGGAACCGTCATGGCAGGTCAGATCGCAGGTCTTGTAACGAAAGAGCAGACATGCAAGGAAATGATCGATGAGATGATGGAGCAGGCAGATAAGTTGCTTAGCGAATGTCAGAAGTAAGGAGAATCATGGGAAAGACAGCATTTATTTTTCCGGGACAGGGCGCGCAGGTATGCGGCATGGGCCAGGATTTTTATGAAAATTCGGAGACTGCAAAGGCAGTATTTGACCGTGCGACGGAGCTTTTAGGTTTTTCCGTTCCGGAGTTATGTTTTGAGAAAAATGATCGTCTGGACATCACGGAGTATACGCAGGCGGCAATGGTGACCACGAGCGTTGCCATGATGAAGGTTATGGAGGAGCGCGGCATCCATGCGGATGTGGCGGCTGGTTTAAGCCTTGGCGAGTACTGTGCACTGGTGGCAGCTGGCGTTATGACGGCGGATGACGCGATCCGCACAGTCCGGGAGAGAGGAATTCTCATGCAGGAGGCAGTTCCGGCTAGAGTCGGCGGAATGAGCGCTGTTCTCGGCATGACGGCAGATGAGATCAATGCCGTTGTGGACGAGATTCCGAATGTGCAGGTCGCAAACTACAACTGCCCGGGTCAGATCGTGATCTCCGGTCTCAAGGAGGCGGTGGAGACCGCGGCGGTGAAGTTAAAAGAGGCAGGTGCAAGACGTGTGATCCCGCTTAATGTCAGTGGACCGTTCCACTCCTATCTTTTAGAGGCAGCCGGGGAGAAGCTTGGAAGGTTTCTGGAGAATATTCCGGTATCTGAGCCAAAGATCCCGTATGTGGCGAATGTGACAGCCGCTTATGTGACAAAGGCGGAGGATGTAAAGCCGCTCTTAACACGCCAGGTATCTTCTTCTGTCAGATGGCAGCAGAGCGTGGAGACTATGCTGGCGGACGGTGTTGACCGTTTTATTGAGATCGGACCGGGAAAGACGTTAGCTGGATTTATCAGAAAGATCAACAGGGAAGCGACAGTCATCAATATTGAGAAATTTGAGGATCTGGAGAAGCTGAACTAAGTGATCGAAAGAGAAATTAGTAAATAATGTCGTCAGAGACAAAAATCTGGCGGCTGACTGATAGAAACACGGAGGGAAACATGAATTTAACAGGGAAGGTTACTCTTGTGACAGGCGCAAGCCGCGGAATCGGCCGTCAGATCGCTTTGACACTGGCTGGATACGGTGCGACCGTCATCGTCAACTATAACGGCTCCGCAGCAAAAGCAGAGGAAGTCGTAAACGAGATCACAGCAAACGGCGGAATGGCGGAGAGCATGCAGTGCAGCGTCAGTGATTTCGAAAAATCCAAAGAAATGATCGATGGGATCGTAAAGAAATACGGCCGTCTCGATATTCTTGTGAACAACGCCGGAATCACAAAAGACAACCTGATCATGAAGATGTCCGAGGACGATTTTGACGCAGTTATTGCCACAAACTTAAAGGGCGCATTCAACTGCATCAAGCATGTCTCCCGCCAGATGTTAAAACAGAGAGGCGGACGGATCATCAATATCTCCTCCGTTTCCGGAGTGATGGGAAATGCAGGACAGGCAAACTACTGCGCGTCAAAGGCCGGCATCATCGGACTCACAAAATCCGTTGCGAGGGAGCTTGGAAGCCGCGGGATCACAGCAAACGCAGTCGCACCGGGATTTATCCGTACAGAGATGACAGATGTGCTTCCGGAAGAGGTAAAGAAAGCCATGGGCGAGCAGATCCCGTTAAAGCGTTTCGGTGAGACAAAGGACATTGCGGAGGCAGTCGCGTTCCTCGCATCGGATGAGGCCGCTTATATCACCGGCCAGGTCCTTCAGGTAGACGGCGGCATGGCGATGTAAAGCGTGTAAAAGACAGTTGGAAAAAGCGCCTGTTCCGGCCACACAGCCGGACAGCGGATGTTTCGGTTATCATCTGCGCGGGGCGTGGATGATAGCATAATTAGAACAGGAGAACGAAAAGCATGAGAAGAGTTGTAGTAACAGGAATGGGCGTGATCACCCCGATCGGAAACGATGTTGAGACATTTTGGAACGGATTAAAAGAGAAGAAACTCGGATTTGGACCGATCACCTATTTTGACACGACCGATTATAAAGCAAAGCTCGCGGCAGAGGTCAAGGACTTCGAGCCGAAGGACTATATGGATCCGAAGGCGGCAAGGAGAATGGAGCGCTTCGCACAGTTTGCGGTAGCGGCAGCCCGCCAGGCGCTGGAGGATTCTTCCCTCGACATGACAAAGGAAGATCCGTTCCGTGTCGGTGTCTGCGTGAGCTCCGGTATCGGAAGCTTACAGATCATCGAGAAGGAATATAAGAAGCTTCTGGAAAAAGGACCAAACCGTGTAAACCCGCTTCTGGTGCCGCTCATGATCAGCAATATGGCAGCAGGAAACGTGTCCATCCAGTTTGGCTTAAAGGGAAAGAACATCAACGTCGTGACAGCGTGCGCGTCCGGTACGAACTCCATCGGTGAGGCGATGCGTGCGATCCAGCACGGCGAGGCGGAGGTCATGGTCGCAGGCGGAACTGAGAGCTGCATCACACCGTTAGGCGTTGCGGGATTCTCCGGACTTACCGCTCTTTCCACCTCCGAGGACCCGGAGCGCGCGTCTATCCCGTTTGACCTCGAGAGAAACGGTTTCGTCATGGGCGAGGGCGCAGGCGTCGTTGTCTTAGAGGAATTAGAACATGCAAAAGCCCGCGGAGCAAAGATCTATGCGGAGTTAGCCGGATACGGAGCGACAGGCGATGCTTACCACATCACTTCCCCGGCGGAGGACGGAAGCGGTGCAGCAAAGGCAATGGAATACGCTATTGCTGACGCGGGAATGAAACCGGAGGACATCGATTACATTAATGCCCACGGAACAGCGACCCACCACAACGATTTATTCGAGACAAAGGCCATCAAGCTTGCGCTTGGCGACCATGCATATAAAGTAAAGATCAACTCCACAAAATCCATGATCGGCCACCTCTTAGGCGCTGCCGGCGGCGTTGAGTTCATCGACTGTGTAAAATCCATCCAGGACGGCTTCGTTCATGCTACAGCAGGATTAAAAGTGGACGATCCGGAATGCGATCTTGACTACACAAAGGGCGACGGCGTTTCCATGGAAGTAAAGACAGTTTTGACGAACTCTCTGGGATTCGGCGGACACAATGCGTGCCTGCTTGTCAGAAAGTTTGAAGAGTAAGGAGAACGGCGATGGAAGTAAAAGAGATCATTGAATTAATGAAGGCAATGTCAGAGAACGGCATGACCGGCTTCGAGCTTGAGGAAGGCGACTGGAAACTGAGCATGAAGCGGGAAAAGAAAATCGTTGCGGCGGCGCAGACACCGGTCGTTATGCAGGTCCCGGGACAGGGTTCCATGATCCAGACCGCGGATGTGACCGCTATGGAGCAGGTCTCCGGTGAAAATGCGGAAAAGAAAATTTCCGGAATCTCCGAGAAAGTGATCACCTGTCCGCTTGTGGGTACGTTCTATTCCTCCCCGGCACCGGACGCAGAGGACTATGTAAAAGTCGGAGATACCGTGAAAAAAGGTCAGGTCATCGGAATTGTGGAAGCCATGAAGCTGATGAATGAGATCGAGAGCGAGTATGACGGAATCGTGGAGGAGATCCTTGTGAAGAACGAGGAGACGGTTGAGTATGGTCAGCCGTTATTCCGGATTCGTTAATTAATAAAGATAACCGTTTGGCGGCCCGCGCATTGCCGCGCGGACTGTGAAAGATTGGATAGAGGATAAAAATCATGTTAGGAATCAAAGAAATTCAGGAAATCATTCCCCACAGACATCCGTTTCTTCTCGTGGATTGTGTGGAGGAGCTGGAGCCGGGCGTGAGAGCCGTCGGATATAAATCTGTGACATACAATGAGCCGTATTTCGCGGGCCATTTTCCGCAGGAGCCGGTAATGCCGGGCGTCCTGATCGTTGAGGCGCTGGCACAGACAGGCGCTGTCGCGATCTTAAGCGTTGAGGAAAACAAAGGAAAGACTGCGTATTTCGGCGCAATGAATAATGTAAAGTTTAAGAAGAAAGTAGTTCCGGGCGACAAGCTCCGTCTGGAATGCGAGATCATCAAGCAGAAAGGACCAGTCGGTGTTGGAAAGGCGGTCGCTACCGTGGACGGCAAAGTCGCGGTATCTGCGGAACTCACATTTATGATCGGTTAGGACTGGTGAAGAGATGTTTCAGAAGATTTTAATCGCAAACCGCGGCGAGATCGCCGTTCGGATCATCCGGGCATGCCGGGAGATGGGGATCAAGACGGTTGCCGTCTACTCCGAGGCAGACCGGGACGCACTGCACACACTTCTCGCGGACGAGGCGATCTGTATCGGACCGGCGCCGTCCACGGAGAGCTATCTCGATATGGAGCGGATCTTAACCGCATGCGTTGTCATGAAGGCAGATGCTATCCATCCGGGCTTCGGATTTTTGTCCGAGAATGCCCGCTTCGCGGAGCTCTGTGAAAAGTGCAATATCCGCTTTATCGGCCCATCTGCCGAGATCATCAACAAGATGGGAAATAAATCTGAGGCGAGAAAGACCATGATGGCGGCCGGTGTTCCGGTCGTTCCGGGAAGCAAAGAGCCGGTCTACACTGTGGAGGAAGGCCTTAAGACCGCAAAGGAAGTCGGTTTCCCGGTCATGATCAAGGCGTCCAGCGGCGGCGGCGGAAAAGGAATGCGCGTCTCAAGATCAGAGGAAGATTTCGAGTCCAATTTCTTAAACGCCCAGATGGAGTCGGTCAAAGGATTTTCCGACAATACCATGTACATCGAGCGGTTTGTGGAGAATCCGCGCCATATCGAATTCCAGATCCTGGGTGACCGATACGGAAATGTCGTCCATCTCGGCGAGCGCGACTGCTCGATCCAGAGAAGACACCAGAAAGTCCTTGAAGAGTCCCCGTCTGCGGCGATCTCCGATGAACTCCGCAAAAAGATGGGGGAGACGGCGGTCCGGGCGGCGAAAGCAGTCGGATATGAGAATGCGGGAACCATCGAGTTCCTTTTGGATAAACAGAAAAATTTCTATTTCATGGAAATGAACACGAGGATCCAGGTGGAACACCCGGTAACGGAGTCTGTCACCGATATGGATCTCATCAAGGAGCAGATCAGGATCGCCTCCGGTGAGCCGCTCTCTGTGCGCCAGGAAGATATCAGGATCTCCGGGCATGCGATCGAGTGCAGGATCAACGCGGAGAATCCGGAGAAGAACTTTATGCCGTGCCCGGGCATGATCACAGACATTCATCTTCCGGGCGGACGCGGAGTCCGTGTCGATACGGCTGTTTACAATAATTACCGGATCCCGCCGAACTATGACTCCATGATCTTAAAGCTGATCGTCCGCGACAAGGACCGCGCGTCTGCGATCGCGAAGATGCGCAGCGCACTCGGAGAGCTTGTTATCGAGGGGATCAACACAAATCTGGATTTCCAGTATGACATCATCAGTGATCCGGATTTCCAGGCGGGCGAGGTGGATACAAACTTTATCCCGTCCCATTTTCCGGAGTATTGTAAAGAATAAAAATTGTGTTTCCATAGACTGGAAAGGAGCTTTTTTGTATGTTAAGGGATATGTTTAAGAAAACATATACAAAGATCGATATGAGATACCGCGCGGAAGAAAAGGAATCTGCGAAAGCAGAGCAGGAAGACGCACCGGTAATTCCTGCCGGTCTGTGGAAAAAATGTAATAAGTGCGGAAAACCGATCTATACGGATGATGTCCGCGCGAACTTTTATATCTGTCCGAAATGCGGCGGATATTTCCGTGTCCATGCGTACCGCAGGATCGAGATGATCGCTGACGAGGGAAGCTTTGAGGAGTGGGACAAGGAGATGGAAGTCTCCAACCCGTTAAATTTCCCGGGATACGAGAAGAAACTTGCGGCGGCAAGAGAAAAATCGAGACTCAACGAGGCGATCGTCACCGGAAAATGCCGGATCCACGGGGAAGAGACGGTTGTCGGCGTCTGCGATGCGAGATTTTTAATGAGCAGCATGGGCCACAATGTAGGAGAAAAGATCACACGGGCGGTCGAGCGCGCCACAGCGGAAAAACTTCCGGTGATCCTCTTCGCCTGCTCCGGCGGCGCGAGAATGCAGGAAGGCATGGTCTCCCTGATGCAGATGGCAAAGACGTCCGCTGCGTTAAAGAGACATCATGAGGCCGGACAGCTCTATGTGAGTGTTCTGACCGATCCGACGACGGGCGGCGTGACGGCAAGTTTCGCGATGCTCGGAGATATCATCCTTGCGGAGCCGGGGGCACTCATCGGATTTGCCGGACCGCGTGTCATCGAGCAGACGATCGGGCAGAAGCTCCCGGAAGGTTTCCAGAGAGCCGAGTTCCTTGTGGAGCACGGCTTTGTCGATAAGATTGTGAAGCGTGAGGAATTAAAAGAGACGCTGGCGATGATCTTAAAGCTTCATAAGAAGCCGGAGAGCGGATGTCTGGCGGCCTGGGAGAGAGAACATTCCGGGGAAGGTGCTTCAGAGGAGAACCGGTCCCGTGGAAAGAAAGTCCGCCATGCATCGGAAAAAGCCGCCGGAATGATCCGCAGCGCGTGGGATTCCGTCCTGCTTTCCAGAAAGTCGGATCGCCCGGTAGCGACCGACTATATCCATGCGATCTTTGATGACTTTATGGAGTTTCACGGAGACCGCTACTGCAAGGACGACGGCGCCATTGTCGGCGGGATCGCGTCCTTCCACGGAATGCCTGTGACAGTGATCGGCCAGGAAAAAGGAAAGAATACAAAAGAAAACATTAAGCGCAATTTCGGCATGCCGTCCCCGGACGGATACCGGAAAGCGCTCCGTCTCATGAAACAGGCGGAGACCTTCGGACGTCCGGTGGTATGCTTTGTGGATACACCAGGGGCGTTCTGCGGTCTGGAAGCCGAGGAGCGCGGACAGGGCGAGGCGATCGCGAGAAACCTCTTTGAGATGTCCGATCTCACCGTTCCGGTCCTCTCGATCGTGATCGGGGAAGGCGGAAGCGGCGGAGCACTCGCCATGGCGGTTGCCAATGAGGTCTGGATGATGGAAAATGCAGTCTATTCCGTCCTTTCCCCGGAAGGTTTTGCTTCGATCCTCTGGAAAGACAGCAAACGCGCCGATGAGGCGGCACGTGTCATGAAGATGACTGCAAAAGAATTAAAAGAACTTGGAATCATTGAACGGGTTATCCCGGAGCCGGAACCGGCAGACCCGGAAACACTTCCGGAGATCGCAAAGACTATGGAAGATGCCATGGAGGAATTCTTTGAAACATGGACACCGCTCGGTGGGAAGACGTTAGCAGAACGCCGTTACGAGAGATTCCGGAAGTTCTAGGAGGCAGAATGGAGAAAACAAACATCCTGAAACCATTAAAAATAGGAAACCTTGTGGCGAAGCGCCCGGTGATCCAGGGAGGAATGGGAGTCGGCATCAGTCTTTCTTCGCTCGCCGGAGCCGTTGCAAAAGCGGGCGGCATCGGGATCATTTCCACAGCGCAGATCGGATTTAAGGATCATGACTTCGGGAAAAATCCGATGGCAGCGAACTTGAGAGCGATCCATTCAGAGCTTAAAAAAGCCAGAGAGAAAGCGCCGCAGGGCGTTCTCGGCTTTAATATCATGGTCGCGACAAAAGAGTACGCATCTTATGTAAAAGAGGCCGTAAAGGCCGGAGCGGACGTGATCATCTCAGGAGCCGGTCTCCCGATCGACATGCCGAAATTTGTCGCGGAGGCGGAGAGCGAAGCGGACGGCGGAGAAAAAAAAGAGCGCCGCACGATGATCGCGCCGATCGTTTCTTCTGTGAAATCGGCACTTGTCATCTGCCGGATGTGGGACAGAAAGTACCATACGGCACCGGATTTCGTCGTGGTGGAAGGTCCCTGCGCGGGCGGTCACCTTGGATTTTCCAGGGAACAGCTTACGGAGTTTGGAGCCGATACGGATCATGTGGCGGAGACATATGATGAGCCGGCATATGACAAGGAGGTCCGCGGGATCATTGAGACGGTGAAAAGCTTTGCCGAGAAGTATAAAAAGCATATCCCGGTCATCACGGCGGGCGGAATTTTCGACCATAAGGACGTTCTGCATCAGTTTGAACTTGGAGCAGAAGGAGTCCAGGCGGCGACGAGATTTGTGACCACCGAGGAATGTGACGCGGATATCGCTTACAAAGAGGCATACATTAACGCGAAAGAGGAAGACATCGTGATCGTGAAGAGTCCGGTCGGAATGCCGGGGCGTGCGATCAAAAACAAGTTCTTAGAGCGTGTCGCGAAAGGCCCGGTCAAGGTCGAGCACTGTTTCAGGTGCCTGGAGCACTGTGATCCGGCGACAACGCCGTACTGCATCACGAAGGCGCTTATCAATGCCGCGGAAGGAAAGATCGATGACGCGCTGCTGTTCTGCGGGAGCAACGCGTACCGCTGCGAGAAGATCGAGACGGTGCCGGAAGTCATGGCGGCGCTGTGCGGAGAATAGCTCATAATCCACAAAGTATTGTAAAGTTGCGGAGATTCATAGATCCTGCATTTCTGTCATAGAATGAAGAAACTCAGGTGATAACCCGATGGATCCGGTCTTTTACCGGATTTTCGGGGATTTCACCTCTTCAGACAGAAATGCGGGATCTTTTTATGTTAAATGCGCTGTGGGCTGGGATGATGGCCGCCGGGATCTTCTGGGCGGCGTTTCATGGAAATATGGGGGAAGTGACGAACGGGCTGCTGGATTCGGCGAAAGAGGCGGTGACTCTGGGAGTCACCATGCTCGGGATCATGTCGTTCTGGTGCGGGATCTTAAAGATCGGGGAGCGAGCCGGTCTCATTGAGGCGCTCACGAAAAAAATGCGCCCGGTGATCAGATTCCTCTTCCCAAATCTCCCCGACGGACATCCGGCAGGGCAGTATATCGCGACAAATATGATCGCAAATATGCTGGGACTCGGCTGGGCGGCAACCCCGGCGGGATTGAAGGCGATGGAGGAGCTGGGAAAGCTGGAGGATGAGAGAAGAGGCGGGATTTGCTGGAGAGAGGACCGGGAAGAAGATTGCGGAATATCCGGGGAGCGGAGACGGTCATACGGGGAGACTCCGGATAAGCCGAAGTCAAAAGAAAAACTGTACAGATGGAAGCGCCCGGCCGGGACCGCCAGCAACGAGATGTGTACATTTCTGATCATCAACATCTCGTCCCTGCAGCTGATCCCCATCAACATGATCGCCTACCGCAGCCAGTACGGTAGCGTCGATCCGGCAGCGATCGCGGGACCGGCGCTGCTCGCGACGATCGCGAGTACGGCGGCGGGGGTGGTGTTCTGCAAAGTCATGGACAGGAAAAACATTGATTTTTGAAAAAAAGTTTACTATAATATTACTATTATGCGGCTGAAGCCCATACTCGGAAAAGAGCCCGCCCAAGGCGGTTTGCAAACAGAACACGATAAAAATATTCGTATCTGTACGTCATCAGAGCGAGATGACATACAGATCGTAAAAAGAGTCGATAAAACAATACCAGGAAGGTTGACGCATACAGAATGTATGCTTCTTTCTGGTATTTTTTTGCACTCGTGTCTGGAGTAAAAGTGTGTCATTGCACATGGTTTCAGGACAGAAAAGGGGATAAATTCATGAAAAAACGAACAATAAAAACAATACTGGCAGCTCTGACGGCAGCCGCCATGGTATGTTCCATGGCCGGCTGTTCCGGAAAGGACGCGGGGACAGCGGAAAGCTCCGCATCCGGTTCCTCCGCTGCTGCGGAGAACACAGGCGCGGCAGCAGAAAACGGGAAAGACTCCGTCATCGTTGTCATGGGACCGTCCTCCGAGCCGGAGGCAGGATTTGATCCGGCTTACGGCTGGGGAGCTGGAGAACATGTCCATGAGCCGCTGATCCAGAGCACGCTGACCGTCACAAAGGCAGATATGACGATCGGTTATGACCTGGCGACAGATATGAATGTCAGTGATGACGGGATGACATGGACCGTGACGATCCGCGATGACGTAAAGTTTACCGATGGGGAGAAACTCACGGCGGAGGACGTGGCATTCACTTACAATACACTGCGGGACAACAGCTCGGTCAATGACTTTACGATGTTAAAAGAGGCGAGAGCGCTGGATGATACCACGGTCGAGTTTGATATGAACCGTCCGTATTCGATCTGGCCGTACACGATGGCGATCACGGGGATTGTCCCGGAACACGCTTATGGTCCGGACTATGGAACGAACCCGATCGGTTCCGGCCGCTATATCATGAAACAGTGGGACAAAGGGCAGCAGGTGATCTTTGAGGCAAACCCGGATTATTATGGGGATGCGCCGAAAATGAAGACCGTGACGGTCTTATTTATGGATGAGGACGCAGCGTATGCGGCGGCTCTTTCCGGACAGGTGGATCTTGCTTACACATCGGCGGCATACTCTGACCAGACGGTCGATGGATTTTCCCTTTTTGACTGCAAGACGGTCGATAACCGCGGCTTCAACCTTCCGGTGATCCCGGCGGGGGAGACCGATGAGAACGGCGTGGCGCTTGGAAACGATTTTACAAGTGATGTAAGTGTGCGCCGCGCGATCAACCTTGCGATCAATCGGGAAGAGATGATCGACCACGTATTAAACGGGTACGGGACAGTGGCATACAGCGTCTGCGACCAGATGCCGTGGTATAACCCGGCGGCGGAGACGGATTATGATCCGGATATGGCGAAGGCGATCCTGAAAGAGGATGGCTGGGAAGCCGGAGAAGACGGGATCCTCACAAAAGACGGAGTCCGCGCCGAGTTCACCCTGATGTATCCGACCGGTGATTCTGTCCGCCAGGCACTTGCGGAGGACACGGCAAACCAGTTAAAAGCATTCGGGATCAACGTGACGACCGAGGGAGTCGGCTGGGATACCGCCTACGACCGCGCACAGTCCACTCCGCTCATGTGGGGATGGGGCGCGCACACGCCGATGGAGCTCTACAACATTTACCATACGGCTCCGGGAAAGAAATATGCGGAATATTCCCCGTATGCAAATGTGAAAGTGGACAAGTACATGGATGCCGCTCTGGCGGAGAGCGACCTTGAAAAGTCCTATGAACTCTGGAAAGATGCCCAGTGGGACGGGACGACAGGGATCACCCAGGATGGGGATCTTCCGTGGATCTGGCTTGTGAATATTGATCATTTATACTGGGTGAAGGACGGACTGCAGGTTGCGGAGCAGAAACTTCATCCGCACGGACATGGCTGGTCGATCGTAAACAACGTTGACCAGTGGACATGGAAATAAAGAGAACGGGTCTGTGGATCGGCAGACAGGCAGCGCGGATGTGTCTGATGGTACTCCTTGTGAGTATTCTGGCGTTTGGGCTCCTGGCGGCCTCGCCCATAGATCCGCTCCAGACAAACGTCGGTCAGACCGCGCTCGGCTCCATGAGTCCGGAGCAGATCGCAAGACTCAGAAGCTACTGGGGAACGGATCTTCCGCCGGTGGAGCGGTATCTGAACTGGCTGAAAGACTTCCTTCATGGAAACATGGGAACCTCGCTTCTGTACCGGAGACCGGTGGCGGAAGTCATCGGTGAGAAGGTCTTAAGCTCCGTATGGCTTTTATTTACGGCATGGCTGTTATCTGGCATTCTCGGCTTTTTCCTTGGCGTTCTCGCAGGAAAAAAGCGCGGCGGAGTCATGGACCGGATCGTGACGGGATATTCGTTGTTTGTGGCGAGTACGCCGTCGTTCTGGGTGGCCATGGTGCTGCTCATGGTATTTGCGGTGCAGCTTCACTGGTTCCCGATCGGATTCAGCGTTCCGATCGGAATGGATGCAGGGGCAATCTCCATTGCGGACAGGATCCGGCATGCGGTTCTTCCGGCTGCGGCTTTAAGCATCACGGGAATCTCATCCATCGCCCTTCATACGAGGGAAAAACTCATCGAGGTCATGGAAAGTGATTACGTTTTGTTTGCAAGAGCAAGGGGAGAGTCGGACTGGGCGATCTTAAGACGTCATGGACTCCGGAACATTCTTCTCCCGGCCATGACACTTCAGTTCTCGTCGGTGAGTGAGATCATCGGCGGCTCTGTCCTTGTGGAACAGGTATTTTCCTATCCGGGACTGGGACAGGCGGCAGTGACGGCGGGACTCGGAAGTGATGTTCCGTTACTTTTAGGGATCACAGTCGTGACGGCGGTCATCGTCGCCGCGGGAAATCTTGCGGCAAACATTTTGTACGGTGTGATCGATCCGAGGATCCGGGAGGGGGCGAAGCAGAGATGATGAAAAATCGCAGAAGAAAAAGCTTCGCACTGCTGATCCTGGCAGCTGGACTTTTGGTGTTCGTTGCGGTTCTCGGGAGCTTCTGGAAGGAAGCTGCGATCCAGACCGATTTTACGCGAAAAAATCTTGCGCCTTGTATCCAGTATCCATTCGGAACAGACTGGATGGGCCGGGACATGTTTGTTCGGACGATCGCCGGACTTTCTTTAAGCATCCGGATCGGACTCCTGACGGCGGCGGTCAGCGCAGCTGCGGCATTTCTTATGGGACTCTGCGCGGCTGTGTGCGGAAAAGCGGCGGACAGCATTGTGCAGATGCTCATCGATATCGTGATGGGAATTCCACATATGCTGCTTCTGATCCTGATCTCCTTCGCCTGCGGGCGGGGATTCTGGGGTGTTGTCTGGGGGATCGCGTTCACGCACTGGGCATCGCTCGCGAGACTCATCCGCGGGGAGGTCCTGCAGCTAAAACAGAGCCAGTATGTGAAGATCGCGGAGAAGCTCGGAAAAGGAAAGTTTTATATCGCATTCTGCCATATGGCGCCGAACCTGATCCCGCAGTTTATTACGGGACTTGTCCTCCTGTTTCCGCATGCGATCCTTCATGAAGCCAGCATCACATTTTTGGGCTTTGGGCTTTCCTCGGAAAGTCCGGCGATCGGGGTGATCCTGTCGGAGAGCATGAAGTACCTTGCGATGGGAAAATGGTGGCTGGCGCTGTTTCCGGGACTTTTCCTCGTGGGAACGGTCCTGCTGTTCCATTATATCGGTCAGGCGCTGTGCAGGCTTCTGGATCCGGGCAGTGTTCATGAATAGGAGGCGGAGAAGATGAAGGATACGATTTTGGAAGTGGAGGATCTCTCCGTCACCTTTACACAGTATGACCGCGGTTTTTCGAGACGGACGCTCCATGCGGTGGAGAAGATGGACCTCTCGGTACGTGCGGGCGAGATCGTGGCGGTCGTGGGATCAAGCGGATCCGGCAAGAGTCTGTTAGCCCATGCGATCATGGGAATCCTGCCCTACAACAGCGCGATGGACGGGGAGATCCGGTTTCTTGGAACACCGCTGACGGCGGAACGGGTAAAAAAGCTCCGTGGACATGAGATCGTTTTTGTGCCCCAGAGTGTGTCATATCTTGATCCGCTCATGAAGATCGGGGATCAGATCCGGAACGGGAAAAAGGATCATTCCGTGAAGGAGAAATGTCTGTCGGTGCTAAAGCGCTATGGCCTGGCCCCGGATATCCGGGAAAAATATCCGTTTCAGCTATCCGGCGGCATGACGCGGCGCGTTCTGATCTCCACAGCGGTGATGGAAACACCGAAATTCGTCATTGCGGACGAGCCGACACCTGGACTTCACATGGAGGCGGCAACGCGCGTTATGGGGCATTTCCGGGAGATGGCGGATGACGGGGCAGGAGTTCTTCTCATCACCCACGATCTGGAGCTGGCGCTTTTGACAGCAGACCGGGTCGTCGTGCTCTATGGAGGCAGAGTCATCGAGGAGACGGACGCGGCTGCTTTTCAGAATGAGGAGAACCTGAAACATCCGTACACAAAGGCGCTGTTCCGATCCATGCCGAAGAACTGGAAAAAGGACGGAGAAAACCTCTGCGACACAGGAGAGATCCTGGAGATCATGCGAAAGGAATACGGAAGATGAAGCTGGAAGCGATCGACATTTCTTTTAAATACGGGAAAGGGAGCAGACAGATCCTGGATCATGTAAATCTTTCGGTGGAACCAGGCGAAAAGGTGGGGATCATGGCACCGAGCGGATATGGAAAGACAACGCTTTGTAAGATCTTTGCCGGGTATGAGAGACCGGATCAGGGGAAAGTCCTGGTCGATGGAATGCCGATCCTGAAGATCCGCGGTTACTGCCCGGTGCAGATGGTCTGGCAGCATCCGGAGCTCTCAGTGAATCCGAAAAGGCGCCTGAGTACGGGTCTTGCGGAAGGGGACTGGACGTTTGAGGATCCGGGCAAACGGGCGCGGATCGAGGAAGGCCTCGGGATCCGGGATGAATGGAAAGAACGGTTTCCGGTGGAGGTTTCCGGCGGGGAGCTTCAGCGGTTCTGTATCGCGAGAGCATTGGGGCGAAAGACGAAACTTCTGATCGCGGATGAGATGACGACAATGCTGGATCTGATCACGCAGGGACAGATCTGGGATTTCGTTTTGAAGGAACTGAAACGGCGGGAGATGGGAATGATCAGCCACTCGCCGGAGCTCCTTGAGAAGGTGTGTGACCGTGTGGTGCGGTATCCGCAGGCTGATCTTCGCGGGTGATATTTATAGCCCATATGTGGGCAATGAATTGACAAGCTTTATGAGATTCCGTAAAATGGGGACATAAAAATATGGTTTTTTGATGCGGTGCAGTGGACAACTGCGCCGTTTTGCTTTTTGACAGAAAATTTCAAAGAATATTTTTACAAACGATGGAGGAAAAGATGAGATTTTGTATGGATCTGTGCCTTGCGGTGGTCCTGATCCAGATTGCATGGACCGATATCCGCACGATGATGATACCGGACCGGGTGCTGGTTCCGCTGATGATCCTGGCGGGACTTTCGGTATTTACGGAGCCGGAAATTCCATTTATTGCCCGGCTCATTGGGATCTTCTGCACAGCACTTCCCATGTACCTTGCAAATCTTTTTGTGGACGGGGCATTTGGTGGCGGTGATATCAGGCTGCTGGCAGCCGCAGGATTCTGTCTCGGATGGAAAACATGCCTGATCGGGACGATCACGGGACTTTTTCTTGGAGGACTTCAGTCAGTGGTCCTGCTGGCACTTGGAAAGGTGAGATTCGGAGAGCGGGCGAGGATCCCGTTTGCTCCGGCGCTCTGTATGGGACTATTTGCCGCAAGACTTTTTGAGGATCAGATCGTCTCCCTGTTCTTCTGGGGAACATGGTAGGGGATCCAGAGTAATAAAAGGTGGGATATGTCATGAAAAAGCAAAAGAAACTTGGGACGGCAGGATTAGCTGATTTTTTCCGACAGTTTTCGGTCCTGGTAAGCTCGGGACTTCCGGTTGCCGGGGCACTTGAGATCATGGAAACGGATGAAACAGATCAGAGATTTTCCCGGGCATGCCGGCTTTTCAAGCAGCGGATGACCGATGGAATGGCGATCGGGGATGCCATGGAGGAGACAGGGGCATTTCCGGAGCTGGCAGTCCAGATGATCCGGTCGGCGGAGATCGGAGGTCATCTCGGGAAAACGACTATGAAGCTCTCGGAGCATTATGAAAAAGAACATCGCACGGAAGGAAAGATCCGCAGTGCTATACTGTACCCGAAGATCCTTATCTTTATGATGATATTCCTGGTCCTGTTTGTCTTTCTAGCGATCCTTCCGACGCTGGAACCACTCCTTAAAGGTGTGAAGCTTCCGCTTCTTACGAGAACACTGATGGAGATCAGCCATTTTCTGTATCGATACCGATATTTTCTTCCGGCAGCAGCACTGATCCTTTTCACGGTCTGGAAATTTCTGATCACGAGACCTGTGGTCAGGCTTTTGTACGACAGGATGCTGTGTGCACTGCCGGTCCTGGGAAGACAGGTGAGAACGATCTGCACGGCGAGATTCTGTGAAAACATGTCGAGTCTCTATTCCAGCGGACTGCCGATCCCATCCTGTTTAATGTATACAATCGGGACCATCGGAAACCGCTATCTGGATGGGAAACTCCGGTTGATCATGGAAGACGTGAAAAACGGAATGCTGCTCAGCGAGGCAATCCGGGCGAGCGGCAGTTTCGATAAGAAACTGGCGGCGGTGATCGTCACCGGTGAGGAAGCGGGATGCCTGGAAGATATGTTAAAAAGGCTGGCGGAAAATTATGAACATGAGGCGGATCTGGCACTCACGAAACTGATGAATCTCCTGGAACCGGCGATGATCCTGGTCATCGGCTCACTCACCGGTCTTCTGATCCTTGGGATCATGGAACCGATGTGGAACATGTATGGGAGTATTGGCAGTTGAGAGGAGGAAACCGATTGAAAAAGAACGGACATGAAGGCTTTGTTATGGCAGAAGTTCTGATCACAGTCATGATCGTCATGGTCTTTGGGACTTTACTGTTTTCTTCAGCATCGAGAAGATATGTGCGGGCAGAGCGGAATATCGCGAAAATGGAGGCGAGACTGGCTGCGGAATCGGTCGTGCAGGTGCTGGCAGGGAAGATCCTGAAAGAAGAGTCATCGGAGGTGATCGAAAAACTTGTCTCCAGACACGGTCTTCCGGTGACCGAGGGCGTGGTCTGGGCGGATACGGAGAATGGAGAGTCAGAAAAGATCAGGACTGTCGTGACATCTTTCTGGCGAGAGGATGGCTCTGAACTGGTGCTGCATGCGGAGTGTACGGTGCGGGAGCAGACAGAAAGTGCATCGATCGTTCTCGGGCGGGAACGCCTATCCGTGTATACACCATCCACAGCGGATCGGAAGGAGGAGAACGCGCCATGAAAAAGAGAAAGAAAATACTTTCAGATCACAGCGGAATGACGCTCGTGGAGATATTGACAGCGTTCTTTATTCTGATGCTGGCGTCAAAGGCTGTCGTTTCCTGTATTTCAGGGTATTCCCGCGTGATCGAAAAGAGCCGGGAACTTTCCGCAGCAGGCACAGAAGTGGAACGCCTGACAGGAGATGCGGAATATGCAGCAGCCGCAGAGATCCATCTGGAGATCGGCGGGGAGGAGTTTGTGGAATCCGGATCCTATGTGGAAGAGACGGTGAAAGACAGTGATCGTCCGGTAACCGGTTTTTGGGCGGATCAGGCGGTCATGGAGGAGATTTTTGCAGATGGAGAATAAAAGAGGTGGTTTTACCCTGGTGGAAGTCATGACGGCGATCCTGCTGTTTGGAATGCTGATGCTTCTTATTTTTCCGATGAGGCGGATGATGGTTCGCGTTCTGGAGCGGACAGGGGATCAGGAACATGCGGAAATGATCGGTGATGCCGTTTTCCGGCATGTGACGGACGGATTGCAGACAGGTGCGATCCGGGTCGGGGAGCTGGACGAGCTTTCACTGGATACGTTTTGTGAGGATGATCTCGTGCCGGAAATTTCAGTGGAGGATTCGAGTGAATCCCGCGTATTTATCAGGATCACGGTGTCTGAGGGGGCACGGGTCCTTTATGAGAGATCTGGAAATATTTTTTGTGGGAGCCCCGGACAGCAGCCTTAAATAAGGGATGCCGATGATAAAGAATTGGTTTTTATGCGGTGGCGGTACCGCAGTCCAGACAGTGAAATTTTGAGATAGGGGGAAGTGAAAATGCTGCTTGCATTAGGTGGAGACGGAAGAAATGGAAACAGGGAAGAGAGCGCGGAAAAAACGGAACGGGTTGGAAGAGAGACAGAATCGGCGGTGAAGATCCTGGAAGAACTTCTGATCTTCGGATACCGGAAAAATGCCAGCGATATTCACATGGAACCGTGGGAGGACCGGTTTGTGATCCGGATGAGGATCGATGGAATGATGACGATGGTCCGGGAGTTTGACAAATCCATGTCCCAGCCGCTCGTGACGAGAGCGAAGGTCATCAGCGGGATGGATATCGCAAAAAAGAGAGTTCCGCAGGACGGACATTTCCGGGAGACGATCAAAGGGATCCGGCTGGATATGAGAACGAGCGTGATCCCGACGATCTTCGGGGAAAAGATGGTGCTGAGATTTCTGGACAGAAAGACGGAGATCGATCATTGCGGGACATTTGGCATGAATGAAGAAAATTATAAGAAGATGATACAGATCCTGGGGAGTCCGGGCGGGATCCTGTATCTTACCGGACCGACAGGATGCGGAAAGACCACGACATTGTACCTGATCCTGGAATATCTGTTGAGACAGCCGGTAAATATCGTGACGATCGAGGATCCCGTGGAGCGATATCTTCCGGGGATCAGCCAGATCCAGGTGAATGAACAGGCGGGACTTACCTTTGAATCGGGACTCCGCGCGGTTTTGAGACAGGATCCTGATATCATCATGGTCGGCGAGACGAGAGATCCGGAGACTGCGAAGATCAGTGTCCGCGCGGCGATCACCGGTCATCTGGTGCTCTCGACTCTGCACACGAAAAGTGCAGTGGGCGGGATCACAAGAATGGCGGATATGGGCGTAGAGCCATACCTCACGGCGGACAGTCTGTGCGGCATGGCGGCACAGAGACTGGTGAGAAAGGTGTGTCCGCACTGCGCGGAGGCGGTGGAACTCACGGAGGAGGAACAGCGTTTGCTTGGAAGAACGGTGAAAAGTGCAAAACGCGGGCGCGGATGTGAACACTGCCTGAATACAGGATACAAAGGGAGAACTGCGGTCCATGAGATCTTTGTGATGGACCGGGAATTAAAGCGGATGACAGCGGAGAACCGGCCTGCATGGGAGATCGAGGAATATATAGTGAAGACACAGGGAATGCGGACCATGCGGGAAGAGCTGGCAGATCTGGTGTGTGACGGTGTGATCCCGATGGAGGAGTTCCTGCGGACGGTGGAAGTTCGGTAAATACAATATGGAGAAGAAAACGGGGTGCGCGCGGCGTGTCCCGTTTTTTCTTAAAAGGAACTTCCGGTGAAATCCAAAGGCACTCCGTGCCAATGGTGCACACTCTTTTTTACATTATCAAATGCCTGTAAACACTGACTTTGCAGGGATTTTTATGAAAACGGATTGGCAAAAATGACGAAAATAGAAAAATATTTTCGTGAAACTGACCAAATAACAGGGGCATGGTTTTACGGATCCGATATGGATTCCGGAAAGGTCCTGTGATATAGTTATGGACAAACAGAGGAATGAACCGTCCGGGACATTCCAGTCAAATCATGACAGATCTTTTTAAAGTCTTAAAAATCTCCGGAAGCAGATGGTGTCTGCTTCATCGAAAAGCCGCCGGCGGCTTTAGCCGGAATATCCAGGAGGAAAAATGAATCGAAGGAAAATGGTAAAGTGGCTTGCTGCTGCAGGTTCTTTTGGCGCACTCGCAGGCTGCAGCGGGGAACTTGTCCCCTATGCGGCGGAGAGACCGATAGAGATCTCGGCAGCGGAGCAGGTGATCCTGCAGGACCGGGAAGCAGGCAGAAGATTCTTTATGGAATCCGTGTCTGCTGCAGACCGGGAAGGAAGACAGGAGATCACGGTAACAGGAAGAGAAAGTGCATTTGATACGCTGGTGATCGCGCAGATGTTTCCGGATGTGATCAATATTTCAAAGACAGATCTTGGAACGAGAAGTGTGAACGGTGAGCTGTTTTCGGACTGCCGGATCGGTTTTGAGTGGCGGGGGCGGGCGCCGGATCCCGGAGAAGAGAAAGTGCCCGGAACAGGAGATCAGTTCGGGGATGAAAAAGACCGGGCGTCCTGGAAGATCGGCGATGTGATCCTGAGGAATGTCGCGGGAAAAGTCTGCAGATTCCGCTGCATTGATGATGATTATCAGGATGGAAGCGGAAACTACGGAAAACGCGCGCTGTTTCTGGCGGAGTGTGTGATCCGGTCTGACGTGGAGAGCACATATGAGGAACGGGTCCTGCTTTCGTTCGGGGAGAATAATAATTATAAGAAATCCCGGGTAAGAAAGTGGCTGGGAGAACAGGAGGAGAATACGGTTCCGGATGCGGACTTTGTATACACGGGAACAGTAACCGCATTTACAGGAAGGACGGAAACCGGAGATTTTGCGCAGACCCGGATGGATGGGCTTCGGAGCTGCCGGCTTTCGTATCAGGAATGCCGGGACCGCTTCTTTCTGCTGTCTCTTGAGGAGGCGTACCGGTACCGGGAGGAGATCTGGAACCCGGAAGGAAAGGGAAGTTCTTACAGCAGGGGATTCTGGCTCCGCACACCAGCTTATGAGACAGACGAGTATGGAAATTTTGTATACGGAAACAGGGAATATGTTGTAGATCTGGAAAACGGATGCCTCAGACAGGCGGATGTGTCGGATAGCGGGATCGGAATCTGTCCGGCGTTCTGTCTGCCGCAGGCATAGAGGGGAGAAAATATGAAAAAGAGCAGAAAAAACAGAGGAAGAAAGAGCCGGATGATGTTAGCGGGATTAGGAGTCTGCATGGCGCTCGGAACACCGGTAAAGGGAATGGCAGTTTTAAGAAGCGTGGAGACGGCGGAGGGGAAAATCGCGACTGCGTCGGATGCGTCCGGGAAGATCGCTGTATTCGCGGCGGACGATGAGATCTGGGGTGCGGATGTAGGTGATATGAGCTTCCTGAGTGGAAGATCCGGAGACGGAAGCAAAGAAAAACCTTACCAGCTCACGACAAAAGAGCATCTGATCGGACTTGCGGTTCTCGCGTCCATGGGAATGGAAATTGGAAGCGGGGAGGGAACGTACCCGGGTAATTATAGAGGTGCCTGGTTTGAACTGGGGAAAAATATCGATCTCGGCGGCATGAACTGGATCCCGATCGGTTTTTACCGAACCGGTGCGGATATGCGGGCGGGAAAAGTGAGTCCGTTTGAAGGTCATTTTGACGGAAATGGGAAGACTGTCTCGAATTTTCGTATGTACCAGCCGTCCTGGGACTTTGGAGGACTGTTCGGAATGGTGGAGAATGCGGAGATCACGGATCTTAAAGTAAAGCCGGGACATGTGATCACAGTGAAGGAAAATGGAGGAATTCTTGCGGGCCGGGCAAAGCATTCGGTGATCCGGAATGTGACGGTAAATGGGACACTGAGGACTACCGGCACCGTTGGCGGAGTGACCGCGGATGTTCTGGAAGATTCTGTGGTGGAAAACTGTGTTTCCGACCATGTGGCGATCGACGCGGGAAGCGGAAAGGAGATCTTCATTGGCGGAATTGCCGGGCGGGCCTCCGAGTCACTGATCGCGGATTGTGAAGTGAATACCGGGGACAGCCTGAGCGCCAGGATCCAGGGCGGTGGTTATGTTGGCGGAATTGCGGGCTTTCAGAATTCTGCAGATATCTTTAATTCGCATGTGATGGGGACCATCGGCGGAAGCGGTGCCCAGTCTATCGGCGGAATTACCGGAAAATATGCCTCCGGAAAGATCAAAGTGGCGAGATTTGAGGGAACGATCGCGTCCTCCGGACTCGGAAGTGCGGCGCGGGAGGGAACCTTCATCGGAACGCACGATACTGGGTTCCATTTCCGCTATGGTGCGGAGGCTGGCGCGGACGCAGCGTATCTGTTCGCAGACACGGAGGAAAAGATCGCGGCCGGAGTCTGTGGTTCCGGAGTTTCGGATGATAACCGGTTTTCATATGATGCCCATATCGGCTTCTGGAACAAGGGCGATAATTTCTACACATTAGTCCAGGGACAGAATGTAAAGAAAGAGGATGAGCTCTATTTCTACGAGGAACTCGAAAACGGAGTCCTCCATGTCGTGGATACGGAGGATGCGGCGAGACAGGGCCTGTATACTCCGGACCATTTCGCACCAAATTCCGTGGGACGGCCAGTGCGGGGATATCTGCTTTCGGTTCTCCAGGTGGATACGGCGGCAAATTCAGAGAATTTCTACGATGTCGCAGTTCTCACAGCAAAAGGTCCGTCCGCGTACAGTAAAGAATTTCATAAAGCTTACCGGGGTGCAGTGGCGGCCGGGGACACGGTGACAGTCCTCACAGCGCCCAGGAATACGGAGACGGAAAAATTCCAGATGGACGGTGTGCCGACTTATACGGACTCTCTGGGGCGAAGAAGGAAGACGAGCTATCAGACAGGCGGTTCCTACCAGTTTGTGATGCCGGAGCATGACACGGAAGTATCTGCTGTCTATAAGAAGGTGGCTGCAGGCGTGCGGGTGGAGCCTCAGGAATTTGCTTTCAGGGTCACAGAGGAGCGCACCGGCGACCGGATGAACCCGTCGATCACAACGGAAGTGCGGGACAGCGCGGGAAAACTTTTGGCGAGATATCTGAACGGAAAGCCGGAAGCAGGGACAAAGGTCCAGGATGTGAAGATCCAGGCGGTAGTCGATAAGAATAATGATGTCGCTGATGAGGCGGTGAGATGGAGCGTGGACGATGATGAACTGATCCTTTTAAAGAAAAATGATGATGAGGATGAGTCCGGATATACGAAAAAGAGCGCTTCGATCGAGCTGAATCTGAATGCCGGATTTTTTAAGGACATCGTCGGGAAGGCTGAGGCAGAGCAGGCAAAGAAACAGTACCGGTATCCGATCGAGGATACGATTTACGGAAACGGAATTCAGGGTGGACTTGCTGTCCTGACGGCAAAAACGAGACCTGTATCCAGTTTCGAGGAGAAGTCTGTGACGGCAAACTGCAGGATCCCGGTAACCTTCCAGATCAAAGACCGGACGAAGGTCGCGGCGGAAGGAGCATCTCTCAATAAGACGGCTTTAAATTTTACAGTCACCAGAAAATTGACCGGTGACCGGAAAAATCCGCAGGAGACACTCACAGTATCAGCACCGCAGATCCTTTCGGGGACCTTTGCACCGGATTATTTTGACAAAAAAGATATCAATTGGACAGTCGGTGATCATGCGATCATCCAGATGGATGCCGGTTTTGTGGAAGAAGGGATCGCGGACGGCGATTACCGGAACGCGAAGGTGAGCGCCAAAAAGGATACAAGATGGATCCTGGATCTCATGGAAGCAGATGACGCGGCTCATGCGGAACATATTTATGAAAAACGCACCGGATATGGGACCCGAAGCACGGATGTGATCATGGCAGCAAAGGATGCGCTTGGAAATATCCAGTCGGCAGCCTGCAGTGTGAAAGTGGACTTTGTGACGGATGACCAGACGGTGGTGATGCCTGAGGAGATCAGGGCGGATCAGGATACGCTGACCTTTGCGCTGACACTTACGAAAAGCGGATCAAGATACAACCCGGTACTTAGCTGGGAGGGCTCGGATGCTCAGAAGATCACGGCAGAACTTGTTCCCGAAGCGGCGCTCAAAGGGAATGGAGACGGAAATTTTGTACTTGAATGGAGATCTCGATCCGGAGCTGTGAAAGCGGAAAACGGAGTGATATCGGCAGATACAGGCGCATCCTGGATCACGGAGGCGATGAAGAAATACCCGTATACGGCGGAAACCACGGATGAGATCACGGTGAAGGCAGGAACTATTGAAAAAAAGATCCCGGTAAAATTGACGTTTAAACTTGTAGACCGGACATGGTCAGGAAGTTCCGGAGGACATTCTTCTGGCAGTGGAAGTACGGGAAGTGTATTGAAAAAGTTGCAGAATACAGGAGAACAGCCGAAAGGAAGTATTGCCGGTGAATGGAGAAAAGAAGCAGACGGAAGCTGGCGGTTTGTTTCCGGCGGAAAAACTTATGCCGGTGAATGGGCCTGGATCTACAATCCATACGCAAAAGAAGGTCAGGAAAAAACTTCCTGGTTTCATTTCGCAAGTGACGGCAGGATGCAGACCGGCTGGTTTCTCGACGAAAAGGATGGCAGCTGGTATTACCTCCGGAAGACGAGCGACGGAAACCAGGGAAAAATGCAGACCGGATGGCTGAAAGAGGGAGAAAAATGGTATTACCTTGGACCGACGGGACGAATGACAAAGGGATGGAACTGGATCGACGGAAAATGTTACTATATGGACCAGAAAAACGGACATATGCTGGCGGGCTGTATGACACCGGACGGATATACCGTGGATGATACAGGTGCATGGTGTGTTCACGGGGTTGTGCAGACATTTGGAAAGAAATAATGGCGGGGGATCAGGATGGAAAAGAAGAAAAGAAGGCGATGGATAGCCGGTTTTCTGGCGGTTATCATGACGATCACGGGAGTGGGGATTCCACTCCCGTTCCCGTCCGAGGCATCGGATATATGGCCGCAGAAATCGACGGCACCGTTCTACTGCCTCGATGGAGGAAAAGGATGGAAAAAAGTCGACCGGTATGACATTTATAAATTTGATACGATGCCGTCTCCCCTTACGGAGACGCAGGCGAAACGGCTATTCTGGGCGTATCCGGATAACTGGTCAGCGTTAAAAGACGCGGCAAAAAAATTTGATCCGGGCCTCTATGCGGAAATTGCCTCCACAACATCGAGTGCCAATATCGTAAAATATGTGAAAGACGATGCCGGAACAAAATTTGCCTGGGTGGCTGACAATCCGGAAATCGAAGATCGCGCGATCGCTGCAATGGAGCAGGCGTCATCGGTCGGACTGGCGGCGGGGAAAGAAGCACCGGACGCGATCCGGGGAGCGACTTCAGAAGATACGGCAGTGCCATTCCAGGTACTGCCTTTTTCCGACGGACCGGGGGCACTGGATACAGAATTTGTGCTCGGAAAGGAGTTTATCCGCGATATTGCAAAGATCGAACCTCAGAGTGTCTGGGACAATGGATCGACCGGGGGAAATGTGGGCTGGCTGGATGCCTCCCAGGATAAAAATATTGCAAAATCTGTGATGGGTACAAATCTGTATGAGGTGACCTGGAGCGGAGACGCGATCCGCATCCATAATAACGGCTCGGCGACTGCAAACGAAAATGCGGTCGGCAGCAGTATGACAGATGAAGAAAAATATAATAAGACTACGGTTCGTTATAAGATCACGATGAGAGGAAATTCCGGCTGGTACACGGAAGGCAGCTGGAATCCGGAATATCTCCGGGAGTGGATGGATTTTAAGGTCTGCATCAACGCACCGGAACACCAGAGACTCTACAAAGCGGATATGAGGATCATTCCGTCGGATATGGTATTTTATCTTGTGATCAGCCAGGACGGAGGAGAAAAAGACGAAAGGCAGGAATACGGAGCAGAGACGCCGACACTGGAATTTCAGATCTATCGCCATAAAGAGACTTTTTCGGCGGATTATAATGTCAGACTCGTAAAACATGATGATGAGACGGGAATGCCGTTAAAGGGAAGCCAGTTCTATCTGTATGAAAGATTTGAGGATCAGGATAAGATCTCAAAGGCGGATGGAGAGGGAAAACTTGCGGAAAAAAATTTAAGTTTTCGTCCATGGAGAGACTTCCAGGTGTTTTCTGAAGGAACCACGAATGAAAAGGGTGAAATTACTTATCGCGATACCAGAAAGTATGCCTATGAAAAGACATATTGCGACGGACATGCCGCTCCATCCTGGGCAAATATGCCTGAAGAACAGGGAAAAGGTGATGGGAAAAGCGATGCCTATGAGGAAGCGGCAGAACAGACGCGGGACAATAACCGGGCGGCGGCAAAACAGTGGCTGGAGTTAGCAGAGGCCTGCGAGGCAGAGGCGGACGGCGGATGCCACTTCCACTGGCTTGCAGATGAGAGTGTCTATGACGAAGTGAAGGAGGTATTGGAGAGCGGAGAAGCAGACGGAAGAAGCCGGGAAGGCGCCGGGATGATGCGAAAGAACCGTACCGCGTCTCAGGATGCATTTGAAGGATCCGGCTGTAAAGCAGATTGTGAAGAGACTTACCGGAAATTTATCGGACTGCGTTTTACTTATACCTGGAAAGAAATCCAGGCGAGAAGTGGGTATATACTCCATGATCTGCATCAGGATGATATTCCGGTGGAGATGATCATGACGGATTCTTCCGAGGCAGGAGCGAATGCGGAGAAGGTGTCCGGAAGCAGCCGCGAGATCGCGGAAAACATCTGGTATTCGGGAAATGGAAGTATGGGTGAGAACAGTGTTTCAGAAAGAAAAATACCGATGGTGAAAAGCACGATGGGAAATGTTCTGAGGAGAACTGCTTCCGACTCAGAAGCTGCGGCTGTCAGGGCGACGGAGTCCAATGCAGAAAAGAAAAGTATTTTCCGGATGCTTTATGACTTGTTCCGGGGAAAAGATCAGGATGAGGAAGAGGAAAATGGAGGATCAGACGGTTGGGGTGAGTTTGAAGGTGTTGGAGATTTTGCGGATATCCTGGCAGATGCAGAGGAAGATGGGATCCGGCATCTGAATACCGGGGATCCCGGAAAATATTCGCATTGTAACGGAGCGGAAAACTGTGGGGATGCATGGCATGTCTATAACCACCGGACGGAAGGACGGATCCATATTACAAAAAAAGATCTGGACCTTTTCCGGGGAGAATCTGATAAGTATTCATCCTACGGGGATACAGAAGGGGACGGAACACTTCAGGGGGCTGTTTACGGTCTTTTCGCGGCGGAAAACATTATCCATCCGGACGCAGAAGTAGCGGGAAACGGGACCCTGACAAATACAGGGATCGTCTACAGGAAGAATGATCTTGTGGCTGCGGCATCGACAGATCAGGACGGAAATGCAGATTTCCTGTGTTATACCGTAAAACCGGGGATGGAATACGATTACGGGGAAGGGAAGATCAGCAAAAGAAATGATATTTCCTGGAACGGACCGGAAAATCTTTATCAGAAGAATAGAGAAAAGAACGGAAACTGCTGGATCGGACGTCCGCTGATCCTTGGAAAATATTATATAAAGGAGCTCTCAAGAAGCGAGGGATATGAACTTTCTGTAAATGGAATGGAGCAGCAGATTACAAACCGGGGAAGCGGATATGATGTGCCGGATTCTGTGACAGATGCCAATGGAACTGCGGTGGTTACGATGCCGGAGCTTGCGGCTGCGATGGAAGGCGATGATGGAAGCGGAAAAGGATACGATGAACTTGCATTTACGGTGAGTTCCTCGGGAACTGCCGGGGAAAACGGAGATGGAGGATATGAGATCCTCGCCTGCGGCTTCCCGGAAGGGACAAAGTTTTATCGTGTCGATACAGGAGAAGAGCTGGTCACAGGACCTCATGTGACGGGAACAGAGACCGTGATCGTGAAAGATGCGGCAGGAAGAACGATATGGAAGCAGGCGGAAAGCGATTCCAGTGACCTTCTCTATCAGCCGGAACGTAACGCAGCGGGAAAGATCACCGGGCAGGAACCAGTGATCCGAATGGAACCGCAGATTTTAAAGGTGGAGCAGATCCCGGAGAAAATACCGATGCGCCTTGAAAATCTGTCTGTCGATGAGGACGATGAACGTTTTCAGGCAAAACTGGAGGAATGTGATCTTTCAGACGAAACAGCAGACGCGTTTCTCTTTTTGAAAGCGCAGACGGAGGAAATCCTCGGAAAGAACGGATATGATGTCCCGGTTACTGCAGGAGGGATCCGTTCTATGGAAACTGCACCGATTTACAACCGGGGAGTGAAAAAAGGTCAGAAAGATGTCTGGGGTATGACGACGGAACCAGGAGAAACAGCGAAAAAAACAGTATATGGGGCAGCAGTACAGGAAATCTCTGTCACATGCAAAAAGAATGACAGTATCCTGGATCTCATGCAGAATATTTTCACCTGGTATCAGGAACATCCCCAGTGGAATTTTGGTGGGATCGACATGATCAGAAGAGAAGGAGACCACTATCAGATCACCCTGTACGCCGGGGCATCCTCGATCGGGAATCGAAGATTTTTCACATCGAAAACGGAAAATGGAAGGAAAACGGTGGACTGCGTGTATGCCGTATACGAGGATCCGGTAAATCTTCGCTGGGTCTACCAGGAATATAAAAACAGTGGAAAGTATCGGTTTCAGGTGGACAGACAGTACATGCTCGGGAACGGCAGAGGCAGAAGATATTATCTTGACGCGACACTGACCCCGGTCATGATGCCGGGAACGGATGGAAAACTGACGGAGATCATGCATCAGGTCATGGTTTACCATAAAAAAGGGGAAGACGTGATCGATTACCTGTCTGGAGATCCGGCACATGGATACCGCGTTCCACTTACAAAGACGGAAGATAAGATCGAGATCACGACAGAAAAAGAAGTCGTGGAAAAAGACGTGGAACTTCCGGATGTGGTGAGAGAGGAAAAAAACGGTGTATACAGGATCCATATAAAGACCGCGGGGAAGGATTCTTTTGGAAAAGAATTCAATGATAAAAAGACGAGTCTTACTTTAAACTTTACTGCAAAACTTCCGGAAAAAAGCCATGTTCTGACGGAAAAAGAGATCCGGATGCTTGGAAATGCGAATGTCCGGGGATATCGGGCGGGAGACCGGATCGGCTATGCGGAATACCTTGTAAGGTTTTCGGGTGCAGCTCTTGCAGCGTCTGTTTCGAAGAACCGGGATCTTTCCGATACCTATATTATCGCAAAGCGGCTGATCTATCGCGGGCAGGATAAGATCAGCGAGGACGGGGATACGGGACTGACACCGGCAATTGTTCTTGAGCGGCCTGTGAAACAGAAAATACGCGTGGAAAAAAAGACGGACGACGGAGAAAATATCGGGAATTTCCGCTTTAAGATCTACCTGAAGTCCAATCTGGAACGAATTTTCTGTACAAAAGACGGAGAGATTTCCTGGGTAGATAAAAACGGAAATCCGGTGCAGATCGAAGAATACCGGGAACATTTTCCAGAGCTGGTGCAGAAGATCTATACGAGAAAGGAAATCCGACAGGTACTGGAGACGGTGGAGCGGAGGAAAGATTCTGACCAGGGTGAAGGAACGATTCACGAGTATAACTATGAAAAGTTCTTCGCGGCTATCCGAACGGCGGATACAGATCGCTGGAAGAGAAAGGGAAAACTGTGGAATACGTCATTTAAACCATTTGCGTCCAGCCTTATCAGCGGAAAGAAAAATGAGATCAATACTTCAGAATATGCGAAAGAAAACACAAAGCGCTCGGATGCGGTCCGGCAGTTCGCCATCGACTGGTATCTGAAAGAGGAGATGGAAAATCTGCAGTATAAGGAGAGCAAATATTCGGATGAGCAGTACGACCATGCCTTTTTTCTTGCGATCCAAAAGGCGGAGGAGTATCTGCAGCCATTTTTCCGATATGATCTTGGAAAGATCTACGCGATCGCATGGGACAGCGAGGAGGACGGTGGTTCTGACGGAGATCAGACAACTCTGACCATTCAAAAGAAAAATGGGGAGACAAAGGAAGAGGCAGCTGCGGCAGTTTCTGAATATCTCCCATACGGAGAGTATGTGATCGCAGAGGAACAGCCATATGTACCTGAATTACTGGACTTTAAGAACAGGCATTATGAGATTGATGCGCCGAAGGAGATCTTCCTTCCGGAGGCAGCAGGACAGTCCGGGGATGATCAGAGAGAAAACTATATTTATAAGAGAGCGGATTCCCCATGGGATCTTGCGAAAAAGTACCTGATCCGCTTCAATGAGGAGTGGGACAAAAATCAGCAGCAGGAGCTGCGGGAGTATGTGATCAGTGCCCACAGCAATGACGGGGATTTTGAAGTTTATCCATATGGCCTCTCAGAAAAAGCAAAGACCGGCCATTATGAACCTTATGGAAACGGGAAGGTGGGGCGATATTATCACTATCGGTCAGACAGCGAATACGGAGCGAAAACGGATGGAAAGGAGACGATGACAGGGGTAAAAACAGCTCGTAACGGAGAATATGCGCCGATGCTGGTTCCATGGAGCATTGTAGATCCGAATGAGCAGGAAGATGACAAGAGCTGGACAGGATATGGAGAAAAATCATTTCTGGACCGGAAATATTATGCTGATGTGAGAATTGAAAAGCTTGATGCGGAAACAGGGGAACCGATCCTTTACGATGACGCAGTATTCGGGATCTACCGTGCAGAGAGAAATGAGGCAGAGAATGGTGATGGAGCTGTAACGTGTTACACGGCTGATACGATGATCCTGGGAAGCAGATATTTTCTGGAGGCGATGGGAGCGAAGGAGATCCGGCCGTTTGCGCGGAAAGCGCCCGGAGCCGGAGAACTCTTTTACGGAACGGTTCCTGCGGGAACGCCGGTCTGTCATGAGGAAGATCTTGTAAGCTTTACGGACAGAGATGGACTGCAGACGGGAACGCTCCTGGCGATCCCAACAATCCGGGATATTGCGGAAAAGGGGATTCTTCAGGCAGCAGGTTACGCGAAAACGCCAAATCCTCTTCCGGCAGGAGTCTATGTGCTGGCAGAGATAAAGGCGCCGTCTGGATATGTACGTTTAGGACCTGTGGCGGTGGAAATCTACAGTGACAGGATCCTGTATTCCGGTGGCTGGACGGAAGAGAACACGGCAGCATCCGTTTATGGATATGAGCAGGATCCGAAGGGGATCCATTCGAAGAATGTCACGGATACAGCCAGAATCTACGCGGAAAATACCGCAACAATTCTGGAAGTTTCAAAAACAAAGACAATAGATACAACTCGTGGAATGAAGGTATCAGGCCGTGTGGAAGGTACGATCTCTGAACTTCGCGCACAGTATGGACTGGAGAATCTCGACCTTGCCTATGATCATGCAGGGATATACCAGGGATTTGGCTGGAAGAAAGGGACACTGGAGATACTGGAAGAGCGGAAACATGCCGGAGAGAGGGTGGAGCTCGTTTATGAGAACGGTGTCTTTCAGGGATACGGCTATGTGACAAAAAGGCTTGAAACGGCAGATCATGAGAACCCATATGTAACCGGAGCGAAACTTGCGCTTTATGACGCGATCCGGGTAGAAACGACCGGAGATTCCGAGGACTACGCATTTGAAGGTGTGGAGGTCACAAGGGACAGAAACGGAAATGTGACAGATATTGTCGTAAAGGAGGGATATGCAGGAGAAAAACAGGAATTCTCTCGTGAACCAGGATCGGAAAATGATACCCGGGGCGAAGGAATCTGGAAACTCAGGACCGTGAAGAGACCGGATACCCCGGTCCTGCTCTACGATCTCGGGAATCTTGATGTGATAACGAAAGGAAAAGATGGAACTCTTTACGGCTATGACCGGGAAGGGCGGCGGCAGAAGATCACCTTTGATACGAGATCGATCTACGCGCTGAAAAATGGAAAACCTGTATTTGAAGTATCTGGAGGCGATTTCTCAAAACTTGTATATGATCGGAAGTCGAAGGCGTTTACCTCGATGGATCCGGAGACTACGCTGTTTCATCTTGACTCATTCCTGTGCAGGGACGCGGAAACAGATCCCTATACGGGACTGGCATATGTGAGGAAGATGGAGATTGGAAGGTATGGAAGGGAACGACCGGTCTTTTACGTGTGGCCGGTGGTAAAAGAGACGGATTCATCGGGGAATCTGATCGGAAGACGGAAAATATTGACCGGAAGACCGGCAGAAATCGCAGAAGAAACTGAGAATGCCTATATTACTGGGACATGGAACCCGAAAACAGGCCGTTTCGAAAAAAAGATGGAACCAGTTCTCGATGAGTTTGGACTGGTAAAATATTATCCGGAAAGCGGCGCCGTGTACAAGAAAGGAGAATCGGTCTATGACCGGGATGGGGATTATGTGACATACCGGTATGAAGATCTTCTGGAAATGGAGAACCGTGCGGCATACCACTTGAACAGGAGAGAGGATCTTCTTGATGTAGGGGATCCGGAGGATGAGGCGGATGATGTACCTTTAAAACACAGAAAGGGAGAGGTATGGATCATTCCGAATGTATGGGTCAGCGGTGAGAAAACGATCCAGGACGGCAGCACGGATGAGGAGACGGATGGACAGCCGGATCTTTTAAGACGTGTGATCCCGGGAAGCTACATTCTTGAGGAACTGGAGGCGCCGGATGGGTATGTGCGTGCGCTTCCGGCAGCAGTGGAGGTGAATGAGACAAAAGAAATCCAGAGAGTCGTCCTGTCAGATGAGAAGACGAAGGTGGAGATTGCAAAGACAGACGGGACAGAAAGCTATGTTCAGAATATCGAAAACGGGACGGACAGCCAGAATAGAGAAAACGGGACGGAGATCCGCGGATCATACGGTCAGAAGTTTGTCAAAGGAGCAAAACTTGCGCTCTTTAAAGCGAAGCGTGTGAATTCTGCGGATCATGAGAAATACCCCAAAGGATACTACCTTGTGAAGGCAGAAGAGACGCCTGCTGTGTGGAGCTCAGAAGACCCGTTGGACAATCACAAAGTTCCGGTGACGGCGCTGTGGATTACGGATGGAAAACCAAAGTATTTTGAGGGAATTCCGGTGGGAAACTATATCCTGGAGGAGCTGGAGACTCCGCCCGGTTATCTTCCTGCTTCGATGGAGATCACAGTGGAAGAGACAAAAGAGCTGCAGAGCTTTGTCCTGAAGGATGACCATACAAAACTGGAGATCCTTAAGTTTGAGAGAAATACGTCCGGCGAGAAAGAAGCGCTGTCCTGGCCGGCGTCTCCCGAATTTGTTCTCTGTGAAGCGGATCTTGATGAAAACGGGGAGGTGAAGATGGAGAACGGTACTTATGGGTACCGGAAAGACCGGATTGCAGACAGTTGGAAGGCAGATGACCTGTCAGAGTACCTTCCGGCGGTCCCGGAGGCGTATGAAAAGATGTTTGGCGAGTATGGAAATGGATTTGAACAGTTTTCATGGAGAAAAGAAATCACGGGACGAGTGATCTCCGGAGAGGCCAGACTTCTGGAGAATAAAGAAACAGAGGATCAGGGGATCATCCTGCAGCTCTGGGAGCTATCGGATGGAAGCAGAATGCAGGTTTCTGTATCCGCAAATGGAAATCCGGAAAAATTAACGCAGAATGGTCAGCCGTCACCGGCATTTGAGTATCAGTTCCGTTACCGTTCCGGATTTTCCGGCAGCTTCCCGGAAGTGACCAGCTACGATACAAGAGGCGGTCTGCACCGGATCGACCGGCTTCCGGAAGGAAAATATGTGCTTCTGGAGAGTAAGGTTCCGGATGGATATCAGGGAGCAGATCCGATGCTGATCACAGTGGATCAGTCCGGAACCGTTATCCGTTATGAAGTGGAAAATAAACGGAAACCGGAGGAACGGGCAGCATTTGGGCGCATCAGGATCAGGAAGACGGATGCGGATGATAAAGATCTGCGGCTTTCCGGTGCCTGGTTTGAAGCTGTCTGTGTACAGACAGGGGAGAAAACTGTGTTTGCGACTGGTGAAGATGGGATCGCGTTATCGCCGGAACTTTCAATCGGATATCTGGATCATGGAGCCTGGATCATGTATGAATATACAGTTCGGGAGCTCATGCCGCCTCCGGGATACGGACGCTGTGAAGAAACCTTTTCGGTCGTGTTTGACAGGGAAAAAGAGGATCTGATCCAGCTGTATGAACTTTCTGTCGAAAATAAAACGACAAGAGCCGGATTCAGTAAACTGGATCTCACGACAGGGGAAGAACTTCCGGGAGCTTCCCTGGAGTTAAAAACTTCTGATGGAAGGCTTGTTGATTCCTGGATATCCGGGAAGACTCCGCATCTTGTAGAAGGAAAGCTGACGGCAGGTGAGAACTATATTCTGACAGAAATATCCGCTCCTGACGGGTACGAGCTCGCGGAATCCATTTCCTTTACAGTGCCGGAGAACGGAAATTTCGTGAAGATCGAGATGACGGATCGAAGAAAGCCGCCGGAGGAACCGGAAACACCGACGGAGCCGGAACAGCCGACAGAACCCGATATCCCGACTTTTCCGGAAACACCGACGGAACCGGAAATGCCGGAGACGCCGGAAACACCAACGGAGCCGGAACGTCCGACGCCATCTGTTCCTGGTGAGAAGCCAAAGAAACCGGTGGAAGCGGAGTGGACAGAGCCTGAGACAGAACCGGAACCGGAACGGAAAAAAACATATGGGACGATCACGGTACGCTATGAACGGGAATTTTCAGGCAGCGGAAAGGGGCACGTCCACCAAAAAGGCAGGACAGATCTCAGAACCCCGGAAACGGGAGATACGGGAAGACCAGAGCTTGCAGTAACCGGTCTGTTTGTCGGATTCCTTGGACTCTGGTATCTTCACATAAAAAAGGAGAGAGAAGAAAGGAACAATGAACATGAGGATGAAAAATGATGGAAGCCGGAAAATCCGGCTTCCGGTCAGAAAAATATTCGGATTTTTAGGAATGGAGGCAGTTCTCTTATGTGTATCTTTTTTCATGCCTGCATTCGCGGAAAAATTGCCGTCAGAGGAAAGAAAGCTGCAGGTGGAAGAAACGCTGTCCGGAGAAGAGACATCGCCTGCGGAGAAAAAAAGAGAAGAAAAAAAGACTCTGACGTATGAAAGCCCCATATTTACGGGTGGGGGAGAGGAATTTCTACCGGAAGAGACAAGGACCGAGGGCGAAAAAGAATACCGTCTGGTATCAACGCGAATCCGAAACGCAAAGAAAACAGGAGAAATGACGTATGCCCAGGTGACAATCCCATATGATCTGGAAGGAGATGATACAGTGCCGGAGACAGCGGATGTTCCCCTGATCGATGAGGAGTCCGGCACAGAGTTTGAGCGGGAGCTTTCTCTTGTGGATGTGGAAGAAATATCGAGAGAATGGTCAGATACCTTTTCTTTTTCGGTCACGGTTTCCGGGTATGGAGCAGACTCATTTTATCTGGGAGATATGGAGATTCCCGGGAATGCGGATCTTGCTGACTACGGAGAAAAACTTCTGGATCTCGCCGGACTGTCCCGGGAGTATTACCGGGTAGACCGCGTGGAGTGGGACGGCGAACCTTATGAAGATGGGGAGGTGATATGCAGAAACGCAGCCGCAGTTGGAAGCAAACTGGTCCGAAACGTAAAAGCGAAGTACGGCGGTCAGATCCGGACACCGGATCTGGAAGGAAAGCAGTATATTGGAATTTATGAGGAAGTTCTCCCGGAAACGGAAGATGAGACAGGGATCGAACCAGAGCCGGAGATCATGAGCCAGCCGGAAACGATCCCGGATACTTCCGAAGAAACTGTACAGGCAAGTCTCGCAGAGCGGATCATTGAATGGCTGGAGAGCCATATCACGACGATAACGGTGAGTTTTGTAAGTGTACTTTTACTGGCAGCGGGAATCTGGCTGTTTGTGAAAAGCGGAAAAAAGCCAGGGCGTCAGTCACCCTAGCTTTTCCTGCCAGTCTTTTTCCTTAAAACCGGTGAGAACAAAGGAGTCACCGATCACTAACGGACGTTTTACGAGCATGCCGTCAGTTGCCAGAAGGGCAATCTGTTCTTCCTCGCTCATAGTCGGGAGTTTATCTTTCAGTCCCATGGATTTATAGAGAAGTCCGCTGGTGTTAAAGAATTTTTTTAACGGAAGTCCGCTCATTTTGTACCATTCTGTCAGTTCTGCCACACTGGGATTATTTTCCTTGATATGGCGGCTGGTATAAGATACCTGGTGCTCATCGAGCCAGCGCTTTGCCTTTTGACAGGTGGAACACGGCGGATATTCGAGAAAAAGAATATTCATAGTGAAAAACACCTCCATGTGCTTAGTATAATGGATTTTTCCGGAGAATACAATGAAAAGGAGAAGATGTTGATCGGGCGGAAAGAAATATGGATATTCTGATCTTTCTTTCAGAGTTTATGGTACCGCTCACGGTATTTTATATCGTCGGTTCCGGAATCCTTGCAAAACGACCGGTGTTCGATGATTTTCTGGATGGCGCAAAGGAAGGAATGCACACTGTGGCGGATGTACTTCCGACTCTGATCGGACTGATGACAGCGGTGGGAGTTTTAAGAGCTTCGGGGATTCTTGAAGCAGTATCGGAACTTCTGAAGATTCCCGCCGCACTCTGCCATATCCCTGTTCCGGTAATCCCGATCATTCTGGTGAGGATCGTATCCAGCTCTGCAGCCGTTGGCCTGATCCTTGACATCTTTAAAGAATATGGGCCGGATTCTCTGGTCGGAAATATGGTTTCTATCATGATGGGGTGTACGGAGACAGTGTTTTATACCATGAGTGTGTATTTTATGTCTGCACATATCCGAAAGACACGCTGGACATTGCCTGGAGCTCTTGCTGCAACAGCGGCTGGGATCGCTGCAAGTATCTTTTTGACGGGGCAATTATTCCATACCTGATACAGCCGGGTCGGAATGCGAAGCATCGGCATAATCTTGTTACAGCCCGGCGGTGGGGCGTCCGTGTACTGTAGTGTATTTTCACAGAAAAAGCGGAAAACCGGAGAAAATCGGTTGTGTCGTGAATTGGAATCGTTTATAATAAAAGCCGTAAAAAACAAAAGATCCGGGGCGTCAGGAAGATCGGATATTGCGGTTGGACAGCCCAGAGAGGAAGAGGATTCCACGGTTGGACGATTATAAAGTATTGAACGAGATCCTGGTGAGACTGTTCCGCAGCATCATGGACGTTGAGGAGAAGGCGATCATCACCCAGGAGTTCCAGGATATAACAAACAATGATATGCATGTGATCGAGGCCATCGGTATGGGAACACCGAAAAACATGTCATCGATTGCAAAAGAACTTTCTGTCACGGTAGGCACCCTGACGATCGCGATGAACAGCCTGGTAAAAAAAGGGTATGTGAAGAGGGAACGCGGGGAGGAAGACCGCAGGGTCGTATATATCTCGCTTTCGGATAAGGGAAAGAAAGCGTTTATCCACCATGCGAGATTCCATAAAGAAATGATCACCTCGATCCTGGATGAATTTGACGAGGATGAGAAAAAGATCCTGATCCGTGGACTCACGAAGTTGGACAACTGGTTTCGGGATAAGGAAGAAGAGAACAAAACAGGACGGGAATAAAATGCGCACTGCACGATCGCTGTTTCAGCGAGAAGTCAGGTGCGTATTTTTAATTTGCGCGAGACCTTGGCGACTGTCGTGATAGCAGAGAGAAAGCAATAAAAAGTTGAATTAAAAAAGTAAAGTATATATAAATATAACTTAAAAATATTAAGCAAAGTTGATAAAAACAATATTTAATCTTCCGGCGGATGATGTGGACCGGGTTTCCGGTCTGGACGATGTCACGGTTTACTCCACACAGCAGGGGACCATTGCACCGATCATCAATCATAAAGAAGGGCTCTGCGCGAATCAGTGGTTCCGTCAGGCGGTCAGTTATGCACTTGATTATGAGGAAGTCATGACGGCAACCTATGGGGCCAATGGCTTTACGATGGGGGCTTGCTACATGGATGAAGCACAGCCGTTCTGGTACACGGATGCCGGATCTGAGGAATACAATGTACACGATCCGGAAAAGGCGAAAGAGATCCTGAAGGAACATGGATATGATGGAACTCCGCTGAGACTGACAGCAGCGACCCTGAATAAGATGGATTATATGGCAGTGGCCATGCAGTCGGAGCTGGAAGAAGTCGGCATCCCGGTGGAACTGAATATCGTAGACTGGCCGACACTCCAGGCGCAGAGCACCGATCCGACAGCATATGATATGTATATCTGCACATTCTCCCAGGTGCCGATCCCGTCCTTGAAACTCTATTTTGGACCGAACTACGCTGGCTGGAATGATGATGAGACGCTTCAGAGCCTTTTAAATGACATGAACACGGCAACAAACATGGACGATGCGAAAGCAGCATGGGATAAAGTTCAGGAATATTCCTGGCAGTATCTGGCAGTCATCAATTTTGGTCATTATATTGCAAACTATGCATGGAATGATCATGTAAAAGGCTTAAATAATTACAGCGGACTCTACTTCTGGAATGCGGGATACGTAGAGTAGATCAGCACAAAGATCCGGATAAAAATACCTGGCAGAGATGGATCACTTCACTCTGACCAGGTATTTATGTGTCTGTAACTGTATGTGTATAAAGACTGGCACCGCGGTAAACAGCAGCGCCGGAAAGCTTTCGATTATTCGATATAGGCAACTTTTCCGATCCGCTCTTTCGGCTGGATCACAGTATCCGGATCCGGATAGCCTAAAGCAGCCATCCCATAGACTACATGATTGGCTGGAACACCAAAATCATTTAAGATGTCACGGATTGCCGGAGTATCGCAGATATTCTGGAGCTGGTTGTTCCAGACAGAGCCGACTCCGTAGGAATTGGCAGCTAAAAAGATATTTTCGAGAGCGCAGGCATCATCTTCTTTTCCCCAGTTACTGTCGCGCAGATTGGACGGTATGATGATGGCAGCCGGGCAGTACAGATCATATCCCGGGCGGTTTAATGTGGTTTTGATCGCCTCAGCCAGACGTTTGATGGCATTCTTATTTGTCACCACCGTAAATTTCCAGGTCTGTTTTCCCATACCGCTCGGCGCGTGGAGAGCTGCCTGTACCAGATCGTCAAGGATCTCTCTGGAGATTGGAGTGTCGGTGAATTTACGGATGCTTCTTCTTGTAAGGATATTGTTCATGACTTCGTTCATTGAGATTTCCTCCTGTACTCGCTTGATGTATGCAGCTGGTGCAGCGATCGTGATCAGCATTCGCCGCTTGCCGGAAATCTGCAGACAGTTTTCCGGCTTTCTTGCGCTCATTATATCACGATTCGCGATTTCATGCATTCTTCTCAAGCCATAGTCTGAAATATTTCCTGATGACAGAAAACGGCATGGGTCCGAGATCGAGAAGAAATCTGTGAAATTCTTTTGCGGAGAACCGGTTCCCGAGTGCTTTTTCCGCCTCTTCCCGCATTTCCATGATCTCCACGTATCCCCCAGCGTATTCGAGATAGTTCGTGGGACTGTCAATCATTGTCTGCCAGAGCTCTTCTACCAGATCATCGTCTGCGTCAAAACAGGTGCGGATAAACGCGGCGGCCTGATCTTTGGACCAGCCGTCGTAGTTGATCCCGATGTCCAAAAGGGAGTGAAAACAGAGCGAAAAGGACCGCATGGCGGCATGATAGGCGCTGGTTTCTGTGGAAACACCATTATCATAGGACCAGGCCAGATTTTCCACGTAAGTCGCCCAGCCTTCCGCTGCGCCGGAACAGGTCAGCAGGGCGGACAGTGGATGTTTCGCATGTTCCCGGAAATAGACTGTCTGGTAGAGATGTCCGGGGAAACCTTCATGGGCGAGCGTGGGATAAAGTTCATCCGCTGCGCCGGTACTGCCGTTATTGATATAGATCACATTCTGAGCGGGATCATCGAGCGGTGCGGTGAGATAAAATGCAGGACTCAACGCCGCTTCCAGCTGGACCGGGACATAGCGGATCTCGTACTGCCTGGCAGCATCAGACAGCGCCGGAAAGTCAGAATTCATCTGATCCTGAAGATCTGTAAGGATCTGGTCAGGCTGTGTACAGGAAAAAGTGAGATCGGAAGCGGCAGTTTTGGAAAAAGAGGAGATTGTCTCCAGGTCTTTCTGCATCCGGTAAGACAGCGCAGTTTTCAACTCTTCGATCGTACGATAGGAGAGACCGGGACCTGATCTTACAAGATATTCATAGTACTGCTTTCCGTCCCGGAATCCGGCGAGACCGCTTTCGTTGATCCCGCGCCCTTTTAAGCTTGAAAGCCCGTCGATCAGATGGCGATAAGCGGGCAAAAACGCGTTTTTGATCATGTCAAGATGACGGGAACGAAAGTCAGTTTTCTGCTGTTCTGTCAGAGTGATCTCATGTTCCAGAAATTTCAGGCGGCTTTCAAAGGTCTCCGTCAGGAAATTGTCTTCCGGGTCAATGAGATAACTTTCACAGGATTCGATGATCCGGTCGATCGAAGCGTCGGACAGACCGAGTCCGGCATCAGATTTTTGCTGCTCAAAGAAAAGAATATCACCGTAATAGGAGTCGAGCTGGGAAAGCAGAGAGAGATAGTCTTCGACATCCTGGAGAGAATGGAAAGAATACTCCGACAGCAGGATCGGGAGCTGCGCCTGGATCCCGATGGTGGGGGCAAGCGGCTGTTCGTAGAGCTCGAGACCTTCCGCCATCAGAGAAGTATCAGTCATCGCGGAAAGGGAATCGTAAAGGATCTGCTGGTCTGCTGATAAGGAGCCAGGATCAAAGTCGTTGAGTTTTTTTCGGAGATCATGGAGGTCATGGTGATTTGTGATGAGCTCGGACAGGCGGTAAGTGCCAAGGGAGGCATCCCCCGCATCAATTCCGTAATTTTCCGGGTGGAGCAGCGTGTAGTGGAGATCCAGAGTGCTGGAAGACTCCATCTCGGTGTGAAAGAGGTCAGAGCAGAATGAGTCGAAATCTGCCTGGAGCTTTAAAGCTTTTTCAGAAGTAGCGGGATTGCCGGATGAAAAGTCATTGGAAGAGTAAGATTCCCCGGTCTCCGCCGGACTGGCAGAGAAAATCCGCTCATTTCCGCAGGCAGTGAGAATGAACAGGAAAAAGAGTGCCAGAGCAGCTGCCCAAATGTGTTTCCATTTCATAAAAAGAACCTCCCGGATGCAGCTGCCAATAGGATCAATACGGAAGCTGACTGGTTCAATATATGAATCAGATGAGGAAATACAGAACTTTTTTTACTTACAAATACAGGAACTTTTCTTTTCAAGGTTGAAAAGAAGCGCGGAAGAGGATATACTGAGTAGTATCGCGACAGAAAGACAAATGTGCGACACCCAAGAACAAAATGCACATTTGGCACCAGCGTCTGCGGATGGAAGACCCAGCAGACGGGGATCATCTAAGAATGAGGAGAGGGGAACAGAATTATGTGTGAAAGATTAATGCGTCATGTATCAGAATCAGCAGTAGAACAGACACAGATCGTTCTTGCGAGCCATATCAACGGTGCCGGCCGACTTTTCGGCGGACAGCTGATGGAGTGGATCGATATCGTTGCGGGTGTTGTAGCGAGAAGACATTCCCATTGCAACCAGACAACGGCTTCTGTGGACAGCCTTCAGTTTAAGGAAGCAGTGTATATGAATGATACGCTGATCTTATTCGGAAAACTTACTTATGTGGGTCATACTTCCATGGAGGTTCAGGTCGATACCTATGTGGAGGCACTCGACGGAACGAGAAAACTTGTAAATACCGCATATTTTGTAATGGTAGCACTCGACAAGAATGATCATCCGACAACCGTTCCGGGACTGATCGTGGAAACCGAGGAAGAAAAAGCTGCATGGGCAGCCGGAGAGCGCAGAAACGCGCTGAGAAAGCAGAGACGGATCGAGAATTATTAAAACAGTGCGTATATATCCGCATAAATAAAGGACTGTGAAACACACAGCCAACAAAAAAGGACCTTAAACAGATCAAAGGTCCTTTTTTGCTGCCATGCATCCGAAAGGCGCTGCCGGGCACCCTTTCAAAAAGTCCAGAATGACGTTCAGATAAAACTGCTTTCTTCCAAACATGGAAGTATGGGTAGCACCGTTCACAAGGACGAGCTGCGCACGCGGGATCAGCCGCGCCATCAGCCGGGAGTGGGAGGTTTTCACGAGATCTCTTGTCCCCGCAAGAAGAAGGACCGGCGCCTGTATCGCATGCAGCTGTTCTTTTGTCATCAGCGGCGAGTTGCAGAGCAGGGAGGCGAGCTGCTGGCAGCGGAAAACATGAGAATAGACCATGTCAGCAAATGCATGCCCTTTTTTCTGCGGATGGGAAGCTGGTGAGTCCACACGGCGCGGACGTTTCTGTGAAAGAAAACATGTGCGGAAAAGCGTGGACAAGATCCGATAAAAATAATACTTCCCAATGCAGAACATCCGGACGGGAAAGATCAGTCCGTCAGGCGTGATATTTCCGCTGACAGCGATCACAGAAAGCGTCCGCTCCGGAAAAAGAGAAGCGAACTCCAGTGCGATGTTCGCCCCGTCACTGAATCCAAAGAGGATACACGACGGGATCCGGAGAACATCCAGAAGCGCCGCCGCATCCTTTGCCATATCGGCAGTCGTAAACTCAGCATCTGCATTGTCTGGCTTGATCCGGGAACGTCCGTGGGCACGGCTGTCCATCAGGATCACCCGGTAGTTTGCAGACAATTTTTTCTCGTAGAAGTCAAAGATCATATGCGTCTCCGCGTTCCCGTGGAGCATCAGGATCGGAACTCCGTGCCCGATTTCTTTATAATAAATCCAAGCTTTGGGCGTATCCGCCATACCCTGACGACAGATCATTTTTTCCATTTGTGAAGTTCCCCTTTTAAAAGCGTGAGAATATACCCGCGGATCCCATGAGGATTCTGGATCTCAACAGCGGCATACAGCATGCTCGGCGTCGGATATTTCGGAAGGTACGCATAGTAAGACGGAACCCATTCCGTCGGGCTGTATTTTTCTTTTGCCCGGTAAAGATCCCGGAAACCGTAGCACGCGTTTAAATGGTCATAGATAAACTGGAGCAGGCGTTCCATCGGATTTTTACTCTCTGCGTTCAGACCGGCAAGCGGGGCGACTCCGAGACTGCCGTAGCCGATCCCCTCTTCTTTAAATACCTGGAACGCCTCGTAGATGATCGTCTCCATGACACCGCTCGGCGCATCTTTTCCGTGTCTCGTCACATCGGCCATGTAGCCGTTCTTTCCAAGGAAAGGAACAAAAACGATAAAGGCAACCATTTTTCCATCCGAATTCAGGGCGTAGAAGTAACGCTTGTCCATCGGATCATCGAGTCCGACGGTTCCCATCGTAAACTGAAGCATTCCGCTCTTCTTCCCTTCGAGCCATTCGTCCGTGATCCGGTAAAATTCGCGGTCGAGATCAGGATCCCGTTTCTCCAGCACTTTGTATTCGTGGACCGTGATGCCGGCTTTTGTCGCATGGTTGATGTTCATGCGCATCTTGGCGCCCTTCTTGCCGCTGATCTCATAGTCAGAAAGCTTAAACCGCGCTTCCTCCCCGCTTTTTACGAGACCGAATCCCTGCTTTTCATATTCCGACAGGTAGTAGTCGGTCAGACCGAGAAAGAAAATATTGTGGGCACTGTTCTGGCAGAACTCGCGGAACTCAGCGAGAAGTGCAGGAAAATCTTCATCCTTACAGACCGGATCGCCGTTTACAACGATGGTATCGCCGACGGTCCCATAAGGCAGAACTCCGTCAACAGAATGCCCGAAATACAGACATTTGTCATCTTCCAACGCCAGGTAGGAACATGGATTCTGGCTGTACAGGTTTAAAAGTGTTCTGGCATGCTGGATCTCCTGGGCTCCATGAGCTTGTTTCTGAAGCCATGGACGCAGTGCGCAGAGGATGGCGGCGAGGATGCAGCCCCAGCTGAACCAGAAAAGGACAAATTCTGTTCCATGACGGTCTGCCATGGAAGCAGGAAGATCGCCCATTCCGAAGATCATGCCGATGCCTTGGGCGAAACTGTCCGCAAAGGAGACGGAGGATCCGGCAGCGGTTCCAACCTGCATGTAATGCCAGGTGATCCCGACATTGATCAGGACACCTGCAATGGCAAGAAAAGCAAGTGTTACGGTCTGCTTCCGGTTCTCGCGTCCGGCCGGGATACAGAAATCCTTCCGCAGGGCAAAAAACAGAAGAAACAGAACGAGGTCAAAGATCATGACTCCGTTGTGCAGCGGATGTCCCATCCCGATGAGACCGCGCAGAAAGTTGAGTGTGAAGATCCCCATCGCGATCATCCATGCATTCCGCTTTCTCTTCCATAACTGCAGCGACAGCACGAAAAGAACAATGGAAAAGGCACGCTGGACCATGCGCCCCATCTCAAAAGAGGCCTGCATGGACTGGGAGATCCTTGAAAACGGGAAAAAAGTCAGCAGAAACAGGAAAAAAGAAAATACGGCGAGCAGAACGATCGAGATGTTCTCCAGACGGATCCGGAGCTGCCGTTTTTCATCCAGTCTTTTTTGTGATTCATTCATAAGTCATTCCTCCGAAGCAAAAATCATGAATACGATCTGTTTTATGGTAACACAAAGTGTAGTCTTTTTTGTGTGAAAAATCAACTAAAGGAAGTAAAGTTCCCGCGGAAACCGACGGGATGCCTTGACAAATTTATTTGAACAGGATAGACTAAAGACATCATATGGAAAAAGCTTGGAAGGGAAGAGTACGCCGAAAGGAAGTTTTCAGAGACCCCGGCTGGTGCGAAAGGGGAGCGAAGAGTCGGCGGAAGATGGTCCCGGAGCTGTGCAGGTGAAAAGAAAATCTCCGTTTAGCCTGTGCCGGAAGCGCCCGTTAGCGCGTCAGGCTGTTTGGTGACAGCCGGTGAGGGCGATGACCGTGAGGCATCGCCGAATTTAAAGTGGTAACACGGGGGGACTCGTCTTTAATAATAAAGACGGGCTTTTTTTATGCATTGCGGCACATAACGCGGCAGAAAACGTCCCCAGCGCAGAAAACGTCCTGTGTGCCATTTATGCCTGAAAGATACAGAAAAAGCTGTATTTTGTGAGCAGATAACCGGCAGGAGAAGAGCCGTAAAAAGAGATAAAAAAACAGGAGGAATCAATCCATGTGTACAAACTGTAAGAAACCATACTACATTTCCACAGCGATCGCCTATACATCCGGCAAACCGCATATCGGAAACACTTATGAGATCGTATTAGCAGACGCGATCGCACGCTACAAGAGAGAACAGGGCTATGACGTTTACTTCCAGACAGGAACCGACGAGCACGGTCAGAAGATCGAGTTAAAGGCTGCGGACGCAGGCGTAACTCCGAAGGAGTTCGTTGACAACGTAGCAGGACAGATCAAGGAGATCTGGGACCTCATGAACACTTCCTATGATAAATTCATCCGTACCACAGATGATTACCATGAGAAACAGGTCCAGAAGATCTTCAAGAAATTATATGATCAGGGCGATATCTACAAAGGACATTATGAGGGACTTTACTGCACACCGTGTGAGTCCTTCTGGACTCCGTCCCAGGTCGTAGACGGAAAATGCCCGGACTGCGGACGTCCGGTACAGCCGGCAAAGGAAGAGGCATATTTCTTCCGTATGAGTAAATATGCTCCGAAGCTCATCGAATATATCAACGAGCATCCAGAGTTTATCCAGCCGGTATCCAGAAAGAACGAGATGATGAACAACTTCCTGCTTCCGGGACTTCAGGATCTCTGTGTATCCAGAACCTCCTTCAAGTGGGGAATTCCGGTCACTTTTGATCCGAAGCACGTTACCTATGTATGGCTTGACGCGCTGACCAACTATATCACGGGAATCGGATATGACTGTGACGGAAACAGCGACGAGAAGTTTAAGAAATACTGGCCGGCAGACCTTCACCTGATCGGTAAAGATATTATCCGCTTCCATACCATTTACTGGCCGATCTTCTTAATGGCTCTCGGTCTTCCGCTTCCGAAGCAGGTATTCGGACATCCGTGGCTGTTACAGGGCGACGGCAAGATGAGTAAGTCTAAAGGAAACGTCCTCTATGCAGATACGCTCGTTGACTTCTTCGGTGTAGATGCAGTCCGCTACTTCGTACTTCATGAGATGCCGTTTGAGAACGATGGCGTGATCTCCTGGGATCTTATGGTTGAACGCATGAACTCTGACCTTGCCAACATTCTCGGAAACCTTGTAAATCGTACTGTTTCCATGACAAATAAATATTTTGGCGGAATTGTCGAGAACAAGGGCGCTGCAGAGCCGGTGGATGAAGAGTTAAAGGCAACCGTTCTTGAGACGGTCAAGAAAGTAGACGAGAAGATGAACAAGCTCCGCGTTGCAGACGCGATCACAGAGATCTTCAATATCTTCCGCCGCAGCAACAAATATATCGATGAGACAACTCCGTGGACACTCGCAAAGGACGAGGCAAAGAAGGACCGTCTTGCAACCGTTCTTTACAATCTCACAGAGGCGATCACCATCGGTGCGTCCCTGTTATTCTCCTTCATGCCGGAAACTTCTGAGAAGATCCTCGCTCAGTTAAACACAGAGAAGAGATCGCTGGAGAACATGAATACCTTCGGTCTGTACCCGAACGGAAACAAGGTTACAGAGAAGCCGGAGATCCTGTTTGCCCGTATGGACATCAAGGACGTTATGGAGAAGGTTGAGGCCATGAAGGCAGCAGCCGCAGCAGAGAAACAGGAAGAGAAGAAGGAAGAAGAGAAGCCGGGCATGGACGTTGAGAAGAAGCCGGAGATCACATATGATGATTTCGCAAAGCTTCAGTTCCAGATCGGTGAGATCGTGAAGTGTGAAGAGGTTCCGAAGTCCAAAAAATTACTTTGCTCCCAGGTTAAGATCGGTTCTGAGACAAGACAGATCTTAAGCGGAATCAAGGCATGGTATAAACCGGAAGATATGGTCGGCAGAAAGGTTATGGTCGTTACGAACTTAAAACCGGCGAAGCTCGCAGGCATGTTATCGGAAGGCATGATCCTCTGCGCGGAGGATGATGAGGGCAACCTCGCATTAATGACACCGGCAAAGGATATCAAGTCCGGTTCTGAGGTCTGCTAAGTGAAGGTACGCTTTTGCTTTTCGGCGGAACAGCTAAAAAACATTGCTCTGGTCAGCATGGTCATCGACCATGCTGCCGTTGGGCTTATTGAACAGTCAGAACTGGCTTCGGGCGCTGCCTGGAGTCTCTGTGGGACAGCCATGCGCCTTGTGGGGCGTGTGGCTTTTCCTCTCTTTGCGTTTATGATCGCAGAGGGGGCGGTGCACACGAGGGACCGGAGAAGGTATGCGCTGAGGCTGCTTCTGCTGGCGGTTATTTCGGAGATCCCCTTTGATCTTGTTGCGGGGGGAACATGGCTTTTTCCGGTGGATCAGAATACGGTGTTCACATTACTTCTGGGACTTCTGGCAGTCTGGGTCGGCGATCTGATCTGCGGGACCGGATCTGGAGTGTCATACGGAAACCGGGAAAAAACAGGAGATAGCGGCAGGAAGGCGGTAGGCCAGAGGAGATTTCCGTTGGAATATGAGCGGTATATCCGGGTTCTGGCGGCGGTTCCTTTCGGACTGGCAGCCTATTATCTGAAGACGGATTATGGGTTTATGGGCGTACTGCTGATCGTTATATTGTATACATTGCGCACAGAACCACAGCTTCGCACGGCTGTCTGCGCTGTATTTTTATTTTGCATGTATATGGATTTCTATGGCGCTGCGGCTTGCGTTGCAATTTTCCTGATAAACCGTTACAATGGAGAAAAAGGCGGTGGGAACGGAAGGATTTTCTATCTGTTTTATCCGTTGCATCTGCTGGTGATCCGGGGAATCAAGATGGCTGTGGGACTGTAAAAAATGAGATTGTGTAAAAAGTCATACAGATGCCGGCTCCGGATGAAAAAGAAAACGACATATGACTTGAGGACAGAAAGAATGGACTATATTTTTGACACACATGCCCATTACGACGATGAGGCATTTGACGCGGACCGGGAGGAAGTGCTCACGGGACTGAAAGAACAGGGAATCGGAACCGTTGTAAATGTCGGCGCGAGCATCGCGTCAACAAAGACAACGCTGGCACTGGCTGAGGCGCATCCCTTCATGTATGCGGCGGTGGGCGTGCATCCGAACGAGACGGCGGAGCTTACGGATGCGGACATGAAATGGCTGGAATCTCTGGCAGAAAACCCGAAGGTTGTGGCGATCGGTGAGATCGGGCTTGACTATTACTGGGACGAGCCGGAACGGGAGATCCAGAAACACTGGTTTTCGGCGCAGCTTGAGGTCGCAAAGAAGACGGGACTCCCAGTGATCATCCACAGCCGTGATGCGGCGAAGGACACGTTAGATATTATGAAAGTGGAACACAACGGTGCCACCGGCGGCGTGATCCACTGCTTCTCCTATGGAGTGGAGATGGCGAGAGAATACCTGAATATGGGATATTATATCGGGATCGGCGGAGTCCTGACCTTTAAAAACGCGAAAAAACTGATCGAAGTGGCAGAATATGCGCCGCTCGACCGGATCGTTCTGGAAACGGACTGTCCGTATCTGGCTCCGGTGCCGAACCGGGGAAAACGAAATTTCTCCGGAAATCTTCCGTATGTAGTGGAAAAGCTGGCGGAGATCAAGGGCGTTTCCGCGGAAGAGATCATCCGGGAGACGGCGAAGAACGCTAGAGCGCTGTATCGGATCACAGAGTAGGAGTTTCGGGACGATCAGACCGATCGGACTGCGATATCGGAATAGTATCAAATTTTGTATACAAGATGCAACTCATGCAACAAAAGTACCTGCGCAAAAGCGCAGTCAAAAATAGAAAGAGAGAAATAAATGGCGAATCTGGGAAACCCAAAGAATACCATAGAAATCATACAGAAGTATGAATTCATGTTTCAGAAAAAGTTCGGTCAGAACTTTTTGATCGATACCCATGTACTGGAGAAGATCATCTCCGCAGCTGGAATCACAAAGAATGACTGCGTCCTTGAGATCGGCCCGGGAATCGGAACCATGACCCAGTACCTTGCGGAGAACGCCGGACATGTTGTAGCTGTTGAGATTGACCGGAACCTGATCCCCATCTTAAAGGAGACACTGGCGGATTACGACAACGTGACCGTCATCAACGAGGATATCTTAAGAGTCGATATCAAGGCACTGGCCGAGGAATACAACGGCGGAAAGCCGATCAAGGTCGTTGCGAACCTGCCGTACTATATCACGACCCCAATCATCATGGGGCTCTTTGAGAGCGGAGTGCCGATCGACAATATTACCGTCATGGTCCAGAAGGAAGTTGCGGACCGCATGAAGGAAGGACCGGGGTCCAAGGATTACGGCGCTCTGTCCTTGGCTGTCCAGTATTACGCGGAGCCGGAGATCGTAGCGAACGTACCGCCGAACTGCTTTATCCCGCGCCCGAATGTGGGATCAGCGGTGATCCGGCTTACAAGACATAAGGAGATGCCGGTGGAGGTGAAGGATCCTGCCCTGATGTTTAAGATCATCCGCGCGTCCTTCAATCAGAGAAGAAAGACGCTGCAGAACGGTCTCGGAAATGCGCCTGAACTTCCGTATACAAAGGAACAGATCGCGGCAGCGATCGCAGAGATGGGACTCACTCCGACGATCCGCGGCGAGGCGTTAAGCCTTGCACAGTTCGCACAGTTGTCGGATATTCTTGGAGAGATGAAATAAGAAGTACGCGGATATCTGGTCATGCGGGAAAATGAGTCTGTCCGCAGCATGGACTTTGTATACAAGCCAGAGCGCTATGGTGAAGCAGAAGAATAGAATGTAGGACGGGAGGAAGCATTATGGGATTTACAGAACTGTCACACGCGTTTATCGCGGCAAAATATTATGTTTACCTGAACGAAATTTTCGGTGACCGCGGCGAGGCGGCATTTTTGCATGCCACCCGATATTACGGCGAACAGCGTGGACGTCGGATGGCACAGCGGGCGATCCGGGACGGAAAACCTCTGACTTATGAGACATACTGCCAGTACGGTGAATGGGTCAACACGGAAGAGGTGAAAGCACAGGGACTCGGAAACCAGTCCGAGACGACAAGCTTAAGCCCGGACTTTCAGATCCACATCCATGTCTGTCCGTGGCACACCCAGTTTAAGAATATGGGACTCCCGGAAGCGGGGCTTCTCTATTGTAAGGACCTGGATGCGTCCATTTCCCGAGGTTTCAACCCGGAGATTCGCTATGAGGTCTCCCAGACACTCCATGACCATGATTATTGTATACAGACGATCCGGAACGCCGGTTTGACGCCGGAGTCCAATATGGCAAAAAATCCGGCAGGCCTCAGATCTTTCGAGTACCACTGCGCTCACTCCTACTGGGCATATCGGGAAGTCTGTGAAGCAATCTTCGGGGAAGAGGGGACACGGATCGCTGAAAGAGTCCTTGATGATTTTGCCGCAGAGTATGGAAAAAAGATGGCAGACACGCTGGCAGGATATGCAAGGACGAATTTTAATATCGCAGACTAAGAAATCAGCAGCTTTGCAAAAAGAGCTGCTGAAATATTGCTGTTAGAAAGAAGAACAAGGTATATCGAAATACATTTTGAAGAATATTGAGGAGCAACACTTATGAAACAGATCAACATGCTGGAATCCCCGGTCCGCCAGGTATTTTTCAGTTACCTGGTGCCGTCCATCAGCGCAACACTCGTGACCTCCATTTATATTCTGGCGGACACGATGATGATCGGACGCGGAGTCGGTGGTTCCGGTATTGCGGCGATGAATATTTTACTGCCGCTCTACAACACATATTTCGGGATCGGAATGATGTGCGGAGTCGGCGGCAGCGTTCTCTTTGGGTTTTCCAGAGGACGCGGCGATGAAAAACGCGCCAGAAGTTATTTTACAGCGGCACTCTGTGTGGTGCTTGCTCTGTCAGCAGTCTTTCTGATATTGGGAAGAATCTTTTTCAACCCGCTGATTACTTTTATGGGAAATACCCCACTCTTAAATGAATACACCGTGCCTTACGGAACTGTGCTCACAACAGCGGCTCCCATGTTTGCCCTGTCTTCATTCCTTCAGGCATTCGTCCGAAATGACGGTGCGCCGAAGCTTGCCATGGCGGGCGTGATTAGTGGAGGCGTCACCAATGTGATCCTGGATTATGTATACATTTTTATCATGAAATGGGGAATGGGAGGTGCGGCGCTGGCGACAGCCACCGGAACGACACTCACGGTGCTGATCCTCGCAAGCCATTTTTTCTCGAAAGATAACCACTTGAAGCTGGAATTTAGCGATGTGTGGAGACGGGTGCCGGAGGTGCTCGGAAATGGGCTCGCAAGCTTTATTCTGGAGATTTCCAACGGCTTCGTGATGCTGCTGTTTAACCGCCAGCTTCTCGCTTACGTGGGAGAGATGGGAATCACGGTCTATGGAATCATCACGAACACCGCGCTTGTGGCATCGTCCATTTCTAACGGTATCGCTCAGGCAGTACAGCCGCTGCTCTCCGCGAATTTTGGCGCGGGAAACCTGAAGAGAGTCGGCGAGGCGAGAAAACTGGGAGTCCGGACCGGATTTGCCGCAGGCTTCATATTCACTGCGATCGGCATGCTGATCCCGGTACAGTTATCCTATCTGTTTCTGGACCCGACACCGGAGATCCTCACAATGGCGGT
>ERZ780203.217-NODE-217-length-72788-cov-7.870389_pt1 | contig 72788 bp, 59 predicted proteins | sample MGYA00511168_ERZ780203 | MGnify/ENA primary metagenome ERZ780203 (study PRJEB29588, sample SAMEA2156577) | human gut metagenome | biome: human gut; feature: human-associated habitat; material: faeces | place: Denmark | collected 2008/2010 ...
GATGCTGGAATCTTGTAGGGTTTGTTGAGTTACCTGTGATAGAGATATCAACATTTTCCTTCCACATGATTGCAACACCTTCTGTTACATCGTTTGCACCGTAGCAGTTTACCTTAGAACGGAGTCCGTCAGAGTAAGCTGTTCTGGAAATTTCCTTAACTTCGCCTGTCTTGTAATCCATTTCTGTTTCAACAAATGTAAATCCGTTGATTCTTGAGATAATCTTTGCAGCGTCCTTACCAAGACCGTTTAAGATAACTCTTAAAGGCTTTTTACGAACCTTGTTTGCCTTTTCTGCGATACCGATAGCACCTTCGGCAGCGGCAAATGATTCATGACCTGCTAAGAATGCGAAACATTCTGTATCTTCTTCAAGAAGCATCTTACCTAAGTTACCATGTCCTAAACCAACCTTACGCTGGTCAGCTACAGAACCCGGAATACAGAATGCCTGAAGACCTTCACCTAAAGCAGCAGCTGCTTCAGAAGCCTTTCTTGCACCCTTCTTGATTGCGATTGCTGCACCTACTGTGTATGCCCAGCATGCATTTTCAAAACAAATCGGCTGAATGCCCTTTACCATATTGTATACATCTAAGCCTGCATCCTTAGTAATCTTTTCTGCTTCTTCAATAGAAGAAATGCCATAGCTGTTCAATACGGAGTTAATCTTATCTACTCTTCTTTCATATGATTCAAATAAAGCCATTGTCGTATCTCCTCCTTACTTTACTTCTTCGTCTGTTCTTGGGTCAATAATCTTTACAGCGTCAGCAACTCTGCCGTACTGTCCACTTGCTTTTTCATAAGCTGTGTTCGGATCATCACCCTTCTTGATGAAATCTGTCATCTTTCCAAGACTTACGAACTTGTAACCAATAATCTGGTTATCCTTGTCAAGAGCGATACCTGTTACATAACCTTCTGCCATCTCAAGATAACGAGGTCCCTTCTTTAATGTACCGTACATTGTACCAACCTGAGAACGGAGTCCCTTACCTAAATCTTCAAGACCTGCACCAACTGCAAGACCGTCTTCAGAGAATGCACTCTGAGTTCTTCCGTATACGATCTGTAAGAAAAGTTCTCTCATTGCTGTGTTAATTGCATCACATACAAGGTCAGTATTTAAAGCTTCCATTACTGTGAGGCCTGGAAGAATTTCAGCTGCCATCGCTGCTGAATGTGTCATACCTGAACATCCGATTGTTTCAACGAGTGCTTCCTGAATGATACCTTCCTTTACATTCAGAGTGAGCTTACATGCACCCTGCTGTGGTGCACACCAGCCTACACCGTGTGTAAAGCCTGAAATATCCTTAACTTCCTTGTTCTGTACCCATTTTCCTTCTGTAGGAACCGGGGCTGCGCCATGATGAACGCCCTGTGCTACTGGACACATATTTTCTACTTCTTGTGTATAAATCATTTTCATACTCCTTTCGTAACTTAAAGCAAATATACAGTACTTACTTTATTCGTACTTTGCTTATTTTCTCACAATCTCTGTAATTAGTCAATGTGCTTTATTGATTTTTTTCGACGATTTCCGTCTTATTCTTATAAATGCTTCCCGCCGGTACAAAGCCACGCACACTCGAAAGCGGGTAAATGTTGCTGTTTTTGCCAACAATCGTACCCGGATTTAATACGCTTCCACAGCCGACTTCTACACCATCTCCTAAAAATGCACCGATTTTTTTGATTCCGGTATCGATTGGCATATCCGGCGCCTTTATTGTAATCAGCTTTTTATCGGACTTGACATTGGATGTAATCGAACCGGCGCCCATGTGTGCCTTATATCCCAAAATGGAATCGCCCACATAGTTATAATGCGGCACCTGTACTTTATTAAATAAAATCACATTTTTTAATTCTGTCGAATTGCCGACAACAGCGCCCTCTCCGACAATTGCCTTGCCGCGGATAAATGCGCAGTGACGTACCTCCGCCTCTTTGCCGATAATACACGGACCGTTAATATACGCTGTCGGATAAACAGTTGCACTCTTTGCAACCCAGACATCTTCTGCCCGCTGTTCGTATTCATCCTCCGGCAGGGTCTTTCCCAGTTCTTTGATAAAATCACCAATTTTTGCAAGCACTTCCCACGGATAAGTACAATCCTTAAAAATGTCTGCGGCGATTGTTTCGTTTAAGTCATAAAGTGCAGAAATTGTAATCTGTTCGTTCATGAAATTTTCCGCCTTTCCTTTTTATTCTACCGTAACCGATTTTGCAAGGTTTCTCGGCTTATCTACATCATTGCCCTTTAAAACAGAGGTATAATAAGCAATCAGCTGTAACGGAGCTGCCGCTGCCATCGGCATAAGCTGTTCGTCGGTCTGCGGAAGACGGATAATGTAGTCTGCCACACCTTCTCCCACTTCAATACTGTTGTCGCAAATCAAGATAACCATCGCACCACGGGCTTTGACTTCACGGATATTACTTACCGTTTTTTCAATCAGCTTTTTCTGCGTTGCCACGGCAATCACCGGCATTCCCTCCGTAATCAGTGAAATTGTCCCGTGCTTTAATTCACCTGCTGCATAGGACTCAGAATGAATATAAGAAATCTCTTTTAATTTTAAAGAGCCTTCCATACTCAGTGCATAGTCCAGTCCCCGTCCGATATATAACAGACTTTCTGCATTGACAAGCTTTGAAGCCACAAAGGAACAGGTATCCTTTAATTCCAGCGTTTCTCTGATAATATCCGGCATCTGACCAAGCTGTGCCGTCAGTTCCATGCACCTTTCCTTGTCAATTGTACCGTTTGCATATGCCAGTTCAAATGCCAGCAGATACATCACCGAAATCTGTACCATATAGGCTTTGGTTGAAGCCACGGAAATTTCAGGACCGGCATGGGTATAGATGACCATATCGGCTTCTCTTGCAATTGAAGAACCGACCACATTGACAACTGCCAGTGTTGCCGCACCGACTTCTTTTGCAAGACGCAGTACTGCCATGGTATCTGCCGTTTCACCGGACTGTGAAATCACAATCATCAGATCGTCCTTTGTGATAATCGGATCACGGTAGCGGAATTCCGATGCAATATCAACTATCACCGGTTTTCTTGCAAGCTTTTCAATCACGTACTTGCCCACCATACCTGCATGCATCGCCGTACCACAGGCAACAATGAAAATCTGACGGTAATCCTTTAACTTCTGCATATCAACGCCGTCCTGTGACAAGTCCGGCATACCGTTTATAATACGGGGGCTGACCGTATCTCTGACTGCCGCCGGCTGTTCATGGATTTCCTTGAGCATAAAATGTTCATATCCGCCCTTTTCAGCCGCATCGACATCCCAGTCTGCTGTATTAATTTCTTTATGCACCGGTTCTTTGTGCATATCATAAATCTGGACACTGTCTTTTTTTACCACGGCAATTTCATTTGCCTCTAAAAGATAATAGTCCCTGGTGTACTTAATAATCGCAGGTACATCAGACGCGAGAAAATTCTCATTTTCACCGACACCGACAATTAACGGACACTCTTTGCGGACAGCAAATACAGTATCCGGATAATCACGGAACATAATGCCGAGTGCATAAGAGCCTTTAATTTCGGAAAGCACCTTAATAATGGTGTCAACCGGGTCATCAACATAATAGTAATCTAACAGCTTTGCTACGGTTTCCGTATCCGTTTCACTCACAAAGCTGTAGCCTTCTTCAATCAGGAAGTCCTTAATCTGCTTGTAATTTTCAATAATACCGTTATGTACAATTGAAACACGCTTATTGCCGTGCGGATGGGAATTAATATCAGACGGTTCTCCGTGGGTTGCCCAGCGGGTATGTCCGATACCGCAATGTCCCTGCGGTTTCCCGTCTACTGCCATTTTATCAACTAAATTAGCAAGACGTCCCTTGCATTTTTCAACCTTAATAACTCCTTTTTCAACGACAGCAATTCCTGCCGAATCATATCCTCTGTATTCCAGTTTTGACAGCGCATCCACTAATACATCCGCGCAGTCCCTGTCACCTACATAGCCAACAATTCCACACATTGTTTCCAGTCCTTTCTGTTACTTATAATTTTTCGCAGACTCATCAAACATCATGATCAGCTGTCTTTGATTGTTGAGTCCCATTACTGCCTGTGTTCTTCTTCCTACAAAGCCTTCGAGTTTATCCATATATTCCTGTGAGGTGATACTGCCCTCTGCGACATAGGTCAGTCCCTTTTCCCAGCTTGCCGTCAGCTCCGGATTTAAAAGCTGCTTCATGGAACATTCCACCACATCGTAAATAATTTCACCAAGTAATGTTGGTGTAATAACCTGTGTCTTTTTATTTGTAGAAATATATTTTATGGTATTTAATTTTTTTAAAATTTCTGCTCTTGTAGCACTGGTTCCGATACCGCTTCCCTTAATCTGCGCACGCAGTTCTTCGTCCTCAATCAGCTGTCCTGCATTTTCCATTGCAAGAATCATCGAACCGGAATTATATCTTTTCGGCGGCGAGGTTTCACCCTCTTTGATTTCAAAACCATTAAAATCTATCATATCGCCTTTTTTATATTTTTTCAATGCCTCTAAGACTTCCCGGGTACATTTTCCATCTTCATCCTCTTTGGATGGCTTGGAAAATGAGTTCTTAACAATCTTTAAATAGCCCTCATCTGTCAGCACCTTAAAGGTTGCATAAAATGCTTCCGCCTTGCATTTGGAAGTAATGCTTACTCTACTGTACTGTGCCGCAGGATAAAATATACTTAAAAAACGTCGGACAATCAGCTCATATGTCCGTACTGCGGTCTGTGACAGACGGTTTAAATTAGAAAGTCCCTGCCCGGTCGGGATAATTGCATAGTGGTCGGTAATTTTCTTATCATCGCAGTACCGCGTTTTTGCAATATTTTTATGAAGCTGTTTTTCTAAAATTTCTCCCGCAAATTCCGCGGCAGGCTGATAATTTTTCAAGCCGCCGATATTTTTATGAATCTCTTTACAGACTGCCGTTGAAAGCACTCTGGCATCGGTTCTCGGATACGTTACCAGTTTTTTTTCATACAGTTCCTGAATAATATTTAACGTTTCATCCGGACTGATTTTAAACTGCTTTGCACATTCATTCTGAATTTCAGCGAGGTTAAATAACAGCGGCGGATTTTTTGTTTCTTTTTTCCGCTCTATTTTTTCAATGACTGCCTGTGCCGGAAGCGGGTCTGACAAAAATGTAACAAGCTCCTGTGCTTTCTCTTTATCAACAAATCCGTTATCCTTATATAAATACGGCGTGTTGTAATATTTACTCTGCTCACAGACGCGCCATTCAGCATCAAAATTCGCCGTTTTACCGATAACTTTAAAAAACGGTGTCTTTACAAATGCGCGGATTTCCCGTTCACGGCGCACTACCATGCCCAGCACGCAGGTCATTACACGGCCGACCGATACAACGGCACGGTCCATTTTTAAATAATTGGAAATGTTTCTGCCGTATTTTAACGTCAGTACCCTTGAAAAATTAATGCCCATGAGATAATCTTCCTTTGCCCGCAGATAAGCGGCTTCACAGAGATTATCATATTCTGACAGATCTTTTGCCGTTTCGATTCCTTTTAAAATTTCTTCTTCTGTCTGGGAATCAATCCAGACACGTTTTTCCTCTTTATCCTTAACGCCTGCCATACGTTCAACAAGACGATATATGTACTCTCCTTCCCGTCCTGAGTCGGTGCATACATATATCGTCTTGACGTCTTCACGGGTCAGCAGACCCTTTACAATCTGAAACTGCTTTTCCACCGCAGGAATGACTTCGTATTTGAATTCCTTCGGCAAAAACGGCAGTGTGTCAAAACTCCAGCGTTTTAAACGTTCATCATACTTATCAGGATAGCTCATTGTCACAAGATGTCCGACACACCATGTCACAATATACTGTTCTGATTCCAAAAAGCCGTCCCTTCTTTTAAAGTCCGCATGCAGGGCTTTGGCAAACTCCTGCGCAACGCTCGGCTTTTCCGCTATAAATACTGATTTTCCCACATTTATTCTCCATTCGTTGCTGCATTTCCCGACCGGTCAATCGTTTCTGTATATGCCGGAATAAAATGTTCGCAGAAATAATCTGCTTCGGGAAGCTGCATTTTTACCAATTCGTTTTGAATTGTACACTCTGCATCGTAAAAATCGGTATTGCCCATTTTCCGTTCCTCAATACATTTTAACCATGCAGATAATTTATCCGCTGCTTTGACAAAGCGGTAATCTTCCTCATTCCATGAGGACTCCAAAAGCGGTTCTTCATAACGGCTTCTAAGTTCTTCCGGTATGGCGGTCAAAAGCTCGCGCCCCGCAATATCTTCGACTTCGCCGTATGCCCTGCGGATCTGCTCACTGTAATACTTGACCGGTGTCGGCATATCACCCGTGATAATCTCCGTTGCATCATGATACATTGCAAGCACTGCCAGATGTTCGGCATTCACACTGCCATGAAACACTTCATTATTAATAATGCCCAATGCATGTGCAATAAATGCCGTTTCCAGACTGTGCTCGCTTAAATTCTCATTTTTCGTATTGCGCATCAGCCCCCAGCGGTTAATATATTTCATTCTGGAAAGCATCGCATAAAAATATCCGCTGTTCATCTGATACTCCATTCTCACAATATTCTGATATTCCGATTTCACATCACAGCTCTGCCGTGATGTCATTTCAGCTCTTATTTAATCATTACATAACTTTATTCTTACCGCTCTTTTTACCTTCATACAGCTTCATATCCGCATTGTTGATAATCTCATCCAAAGACATATCCTTTGCAAACGCTGCCATACCGATTGTTACGGAAACACTTAATCTGTTTCGGTCATATAAAAACTGTGCCTCGTAAATCTTCATGCGGATATACTCCAAGAGCATATAAAAGTCTTCTTTATTCTCGCCGTAATACAGAATCAGGAATTCCTCTCCGCCCCATCTTCCGGCTACGATCTGTCCTTCGCATTTTCTTACAATGCCGTCTACAATGCCCGCAAAACGCTTTAGCACAAAGTCGCCTGCATTATGTCCATAACCGTCATTAATTTTTTTAAAATCATCAATATCCATAATAGCAACGCCAAACGGATTATTTCCCTCTTTTGCTGCCGCATAATTGTGTTCTAAAATAAAACGGATACGGTTTCGGTTATACAGCCCTGTCAGTTCATCATAATCAGCTTTCTGCCGTAAAAATTCTTCACTCTTATTAATATATACTGCATAACTGCTTAAATAATAAAAGATATATATAATAATAAATGTCGTATTGGCCAAAAAAACAACATTCTGTAATACCGAATTATGCAGAATAATATGTCTGCCAAAAAAACTGTCATGATAAGTTCCCAATTTCATCATGACATAAACAATAATTGTTGCAGCAACTAAAAAAACTCCCTCTTTTTTCGTAAAACTGCATTTAAAAAAGCGCGTATCATTCCCCAAATTTTCTGTATTGACAGCCAGTGCTACCGGCAGCAGCATTGCAATCAATGCCAGATGGAATCCGTATTCCGGTCCCATAATACAGGCTGAACCTGCCGCACATATCCAGATTTCATAATACGTAATCTTGTAATAGTGTTTATTCATCTGATTATCTAGCAGCCGGTATGAAAAGATATATACAACAATCCCCGCCGCACAGAAAGCCACCATGACATAAACCCTCATCACAACAAAGAATACCAGCAACGCCATGTGTAATGCAATCAGCATCTTATTTACAGTATAGTAAATGCTCATAGAATTTTCTGTTTTTTCAAACTGTTCATCCATTGCTTTGTCCACCTCATATAGAAATTGCTTCCATAATTTTTTGCACTGACACATCATCCGGCATCATAATAAAATGCCCGACATCGCTAAGTCCCCCGCCATTTGCATCAATTGTAGAAAGTCCGGTATTAACACAAATCGCTTCATTGCAGCATAAATTCAAATTCTGCAACGCATCCTCTACCAGTTCATCCGCATAGCCCAATTTTACACTTACCGGTGTCACAAAAATACGGATTCCCGTATAACTTCCCATTGCATTCATGTAAGACGCCACAATAATGTTGGCAAATTCTGCAATGGCAGATGCACTTTCCTCATCCGTGAGCAGCTTCTGCTCTGCTACAGGCTGTTCCAGCAGTACTTCCACAATCTGATGAATGAACTGCATATCCATCAATAAAAGAACCGCACCGTTAAGTGTATTAGCAAAATTCAGATAGATTCCTATCTTTTCAGTCTGCTTTTTATCAATCTGTTCCACAATATGCATATCTGCTTTTGTAATCACCGGGATACCGATTTCAGCCCGCACACCAAGCATTGAACCAATCGTTGTGCTAACCATTCCTACGCCGACATTTCCCAGTTCATATAATATGTCTTCGACGTCTTCATCTAACTGGCCATTTCCTTGAAATAATTCCATTTGCTTTCCCCCTTATCAATTCCCCTTCATCACTTTAACGATTTTCTCTATAAATTCTTTCTCCTTAAAAGGCTTTGTAATAAAATCTCTTGCTCCCGCATTCAGTGCATCCTGAATAATCAGTTCCTGGCCGATTGCCGAATTCATGACAATCTTTGCTTCCGGGCGGATTTTTATCATTGTCCGCAGCAGTGTCAGATCCGAATTATCCGGCAGTGTAATATCAAGCAATGTCAGCTCCGGTGCCTGCTCCTCAAAAATCTGCAATGCCTCTTTTGCAGTCTTTGCCTCTACAATGTGTTCAAACCCCGCATCCTGCAAAGCTTTTGTTTCTATTCTTCTTGCAAAGCGGGCATCATCTACAATTAAAATCAAATCTTCCATACTCATTTCCTGCTTTCCCCTATTTTTGTTTTTTCAATACACGCTCATATTCTTCAATCGGCATCGGTCTATAATATAAAAACCCCTGTGCAATCCTGCAGCCCATTTTTTTCAGCAGGTCTGCCTGCGCTTCGGTTTCCACGCCTTCCACAACAATTTCCAGTCCCAGCTGGTCTGCCATCTGCGTTACACTTCTTAATATAATATCTGCCCTTTTATCATTCTGGCTGACCGGCAGGAATTTAATATCAATTTTTAAAATATCCACACTCAGCTCACGCAGTGCATTCAATGATGAATAACCACTTCCGAAATCATCCATCAGTACTCTGAAATGATTCTTTTGGAGCTGTTCCATCAACTGATTCAGATGAATATTATCAACTGCAAATGCGCTTTCCGTAATCTCAAATTCAATCAAATCATGTGGCACGCTGTATCTTTCCACACAGGTCATAATGTCATTTAAAATACGTGGGCTGTAAAGATTGCTGCGGGATAAATTTACTGATACCGGTTTTGCTTCAAGACCTTTATCCAGCCATCTGCGGATCATTTTGCAAACCTGCTCAAGCATATAAAAATCAATTTCCGAGATAAAGCCGTTGCCTTCAAATATCGGCACAAAATCCACCGGGGAAATCACACCTTTTGTCGGATGAATCCAACGCACAAGTGCCTCTGAACCGACAATTCTGCCTGTAATCATATCAACCTTTGGCTGTAAATAAATATGGAACTGGTCACTACCAAGTGCATTATTCATCTCCATAATCACATTCTGTTCCGCATATTCTTTTTCAGCAATTTTATCATCAAAAACGGCAATTTTATTCATGTAATTATTCTTAACCCGCTGTGCAATTGCCGCACGGTCAACCATCGTTACAACCGGAATTCTTTCCTGCTTATCCTTTTCCGTAATGATATAGATTCCAAAGGACATGACCATTTCAAAATTAACCGGATAATGGTTCATCGAAGTCTGGATGCTGTCAATCACGCGGCAAATGCTCTCCATGTCACTGGACATACAGACCGCAAAAATATCTGAAGTCAGATGACAATATGTATACAATTCTTCCGAATCCATACACTCCTGTAATTTCACACCCAGAAAACGGAGAACATTATCGCCCTCACTTGTCCCATAAAACTCATTCAGCAGGCGGAACTTCCGGATATCCATCCGCACAATGGCATATTCACGCTCCGGATGATTCTTTAACAATTCCCATGTCTGCATGGAAAAGGTATTGATATTCGGAAGCTGTGTCAGGGAATCCACGGTTACCAGCGATTTCAGTTCATGCACAGCCTCCAGCTCTTTCTCGGCATTGGTAAATGCCAGCACAATCCGGTCTCTTTCCCCGTCCTCATCAATATAATACAGCACTGAAATCCGAAACCACTCATAAATATGCGGCACAACATACAGACGGATATTGGCATCCCGCTGAACACTGTGTGTCACCCCTGAAAAATCAATCAACTGCTGGTACAGTGGCAAATCCCGTTTAAATACAGTTTTATAAAAGGCATGTTCAAAATCCGTATCCAAAGACTTTCTATCAAAATCAACAAAATGACCATCTTCCGGATAAATTTCCAGCTGTCCTGTTTTATAAGAATATTCTGCAATAAATGTATGTGTATGTTCCAGTAATAATTCTTCCCGTGTCATTGAGTGATCTAATAATTTTTCCTTTAATTCTTCATTACCATCCATATTTTTATCCCTTGACCTCATAACCGTTCAACAAATTATATGAATTTAGTTTACCATTCTGCCGTACTAATGTCAACTAAAGTGCGGGATTTCAAAATAATATACATAACAAAAAAAGACTGTGCTTCGACGATTTTGAAACATCAAAGCAACAGTCTTTTTCTGTGCCATATATTATACTTTTTATTGCATATTACTGCTTAGAAGTAATATATCCCTTTGCCTTTAATAATTCTGCAATTAATACAGCACCACCTGCTGCACCTCTTAATGTATTGTGTGAAAGACCGATGAACTTATAGTCAAACACAGAATCTTCTCTTAAACGGCCCAAAGAAACGCCCATACCGTTTTCATAGTTAACATCTAACTGTACCTGTGGTCTGTCATCTTCTTCTAAATACTGGATAAACTGCTTTGGTGCACTTGGAAGGTCTAATTCCTGTGGTTCGCCACGGAAGCTTCTCCACTTTTCAATAATCTGCTCCTTTGTCGGCTTCTTTTCAAAGTTCACAAATACAGCAGCTGTATGTCCGTCTAATACAGGAACACGTACACACTGGCAAGTAATAACAGTATCTGTAGCCGGAACAATCTTTCCGTCTTCTACTTTACCCCAGAGTCTTAATGGTTCTTTTTCACTCTTTTCTTCTTCGCCGCCGATGTAAGGAATGATGTTTCCTACCATTTCAGGCCACTGTTCAAAAGTCTTTCCTGCGCCTGAAATTGCCTGATAAGTTGTTGCAACAACCAGCTTTGGTCCGAATTCTTTTAAAGCAGTTAAAGCCGGTGTATAGCTCTGAATTGAGCAGTTTGGCTTTACACAGATAAAACCTCTTGTTGTGCCAAGACGCTTCTTCTGTGCCTCAATAACCTCTAAGTGTTCCGGGTTGATTTCCGGTACCACCATTGGTACGTCCGGTGTCCAGCGGTTTGCGCTGTTGTTAGATACAACCGGCACTTCTGCCTTTGCATATTTTTCCTCTAATACCTTGATTTCATCCTTTGGCATGTTTACTGCACAGAATACGAAATCTACCTTTGATACGATTTCATCGAAATCCTTATCCATATCATAAACAGTCATCTTCTTAACGAATTCAGGCATCGGTGCTGTCATCTTCCATCGTCCGTCTACAGCTTCTTCGTAAAGCTTTCCTGCGGAACGGCCGCTCGCTGCAACCAATACAACCTCAAACCAAGGATGATTTTCAAGCAGTGTAATAAATCTCTGTCCTACCATACCTGTACCGCCAAGGATACCAACTCTTAACTTCTCACTCATGTTCTTTCTCCCTTTTCTTTTTTCAAGAACAAATTTCCGCTTTTGTCTTTGTATGGCGGACATTTGTCTTTTTGTTCTGAAAGGATATTATCACAGTAACTTACAGAATGCAACACTTTTTGCAAAATTACTTTATTTTGTTATTAAACATCAATAATATAACGTTCATATCCGTTAATAATCGTTGTTTCGTTGTACTGCTGTTCCCGCACGAAGTTTGCCTGATAATTCTTATGTATGTGACCGTGAATAAAATAAGCCGGGTGATACGTGTCAAGCAGTTCGTTAAATACCGTAAATCCCTGATGTACACTGTCAAAGCCGTCATTAATGCCCGCAGCAGGCGAATGGGTCAGCAAAATATCAAAGCCTTTTTTACATTTTAACTGGAGCCACATACGGCTGACACGATGCTGCATCTGTCGTTGTGTATACTGGTTGATACCTTTTTTATAACGGATTGAACCGCCAAGTCCCATAATCCGCAGCCCCTTATACGTATAAATCTTATCCTCAATGCAGATACAGCCCTCCGGCGGTGTCTGTTCATAGCAGTCATCATGATTTCCTCTGACGTAAAGCACCGGTGACTGCGTAAAGGATGCCAGAAAAGACAGATACTGCGGATTTAAATCACCGCAGGATAGGATTAAATCAACGCCTTCTAATTTACTTTTGTCAAAATAATCCCATAAGTATTTTGACTCCACATCTGCTAATATCAGTATCTTCATATTTTCTCATTGTGGCAGCTTCTTTTTGCCGCCTTCCTACTTTCTACATTTATAATCCGTGGTGAATAATGCCCTGTGCCTTTACAATCGGCTCACAGCCTTCTTCAAGTTCCTCCAGTTCCGGTATTTTACCAATCACATTATCCAGCAGCCAGTCCATGGTAATAATCTGTTCCGGTGTCAGATTCCTGCCCTTCTGATTACGTACCTTACCTTTCTGATCTTTTAATTCGTCCGCAAAAGGTTCAAATAAATCCTTTGAAATCATCTCTTTAAAGGTTGTAACCATCCGCTGTGTTTCTACCGGAAGCTTCGTTGACATAATCAGGTCAACTACATCCGCAGACAGTCCCCACCAGTAATTAAGTGCTTTTACATTATCCGCATCCTGCTCCCTGTTCCATGAGCCGCTTAAAATACTCTGAATCATTTTTTCATAAAATGCACCCCAGTGCCACATCGGCATCGCGATATGCTGGGTTGTTTCATCATCTATGCTGTACAATCCAAACCGGCGTGCCGTACTGGTCGGTGTAATCATATCCTGATCCGATACATAACGGATACCCTCTCTTTTAAAAGCTTCCGCCGGATTGCTATTCTTTACAGAGGACCATTCAAGATAAATCTTTGCCCGTGGATTAACAAATTTTGCCCCCAGCGCAAAAGCATTGATATTTGCCGTCACACCGTACACAGGATACCCTGCTACATAACCGATTTTATCATTATCAGTCAACGCACCTGCAATGAGTCCCGTCAAAAACTTTGCTTCATACATTCTCGCATAGTAGGTACGGATATATTTGTGTGACGTGTTCAGCGAACAGTTCAATATCTTGACCTCCGGATGCGCAATCGCTTCTTTTAAAGAGGCCATAATCATGGACGGTGATGTCACAAAAACTAAATCTGCCTTATTTTTAACCATCATTTCAATGGCAGCCACATCATCTTTATCCGGTTTGACATTCGTAATGCTTAATGTTTCAATCTGATCGCCAAATGTATCGTCAATATACTGCCGGCCAAGCTCATGCGTATAGCACCAGTCCGAATCCTGCGGTGTATTTTCGTAAATGAAACCGACCTTTAGCTTTCTGTTTCCATTTCCCGGTTTTGGCAGCAGATAACTTAAAATATTCTTTTTCGGTTCGTTTAAAGTCGGATCCATACGAAGCTCAACGGCATTGTTTTCAGAAAGCAGTTCAAACTCTGCCCACGTCTTTGCCACATTTTTTGCCATTTCCGACGGCAGCATATCCTTTACATGTTCATAACCGTGAATATGGATAAAGCGTAAAAATGCATCGCCCGCCGGATAATCAAACCGTTCGCCTCCTCTGGCATCATATGCGTTTTTAAAAGACAGAAAACAGGATACAAAATCCTTTTTCGCATCTTCATCCATGTTTTCCCCTTTTTTGATGCCGACCAGCTTCATCAGGGTCGGAAAACTGCCGACGTTGCTGAAATAAATGTCATTAAGCTTCGTACATTTATAAAATTCCATAAACTCATAATAAATCTTAACATCCGGGTCTTCTGAATACTTCGGCACTTTACGGATTACTTCGGCATTGACTGTCACAGCCTTAAAATACTTTAAAACGCTGACTCTTTTATTGCCTTCCAGTACATAAAACTTGTTCATATACTCATAGACCTTAATCGGGTCACGGATGCCTTCATTTTTCTGGCTGTCACTTAAGCTCGCCCATTTTGCTGAAAATTCCGTTCCCCAATCCAGAATCGGCATAAAATTATCTGCAAAGGCATTGGTCCGTCCCGCATTACACGTTCCCACAACCAGCCGCAGCGGAATCTGGTCGATTCCCAGACTGACCTCTGCCTCAATGTCTGATTCATCTACAATATTTTCCAATACCGGAAGATATGGATACCTGCCTTTGTTGACACAGGCATGATATGCTCTTTTTCCGATTTTAGATGCACTCATATAATCCTGAACTGACATACTTCCCTCCATTTCTGCCGCAATACGCAGCCTGTATTACGCATTTCTATCTTAAAATTAGCACATTACACTCTAAATGTCCATGTTTATCTGATTTAGAATTTCTGCTGTTTTTTCTTTTTCCCTGCAAAACGCAAGCACGGAAACATAGACGGCTTCTTCCGATAAGTGCAGTTTTGCAAGCATTTCCTTATCCTTTGTGGTCTGTCTGCCTGCGCAGTACCTTCTGACAATGCCGTTTAATGTTTTAAACAGGTGCATATAATCTTCAAATGTGCAGCTTCTGTCTAAAATGCTTGTGCCGGTTGTGGCAAGCTCCCGTTCCGCGGTTGCAATTATCTGCATACAAATCCGCAAATCACCCGTAATGTCCGATGCTTCCATTAAAACGTCCGGTCGTTTCGTATACATTTCCATAAAATACTGCTTTGCACCCACAATATCTTTTTCCGCAAAATAATCCGCAAGCCGCTGTTTCATTTCTTTTGTTTCTGCCTTTTCGCCAATCATGCCCACCATACACTCATATGCGCGCAGGTTGTGTTTTGTCACCCACACATAAAGCAGAAATTCCGAAATAAAACCAAATACCCGCTTGTGATAGCTGTCATAGGAATCAATGTCAATCCGTTTTCGCACCTCGGCAAAAATGTCAAACAGCCATGCACAGTACGCATCAAAGAGCGGCTTTTTCATCACGCAGATGTTGCCAAAATACGTGTGATTTTCATGGACAAGCTTTTCAAACAGCGGATAATCCTCCGGATATTTTTCACGGATAACTTCACCTGTCACGTCCAAATCCCGCACATTGTGATTGTCGGAAAATCCGTAATGATATGAAAAATCCAGTGTCAGCAGGCGGCTGGTCAGACAGTCATATTCGGAAAGCAGTTTTTCAATCTCCTCTTTACGGAACATCACACCTTTTTCATTTAACAGATACCGTCTGTAATGGCAGACACCGACAATATCCGATTCAGTATCGTTTTTCCATATCCAGTATACCCCGGTCAATTCGCTGTAATAACAATTTAGCGCGGAAATATTTTCCCCGGTGTTATCCCTCACATAGCCGAGCGGTTCTTTTCCTTGTGCGCCGACCTGTAACGGAACATACATCGGGTCGTTTGGCACATCGAATTTTTTGTGGGTCATTGTATATATTTTTACTGACATTTGTATACTCCTTTTAGTCGTTATTGCGGCTGCCGCATTTCGGGCAGATATTGCCGCCCTCATAGACATAACCGCAGCGGTAACAGCATTTTACCGGATGCTTTTCTTCGGCAAGGTATTCCACGCTGCGGGACTCCGGCTTTTCCTGCAAATACTGGATAAAGCGGTTTAATTTAGCAAGAAAATGTTCCATTTTTTCTTTATCTGCCTTGTAGTTTCCGGTAATTTTCATTTCTCCGTTATTCATGGTACGGATATAAATGCCCTTGTGGAACAATCCGCTCTCTGCGTAAAATTCCTTGATATTACGCACCTTTACCGTTCCCGCCATCATACTGCCGTTGTAGTAGACATGATCCGGTGTCAGCACAAAGCCTTTTTTACCGTTTTCACCTTTTGTTGAATCAAATATCAGAAGCGGATACTCAAATGCTTCTCCTCCCGCATAGGTATTGAGTGCATTATTCGCAATAATGGCATCGATATCTTCACAGGCTTCATTGCTCATGCGGCGGATATCATACGGATAAAAGCCTTCCATGGTCTGCTCCGAAATACCGGTATCGCGAATCATTTTATTGACAAGACTTCTGCATTCATCCTTTTTCATGGCTTCAAGCCGCTTGCGGATTCTGCCTAACATATCCATCTTTAGCTCCGGCAGAAAATCTCCTGTCGCAATTCTTTGATAGGCTTCTTTCCCCTCGTCAAAGGACATCTCAAAAATGTCCGGACAGATTTGTTCGATTGCTTTCCTGTCAATATCTTTTACGCGGTCTTTTAGCTGGTCAATGATGATTTGTTTATTCTTTTCTTCATATTCCATAGGACGGATTGCTTCTGCCAGTGACAACAGCTTTTTTCTATCCCCCGGGCGGATTTTCTGCTGGTTGACAAATGCTTTCAACGCGCTCTGCTCTGCCATATCACGCTTTTCCTCAAGCTGCTTCATATATTTTGTATTATCAATATCGTTATATTCCTCAAATTTTTGACGAAACTGCTGATAGACTTTCTTTTGATACTGCTGTGGAAAATGCTCTGCCAACACCTGCAGTTCTTTCTCACCGCGCTTCTGCATCCAGTCTTTGACATTTTCTGCCACACTATTTTTGACCGACTGCGGACAGTCTTTTTCAAGAATCGTATGATAGGCCTTTTTTAATTCCGCATAGCTTTTGTTTTTTGCTGCCAGTGCGATAGACAACACTTCCTTCTGGGAAGCCGCAATTTCTTCTTCGGAAGTTCTGCGTGACTGTGGTGTGTCTGCCCCGCCGGTCTGTAGCTGTACATGTGTACCCTGCTTTTGTGTCCGGATGTCGGCTGTAGACGGTGCAGCTTTGTCCTGTGATATCACGTAATCGTCTGCTGCTCTGTCCGGTCGGTTCGTTCCGTCTTGCGGCGCAGTCTGACTGTCCGTAAATGTCCTGTCTTTGACTTGTCCGCCATCCCACTGTTCCTGCGGATTCTGCGTACTGTATCTTGCTGACGGTTCTTTCTCATCAGACCGTCCCTGCGCAGATTCTGACCGCTCTTTTTCCTTTTGTGCCTTTTCGTTCTTTTGTTTTTCTTTCTGCACTTTTTCCCGGTGCTTCTGCCAGTTTTTCGGCGGAACGTTACGGTCCATGCCTTTATCTGCCGCCGCTTTGTCTACCTGTTCTTCAATTGCTTCCCGCCGGGACTGCGGATAGAATTCCGAATCCAGCATGTCGGCAATATCAAAAATTTCTTCTACAGACATTTCAGGCATATTGTTATAGAGTTCTTCCAGACGGTCATCCGCTTCATTTTCAAAATCGGACTGTGGCGCACTGCTCTCATAACGGTTAAACCGGCTGTTGGATATACGCTGTCCGTCTGCGCCGAGCAGTTCCTGATAATCCTCATACGCCGTGTTATCGTCCTCAAAATCCATCATATAAATACTGCCTTCCATCAGCAGTTTGTAGGGCTTTGGCGTATAAAAACGATGACAGTCCATACAGGTATATGCCCTTGCAAGAATAACCCTGCCCTCGTCCGTGTCGATATGAAACTCTTTATTTTTCGGATAAACCACCATGTACATTGGCTTTTTACATTCCGGGCACTGATAGCCCGTGATGTAAAAGTCATTTCCAATTCGCCCTGCCGCCCGCTCTTTGGCGGATAACTTCTTTTTGCTAATACCGGTTTCGTAGGATTTCCAGACAATTTTATGCCACAATCCGAGCTGATACTTTTTCTCCCAGTCGGAAACATCGTGAATCTCCGTATCGTCTTGTTCTTCTTCCTCCTCATTTAGATAATCCGGCTTCATGTATTCTAAAATCCGCTCAATCACTTCTTCATAGGTAATGCGTATTCCCTCATGATAGAAACGGCACTGCGTGGCATCTAAGGATACCTGTACTTCTACTTCCCGCAGGATGTCATTCATCTGTTGTTCTAACTGTCTGTAATCCTTTTCAACGGTTAGCCCTTTAATTTTTCCCCACTTACCAAATATGTAAAGAACTAAATTAATGGTATTTTCAAGCAGGGCATTTCCAAGCATTAACCGTGGTTCTTCTTTAATGGGTTCTTCTATGACATTTCCAAGCACTTTTTTATTATCAAAACTGAAAAACAACGATTTTAATGTACCGGGCAGAATCAGCGTGTTATTATTAATTGCAAATGTTTCATTCCACTCTACATTCTGTTCCATGACTTTTATTGTTTTATGAAAGACTGCCGCAAGTGTGCCTTCCGCTTTTAAAATAATCATATCGCTCTCCATTCACATTTATCTATTCGCCTATTTACCGTCAGTATACCACAAAGTCAAAAGACAAGTGAATATTTATCTTGAAAATGATTGATTTTTGCGGTATGCTAGGCAACAGAAATTCACAGACTGCTTTCAAAGCAGTTTTGTATCAAAAGGAGATTGTATGACTATGGCTCAGTTACCAAAAGATCCCGTTATGCTGCTTTCATTTACAAATACACAGCTTCGCGACTTTTATCCGAATCTTTCAGAATTCTGCAAAGCCTTTATGGTAGATGAAACGGAAATCGTACAGACTTTAAAAGGAATTGATTACGAATACGATACTACACGCAATCAGTTTATCTGATGTTTGGCGCACGTAAAAAGCGGGTGGCACTGAAATATAACAGTACCACCCGCCTTTTCTTTGCTTTTTATAATCTTATGCTCTTTACTGCTGTTTTATTTTTCTTCGATGGCTTTTCTGCCCTCGGCTCTTGCCGTAAGTTCACCGTTTACAACATCAATCACAATGTCATCACCCGTATTGATGTCACCCTTTAAGATTAACTTTGCCGCCAGTGTTTCTACCGTCTTTTGAACGTAACGCTTTAACGGTCTTGCGCCGTACATCGGGTCAAAGCCGTGTTCTGTAATATAGCTTTCTGCCGCATCTGTCAGACGTACCTGCAATTCCTTGTCTGCCAGACGTCTGTTGACGTCTGCAATCAGCAGATGAATGATATTGCCGATATTGTCTTTTGTGAGCGGCTTGAACAGAATAATCTCGTCCAGACGGTTTAAAAATTCCGGTCTGAAATGTCCGCGCAAATCGTTCATAACGAGTTCTTCTGTTTCCTGCTTAATGCCGCCGTTTTCATCAATACCGTCCAGCAGATAGGTTGAGCCGATATTACTTGTCATAATAATAATTGTATTCTTAAAGTCTACCGTTCTGCCCTGCGAATCGGTGATTCGTCCGTCATCAAGTACCTGTAACAATACATTGAATACATCCGGGTGCGCCTTTTCAATTTCATCAAAAAGAACAACAGAATACGGTTTTCTTCTGACTGCCTCAGTCAGCTGACCGCCTTCATCGTATCCGACATATCCCGGAGGCGCTCCGATTAATCTCGAAACAGAATATTTCTCCATGTACTCTGACATATCAAGACGGACAATATTGCTTTCATCATCAAACAGGCTCTCTGCCAGTGTCTTTGCAAGCTCTGTCTTACCGACACCGGTAGGTCCTAAGAACAGAAATGAACCAATCGGTTTGGTCGGGTCTTTAATGCCTGCCTTTGAACGGATAATTGCCTCTGTTACTTTCGTAACAGCCTCGTCCTGTCCAACAACTCTCTTATGCAGAAGTGTGTCCAGATTCAGGGTCTTTTCCCGTTCAGATTCGCTTAACTTGGCAACCGGGATTCCTGTCCATCTGGAAATAATCTTTGCAATTTCTTCTTCGGTAACACTCTCATGTACCAAATCCAGATTTTTATTCTGTACCTTCTTTTCGGCCTCTTCCAGACGTTTCTGAACCTCCGGCAGTCTGCCGTACTGTAACTGAGCCGCCTTTTCCAAATCGTAATTTCTCTTGGCTTCGTCAATCTCATGGTTAACCTGTTCTAATTCTTCTTTGATCTTACTAATCTGGTCAACACTGGACTTTTCATTGTCCCACTTTGCCTTCTGCTGTTTAAATTCAGAACGCATTTCCGATAATTCCTTCTGCAAAGCTTCCAGACGTTCCTTACTGAGATTATCGGTTTCTTTCTTCAATGCAGCTTCTTCAATTTCTAACTGCATGACCTTACGCTGTAATTCATCAAGCTCAGCCGGCATAGAATCCAGTTCGGTCTTAATCATTGCGCAGGCTTCATCGACAAGGTCGATTGCTTTATCCGGCAGGAATCTGTCGGAAATGTAACGGTCTGAAAGGGTTGCTGCAGATACCAGTGCGCCGTCTGTAATTTTTACACCGTGATATACTTCATAACGGTCTTTTAAACCACGTAAGATAGAAATGGTATCTTCAACGGTCGGTTCATCAACCATAACCGGCTGGAACCGTCTTTCCAGTGCCGCATCTTTTTCAATGTACTGACGGTGTTCATCCAGTGTTGTTGCACCGATACAGTGGAGTTCACCACGCGCAAGCATTGGCTTTAACATATTGCCTGCATCCATAGAGCCTTCTGTCTTACCGGCTCCGACAATTGTATGAATTTCATCGATAAACAGAATAATCTGCCCTTCGCTTTTCTTGACTTCATCAAGCACCGCTTTCAAACGTTCCTCAAATTCGCCACGATACTTCGCACCGGCTACCAGTGCGCCCATATCCAGCGCAAAGATTTTCTTATCCTTTAAGCCCTCCGGTACATCGCCACGTACAATCCGCTCTGCCAGACCTTCGACAACGGCTGTTTTACCGACACCAGGTTCACCAATCAGCACCGGATTGTTTTTGGTTTTTCTTGAAAGAATCCGAATAACATTACGGATTTCATTATCCCTGCCGATAACCGGGTCTAACTTGCCGGACTTTGCCTTTTCAACTAAATCCTGTCCGTATTTTGCCAGTGTGTCATACGTTGCTTCCGGGTTATCACTTGTTACGGACTGATTACCACGGACCGTTGCCAGTACGGAAAGGAACGAATCTCTTGTAATACCGTAGGTCTTAAAGAGCTGCTTAATCTGCTTATTGGGTGATGCAATCATTGCCAGCATCAGATGTTCAACAGATACATACGCATCTCCCATGCGCTTTGCTTCGTCTTCGGCATTGATTAATACTTTGTTTAAGTCATTGCTCACGTAAAGCTGTACGTTGCCGGATACTTTTGTTTTTTGTGAAAGCAGTGTTTCAATATTGGAAATAAATGCTTCTTTATTAATCTGCATTTTTTCAATCAGGTTTGCAATCAGACTATCGTCTATTGTCATTAAGCTGTAAAGAAAATGTTCCTGGTCAATTTCCTGATTGCCATAATCGTAAGCAATCTTTTCACACTGGTTCACCGCTTCAATGGACTTCTGTGTAAACTTGTTAATGTTCATAGTTTCTGCCTCCTTTTTCTCATTCTCTATTGTATACAATCACTTTGAAACCATTCCTGCCAGCCTTTTTCTTCTTCGATTCATGCAGGATTTTTGTTTTTATGATTGCTGTTTTATTGTTCTATTTGTTATGTAACACCCAAGGCTTAATTGTGTTATATCACATGTTGTTAGCACTGTCAAGAGGTGAGTGCTAATTTTTTGAAAATCCCTGCGTTTCACTTATCGGGTAACCGTCCAAATACGTTCCTGTCTTAGAAGCGGGAGTTGTACCCCTGCCGCCGTTTAAATCGTACTGAACTAAAATATTTGGGAGCCATTGAGCGCAAAACATAAAAGTTGCTGGTAAAGTCTAGTCTGCCCAAGCCTCAGTAAACTGTATTTCATCTCCTGGTAGAAAATGATACCAACTATCTTCATCTGCAAAGTACTCATTACCTGATTGCCAACCATTAGCTTTAGTAAATATCTCGTGATGATGAGGTACATTTCCATAAAAATCTGTGGTGTCGTAATCTCTAATTACTGCATACCATTCTATTATAAAACATGTGGCTCATTATGACCGGAATGATGGCTCACGGCAAAATGGAATCGTGGCTCACTTGCAACGGACAGGCGGCTCATTTGGGCGCAGATTATTCACTTATTTTCTGTACAAGTGTTGTAATTTCTTCTTTTTTCATAAGTGCACTCCTTTTTTCAACGTCTTATTGAGTTATCTATATATCAGACACGCAGGGTCTGGAAAAAATTTTATATTTTTAAAATTTTTAAAGAAATTTTTTTCTGTGATTTAAATACCCAGTTTATGTATTATCTTTATTTTAATAATATAACATTTCAATTTAAAGCACAATAAGAATATCACAACCGCAACATTGGAAACGCTGTGTGATATATTATCCTGTACCCCCAATGATATTATTGGTATGTCGCATAATGTGAGCAGATATCTTTGATAACAATTTTAATCTCTTTTGTGTATGAAAAAAGCAGTCAATCATAAATGAAAAACTGCTTTAAATCATATCCTTTATTGCTTTGTGTAGAAATTTAACTGATTGTCTATGTCCCGTCCGGCATACATTACTCTAAGTATTGTTACAACTTTTTTATCGCTGTCCGGAATATAAAGTACTACATAATTATCTACTGGTAATACACAAAGTCCACGGCTTTTCCACGGTTCTTTTTCATATTTTCGATAACGCTCCGGCATCGTATCCAGACTTAATATCTGTTCTTCCAGACGATCAAGTTGTCCGCTTGCATTTTCCGGCGATTGTAATTCAAAAGCAATATATTCAAAAATCCCTCTCAAATCACTGTCAGCCTGTTCGGATAATTCTACTTCATATATCATAAGCCATAATCCTTGCGAATGTCAGCAAATGCTTTCTTCGCATTTTTTGTCCGTCCAGCCTGCATATCCGCATATCCTTTCTCCAATTCTTCATTGAACTCTGCTTCTGATAATGTGCTGATGTCAACAGGTCTGGCAGATGGTATTTTTACTTCAAACGGAAGTCCTCTCTGTAAGATAATCTGTTTATAAAACATATTAATAGCACTGGAAGCAGGGATACCAAGTGTAGACAGGATACTTTCAGCTTTTTCTTTGACATCCGGTTCAATCCTTGCATATAAATTTGCTGATTTTGCAGCCATATAAAGCATCTCCTTTCGTGAGTAGTGTTTCCATCTATCTTTATTATATGCAAATGTCCGTACAATAGCAATACCGTTTTTACGTTTCAATAATCTTATTGAATAACTGTAACAATACTTCTTTTACGCCGGACGCATTGAATACAACAATCGCCATCAGCGCAAGACTCTGTACCAGTCTGAATTTAATAAAGAAAATCCCACAGGTCGTCATTTCGCAGCCTGTGGGATTTTTCACTCAACTAATATGTGTGTTTTTTATGCTTTGATGAAACTTCCTGCTCACCTTCCATATGGTTTGCAGTTGCATTCACCTTCTGTACAACTTTCTTCTTTTTTAATGGATGTTTTGGATTCTTATCCATAACAATCGCTTCCTTTCATATTCATTCATTTATGTTGAGCAGCTTCATATGAAACTGTATCAGCCTTTAATTGTAAAACATCTGCTGTTTTCAACTTACTTTGCTTTCTCTTTTGTTCTATCTGTACTATAGCACCTATTATTAGTACTGTCAATACCGGAGTGCCAATTTTTTTAAAAATGGAGCAGTTCCATATTGGATTTCTGCTCCATTCCCATGATTTTATTATATTTTACTGGCAAAACCGCTATTTACCATATACCATTGTCCGCCATCATTATAGCTTCCTGTGTACTCAAAAGCGATTCTCCCGTCCTTAAAGAACCAGTCACCGTATTCATTACTGCCAATACCGGTAAATCCTAAATCCAGCTGTCCATTCTTAAAATACCACCAGCCGTACTCATTTAAAGCCATTCCGGTATAGTTAAAATCCAGTGTGCCATTGTTAAAGTACCACCAGCCATATTCATTTAATGCCATTCCGGTATAAGTGTCACTGATATATCCATCTGTAACATATACCCATGTACCACCATTTAATGTCATACCGGTAAATCCCGTATTTAAAATACCGTTTGTAAACAGCCATGTACCATATTCATTTGCGGCAAAACCGTTATAGCCAAAATCAATCTGTCCGTTGTTAAAATACCACCAGCCGTAGTCATTTGCCGCCATCCCGATATATGCAAAATCAATTCTGCCATTTTTAAAGTACCACCAGCCGTAGTCGTTTAATGCCATTCCAGTATAATCTGTCAGTACCTGTCCGTTCTGAACATAAAGCCACTCGTCATCCGGAATAATCATCCCTGTAAAACCGAAATTTAACTGTCCGTCCGTATAGAACCATGTTCCATATTCATTATTTGCAAGACCGTAAAATGTCGTATCCAGCTGTCCGTTGTTGAAGTACCACCAGCCGTACTCATTGCATGCCATACCTGTATATGTAAAGTCTACATCACCATTCTTGATATACCACCAGCCGTATTCATTTACTGCCATGCCACAGTAATCCGCTGCAATGGTATCATTTGCATAGTAATGCCAGTTACCATCTGCATCCTGACGCATTTCATAAATGACCTTTTCATCTGTTTCCGGCTTCTGTGTCGGGGCTTCTGTCGGCGCTTCCGTTGGTTTCGTTACTTCTGTTGGCGCTTCCGTCGGTTTCTGCGTTGGCTTTGGCGCTTCTGTTGTACCTTCGGTTGTACTTTCCGTTGGCTTTGACGCTTCTGTTGTACTTTCCGTTGTTGGCTGTGTTGCGTGTACAATTGTAACGCTTACCTGTGTACGGTTTCCGGCTTTATCAACGGCTGTGATTGTATGCGCTCCTTCAACATCTGTGACCGTATAACCTCCGTTTTCACGACCTGCTAAAACACCGTCAATCTCCACATAGTCCAGATTGTCATCGTTTACCGTAAACTGAACACTGCCGCCGTATGTTTCATTATGCTTTACGCCGCTGATAACTGGTGAAGAACCGTCAAATACTAGTCCGTCTGTAGACAGATAGGCTGTATTACCGCCCTTATCTGTAATTTTAACATAAACAATACATTTTTTATCCGGATCAATTGCAAAACGCTGTTCGTAAACCGTCCAGTCTGAAGCCTGAATATTTTGCACTTCTTCCAACGTCTTTGCTTCCTCTGAAATCAGATAAAAAACCTTATCGATACCCAGCCCCAAATCATCTGCATGAATACCGACTTCCTGTCTTTCCTTGAAAAACTTTCCAAATGTCACTGCATTGCAGAATACGTTCCACTTATTTGTCGATACGGTAATCTCTCCTGTCGGAGCCGAAATGTCTTTATATTCTGCATTGATTTCGACATCACCGTCCGGCATGATAAATACAGCTGTTGCTGAATGGCTGTCCGTGTTCTCTGTAAAATCAAGTGCAGTATTGCCTGCCCACCGGTCAAATGCCATACCCTGTGCCGCACCTGCCGCAGTTATAGTGACAATGTCGCCTGCTGCATATTCTCCCGAACCGGTTCCATTGCCTACAATCACCTGATGCTTCTGCACCGGTTCAATATCTTTATCGATAAATTCCACCGTACATTCTGCAAATATCTTATCTTTCTGGGCTTTTACCGCGCCGACTGTTTCAATATCGCCTTCATCATATCCGTTCGGGAAAAATAAAAAAGTATATGTTCCCGTCTTTGCCCCCGGATATGCTTCTAAAAAATAACGGTTTGGATAATTCTCTCCGTCCGTTACCAGCGCGACAGCTTCGCCCCAATTGGTTTCATTCAGACTTTCCACATCTTCACTTTCCCAAAGTGACGTTTTCATAACCAAAACACTGCTTCCAAGCCAGTCGGTCACATCAGCACCGTCCATTAATACTCCCTGACTGTTATAACAGTCAATATCAAAATACACCGTGTCATCAGGAATTGAGCCGTCTTCCTTTTGGAAAATGCGGTTGATATTTACCGTTTGCGGTGCAGACTGAATCACCAGTCTGCCAACAGATAAGTCTTCTTCCTCCGGCTGCTTTGTCGTTGCTGTCCAGTTCGACTGTGTATCCACGGTATATTTAAAAAACCAGCCTGCTTTTGCCGGTGCAAAGCTTTCCTTAGCTGCCTTGCCCTGCGCCGTTATATAAGTATAACCTTCCGTGAAAACGGATGGAAACAGCTTATTACCGACTGCCGCCTTTGTTGTACCTGTTACATCCTTATCAATAATGACCTGATTATCCTTTTTTAATACAATATAGCCGTCTGCGATATTGTCTGACGTCTGATTTCCGGTGAAATTTCCTTTAATTTCAACGAAGATACTTTCATCATACTCTGTCAGATTTAAAGAGGCTTTATTTTTTACCTCTATATTTTTTAAACTGCCGGATACCAGGCACAGTTCCGCTTCATCATCCAATATAACATTTTCAACATTCTGGATATTGCCGTCTACAGAACATTTCTGCAAGGTCAGACTGGTGTTTTCATTGCCGTAAAAATCTTTTATTTTCGCACTGGCAATAATACTCTCTCCCATGCCTTTCAGCGTAATATCTGCACAGCTGTTATTTTCTGTATGAATTCCTTCACGAATAACCGTTTTTGCATCTGCATAAACTTCTGCGCTGCCTGTATATGCGGTTTTCCCATCACTCCCGGAATCATGACTCATGTAAACGGCCTGAATCTTTGTATTTTCAACCGCATTGGTAACAGTCAATGATGCATTTTGTCCAACAACCGTATTTTTAAATCCGCCTGCATAGACTGTTGGGAGCAGTTCTTCTTCTGTTCCCCCAAAACCTCCCAGTCCGGAACCTGCACCACCTTTAACATACGTATCCACACTATCCAGTACCAGACTGTGTCCAGCCAGAAAAATCTCTCTATGTACGACGCTTTGTAAAGCATTCGTGGAAATAAAATGCAATTTTACATTTTGAATCGTAACATGATCACCGGTAAGCTGTACTGCACCTCTGATAATCAGTTCACTGCTGCTGTCCGCCCCTGTTATCGTCACATTTCCCGGTATCATAAGAGGTGTTCCCGCAGCATCCTCTGCAACCGTAATACTCCCACTGACAACAATTAAACTGCTGCCCGCCTGCAACGCCTGACGAAGCTGGCTTTCACTTGTAACAGTAACTGCCCCTGCACGTATATTCGCTGTATCTGCGTATGCATAAGTCATAAATGGAACAACTGTATTGGTTGTCATACACACTGCTGTCACTACGGCTGCTGCCGCAAAAATTCTTTTTCCTCTTGTAATGTTTTTTCTCAATAGCGCCTGCCTTTCCATACATTATTGTACATGTTTTATTCTTTCGTTTTTATAGTAGCAATTTAATATACCATATCTATTGATTGGTGTCTATAAAAAATTATTATTTTTTATCCTGATTTTTTATCCTGAAACATATTTTGCTATCGTTTCTATCAGCTTATCCGCATCCAGCGGCTTTGACACATGCTCATTCATTCCCGCCGCTTTGCAGTCTGCCACATCATCCGAAAAAGCATTGGCCGTCATTGCTATGATTGGTATCGTCTTTGCATCCGGCCGCTGAAGCGCCCGGATATTTTTTGCCGTTTCAAGTCCGCTCATAACCGGCATCATCAAATCCATCAATATAATATCAAATGTGCCGGGTTCAGCCTGTTCAAACAACTCCAATGCTTCTTTTCCGTTCCATGCTTTTGTAACAATCATGCCTTCATTCTCACAGATGAAATCTGCAATTTCCATGTTAAGCACATTGTCTTCCGCAAGCAGAACTTTCATGCCGTCAAGTACAACAGTTTTTGCTTCTTCATCCTGCACTGTATACTGTTCCTTCTTCTTATCCACCTGAAACGGCAGTCTTATTACAAATGTTGTGCCTTTCTCTTTTTCACTGGTATAATCAATTGTTCCCTGCATTACCTCTACAATTTTTTTGACAATCGGAAGTCCCAGTCCCGTGCCGCTGTAAACGGTCTGCATCATCTCTTTTTCCTGGGCAAACGGTTCAAACATATGCTCCTGGAAATCTTTACTCATACCAATTCCTGTATCCTGACATATGAATTCCAGCATGACTCTGTTAAAATCAGATGTACTCTCCGTTTCTGTCACCGAGGTCGTCACCGAACCACCTTCTTTATTATACTTAATGGCATTTCCCATAATATTTAAAAGAATCTGCCGCAGATGTAACGGACTGCCGATTAAATGCCAGTGCATGATCTGTGTCTGTATCGGATAAAAACAGACATTTTTCTTTTTTGCCTGTACCGTTAAAATGGACGTTACTTCATTTAAAATATCCTGCAAATCAAAAGAATCTTCTGAAAGCTGGATTTGTCCGGATTCCAGTTTATTCATATCCAGAACATCATTGACCAGATCCAGCAGAAAGCCGGAAGCCTCCCAGACTTTTTCACGACAATCGCTCTGTTTTTCCAAATCATCCTTATAATACCTACCGATTTCTACCATACCCCTGATTCCGTTAATCGGTGTACGGATATCGTGGCTCATTCTGCGCAGAAAATCTGTCTTTGCTATATTGGCACGGACTGCTTCTTCCATGGACTGCTTTAATTTTAACTGATATTCCACCTCTTTTTTCTGCTGTGCTTCAATAATCTTTAGCTGCTCATTTAATTCCCGCATATGAACCCGCCCGGATTTATTTCTTGCCACCGTTGCAGCTGCCCAGATAAGCATAGAAATACATAATGCCAAAAGAACTGTCCTGCGTGTTGCCGCAAACACTTCTTTCTGTGGATAATATACGTATAAATTATAATCCCTGTATCGTCCTTTTCCGCCACAATAACGGTGTCCGTCACTTGTAAAATATACCAGATTATCTGAGCGTTCTATGGAACGTAATTCCTGTATAACCGGAATTTCCGTGGTTTGACAATTCTCGTATTGCGCATCATTTGTTCCGTAAATTTTATCATCAGCTGCTATAAAAAGGGTACCATTCATATTCATGGCATATCCGGCAAGCAGATTATTGACTGCCGCATAACTGTCTGTCAGACGGTCTGTATCCTGATAACAGTAGCAAAATACAACTCCCGGACTGTCTGTTCTGGATATTGCTGCCAGATCATACCATTTTTTGTTTTTCTGAATCCGTTCTGCATAGATTTTTTTAGAATATTTTGTAATCTCGCTGATTTTTTTATCCTGAATCAGTTCCTTCCATGCATCATAATCCAATCCGACATTGCTGTATTGACATTCCGGCTGCATATCTTCATCTAAAATGATAATTCCTGCCATCCGCTGTGCCTCTGTATAGTTCTTTAAATATACTGAATCAATTAACTCAGAATCCCTATAGATATCCGCTCCTACTTCAACTGCCTGTTCTGTCAGCCGTACCAGGCTCTTAATTTTATCTGCCTGTACGACCTCATCGTAGCTTAAGCACTGACTTTTTAAATAAGTCAGTGTATTGTCAAAGGTCTTCTCAATATTTTTTTTATCCGAGCGGACCGCCAGTATCAGAACGACAATAACCACTATAATGACAACCACGAGGAGTCCTTCGTATAACTGCACCTTCATTTTAGACTGTCCTGATTTTTTCATGGTGTAATCCCCCCTGCTGCCACCCGGTCTTCCATCCCATATTTTTCCAGAATACACTGAACCGTTCCGTCTTCAAGCATCTCCGCCATCGCCTGACGAAGCTGTTCTGCCTTCTGGGTGTCTTTATTTTTTGAAAAAGCCACACCCAGTTTTGAATCAATGATTTCCTCATCTAAAATGCGGTATTTCTGACCGGACTGCCTTAAATATTCCTGCATCACAATCTCATGTCCCGCACAGGCATCGACGTATCCCTTGCGCAGTGCAGCAAATAATTCATTCATCTCTACAAAGGAATACACATTTTTCACCTTGGGAATTATATCGTAACCCTGCCCTAAAAAAATCCGTTCAGGCTGTGTACTGGACTGTACCGCAACATTTTTCCCGGCTAAGTCATCCAGCTTATAAATATCACTGTCCGTCCGCACCATCACAACTTCCCTGCTGTACATATAAGGTCCGACCCAGATATAATCATCCTCCCTGCCATCCATTGAGAAACTGCCCCACGCACAGTCAACTTCACCGTTTTCTAAATAAATATCTTTATCATCCCACTGAATCTGTTTAAAGACCGGTGTATAGCCTATCCGGCGGCACGCTTCTTTTGCCAGCTCCACATCAACACCTGCATAATCGCCATTCTCATCCTGATAATTATACGGCTCATAGTCATCGCTTCCGATAACCAGTTCGGGCTGTACCGTTACAGCTTCCTTTTTCTCCCTGCCACAGCCACACAGTGCCATACTCATCAGACATACAATACCAAAAGGCAGTACACTCCTTTTTATCCAATATTTCATTATTATCCATCCCCCTCATATTTACACTTGAATTGTTTTTATCATACTATATTTTTTATAAAAAATCAACATTCTGACAAAATCCGTTTTCCATAAAAGGACACGAAAATGTACCTTTTATACATTTCCGTGTCTTAGCTGCATTCCGCCCTATATTTTAATCTTCATGCAGCAGATGCGGAATGATAAATTTTTCCCGAATATGAACTTTTTATAAACTCCTAAAGAAAAAGTTGACATTTAAAAATCTTCTCCCTATAATATCAAAAGTTAGGTTGCTAACCATTTCTTTAGAAAGGAGTGTGATTGGATTGCAGAATTTTGATGAAAAATCCGCTAACATGCACATGGGACGACTGATTCAGATGCTTTCCCACCAGATGAAACGAAAAAACTGCATTGTCACTATGATTGACGGTGACAGTCTGACCGTTATGCAGAAGCACATTCTTAAGTTCATTCTTTTGGAAACACTGCATCGGGAAATTTATCAAAAAGATATTGAAGAAGAGTTTCAGATCCGCAAGTCTACTGTAACCGGCATTTTACAGCTGATGGAAAAAAACGGATTTATCTACCGCGAAAGTGTTGAAAAAGATGCCAGACTCAAACGGATTGTGCCTACCAAAAAGGCAGAGGCGCTTCGTCCCAATATCCTGTACCACATCAACGAATCAGAAGCCCAGATGACCCAGGGCATTTCCAAGAAAGATGTGGCAGTCTGCAAGCAGGTGCTCCTGCAAATGTTACAAAACCTTTCTGAAAATAAACTATAAAATTAAGGAGAATCAAACCATGAACAAAACACTGTTAAAGTCCGTGCGTGAATATAAAAAGCAGTCCTTTCTGACACCGTTTTTTGTTATTCTTGAAGTTTTTATGGAAGTTCTGATTCCGCTTGAAATGGCTAAAATTATTGATGTGGGCATTGCAAACGGAAATTTAAACTACATTATCCAGCGCGGTATTATTTTAGTTGCAATGGCAATGCTTGCCCTGTTTTTCGGTGTGACTGCCGGTAATATGGCGGCCGTTGCGGCGGCAGGTTATTCCAAAAATCTGCGCCACGATATTTTTTATAAAATCCAGCAGTTTTCATTTAAAAATATCGACCACTTTTCTACTTCCGGTCTGGTAACCCGTATGACAACGGATATTACCAACGTACAGATGGCATATATGATGAGTATCCGTCTTCTTGCCAGAGCGCCGATTATGATTATTTTATCATGGGTTATGACACTCGCTTTAAATAAAACGGTTGCTATGCTGTTTTTAATCGTTATCCCATTGCTTGGCGGAACACTGATATTTATTGCCAAAAAGGCGCACCCGCATTTTATCAAGGTATTTGATGAATATGATGTTTTAAATAATTCCGTACAGGAAAATGTCAATGCTTCCCGTGTGGTAAAGGCATTTGTCCGTGAAGATTACGAAATTGACAAATTCCACATCATTTCCAAATATGTATACAGCCTGTTTACAAAGGCAGAAAAAATCGTTGCATGGAACTCTCCTGTCATGCAGTTTACCATGTACGTTGTTATTTTAGTCATTGTTGCGATTGGCGGAAACAGCATTGTTACCGGTACAATGCAGACCGGTGAACTGACCAGTATCATCGTCTATTCACTTCAGATTCTGATGTCCCTGATGATGGTAACTTTCGTATTCGTTATGATTATGATTGCAGAAGCTTCTACCGACCGTATCGCAGAAGTTTTAAATGAAGAGCCTGAAATGCAGGATTCTGATGATGCTGTAAAGGATGTTGCAAACGGAGAAATCATTTTCGACCATGTAAACTTCAGCTATGCAGGTAAAGACGGTACTCTTTCTTTAAAAGATGTCTGCCTTCACATTCAATCCGGTCAGACAATCGGTATCATCGGTGGAACGGGAAGTGCCAAATCCACACTCGTACAGCTCATTCCAAGACTGTATGACGTAACCGGCGGCGCTGTCAAAGTCGGCGGTGTCGATGTACGCAATTACAATCTGGAAGCCCTGCGTGACCAGGTTTCCATGGTTTTACAAAAAAATGTTCTTTTCTCCGGTACTATTTATGAAAATATCCGCTGGGGAAATGAAAGTGCAACCGACGAAGAAGTACAGAATGTATGTAAACTGGCACAGGCTGACGGCTTTGTCCAGGAATTTCCAAACGGCTACAATACACAGATTGTCCAGGGCGGTAACAATGTATCCGGCGGTCAGAAACAACGCCTTTGTATTGCAAGAGCGTTGCTTAAAAAACCGAAAATCCTGATTCTGGACGATTCGACAAGTGCAGTTGATACAAAAACCGATGCGCTAATCCGTAAAGCATTCCGTGAAGAAATTCCGGATACCACAAAAATCATTATTGCACAGCGTGTTTCTTCGATTGAAGATGCCGACCAGATTATCGTGCTTGATGACGGTAAAATCACGGGTATCGGTACTTCTAAAGAACTGTTAAAGACCAATGAAATTTACAGAGAAGTTTATGAATCACAGGTAAAGGGAGGTGCTGAAAATGAGTAATGAAAAGAAAACAAAAAAGCCGTCCCGGCTTTCAAAAAATACACTCAAAACAGCCAAAAGACTGCTCAAATACGTAACCGAAACGTATAAGTTGCGTTTTGTGCTGGTATTTGTGTGCATTTTAATCAGCTCCGTTGCTTCTATTTCTGTGTCCTTGTCACTGAAATATATGCTCGATGATTTCATTATTCCGTTAATCGGACAGGAATCACCGGATTTCACAAGATTTTATCAGGCACTGGCTGTTTTAGGCTGTGTCTTTTTAATGGGTGTACTTTCTACATTTATTTATACACGAATGATGGTATACATCGGTCAGGGAGTGTTAAAGCGTGTGCGTGACGATATGTTTGAGCATATGCAGACACTGCCAATCCGCTACTTTGACCAGAATACCAACGGTTCTATCATGAGCCTTTATACGAACGATACGGATACCCTGCGCCAGATGATCAGCCAGTCGATTCCGCAGGCGCTGATGTCCTTTTTTACAATTATTGTAACGTTTATTGCCATGCTGGTGTTAAGCCCTCTGCTGACACTGCTTGCAGTTGCCGTTATCGGCATCTTAATTCTTGTAACAAAAGCTATCGGCGGAAACAGCGGTAAATACTTCGTGCGCCAGCAGGTAGCACTTGCCGACGTTACCGGATTTGTCGAAGAACGCATGAACGGTCAGCGTGTGGTAAAGGTTTTCAACCACGAAAGAAAGTCCGAAGAAGAATTTGACGCATTAAACGAAGCTTTATTTGAAAGCGCCGCAAATGCCAATAAGTACGCCAATATCATGGGACCTGTTATCGGTAACATCGGTAATCTCCAGTTCGTATTAACCGCAGTTTTAGGCGGTACGCTCTCCGTTATGGGTGTCGGCGGCATTACACTGGGTGTTATGGCTTCTTATTTACAGTTTACAAAAAGCTTTACACAGCCTTTCATGCAGGTCGCACAGCAGTTTAACTCTATCGTTATGGCGCTTGCCGGTGCAGAACGTATTTTTGCGCTGATTGATGAAACTCCGGAAGCGGATGAAGGAACGGTTACACTTGTCAATGCCACAAAGGATGACAACGGCATTCTTCATGAATGTAAGGAAAGAACCGGTATCTGGGCATGGAAGCAGACGGCTTCTGACGGCACGGCTTCTTATACCGAATTAACAGGGGATGTCCGTTTTAAGGATGTGACCTTCGGTTACAACCCGGATAAGATTATTTTAAAGGATATCAGTCTTTTTGCAAAACCGGGTCAGAAGCTTGCCTTTGTAGGTTCTACCGGTGCCGGAAAAACAACGATTACCAACCTGATTAACCGTTTTTACGATATTCAGAACGGTGAAATCCGCTATGACGGCATTGATATTACAAAGATTAAAAAAGATGACTTACGCCGTTCACTCGGTATTGTTCTTCAGGATACGCACCTCTTTACCGGTACGATTAAGGACAATATCCGCTACGGTAATCTTGATGCAACCGATGAACAGATTTACAATGCGGCAAAGCTGGCTCACGCAGACCAGTTTATCAATATGCTTCCGCACGGTTATGATACACTGTTAAGCGGTGACGGCGAAGAATTGTCACAGGGACAGCGCCAGCTCATTTCCATTGCCCGTGCCGCTGTTGCCGACCCGCCGGTTTTAATTCTGGACGAAGCGACTTCAAGTATTGATACACGTACAGAAAGTATCGTACAGAAGGGTATGGATAACTTAATGAAGGGACGTACCGTATTTGTTATTGCGCACCGCCTTTCTACTATCCGCAACAGTAACGCAATTATCGTATTAGACCACGGTCAGATTATTGAGCGCGGCGACCACGAAGATTTGATTGCACAAAAGGGAACGTACTATCAGCTGTATACAGGAAAGCTGGAGTTATCATAAATTACCAATCCAAAATCCAATCCATGCAAAAATACCCGGACACGCTCTTTACGGACGTGTCCGGCTTTTTTTCTCTACCCACTCGTCTGCTTTTTCAACCAGCAGTGTCAGGTAGCGGAATAAGGATTCTGCCGCAAATCCGAATACGATTAATAACAGCATACAGATTGCCGACAACTGGCTCATTGCAAACAGGTGATTCAGCATAATACCGCAAAACAGCAGTCCTGCGATATTGCCAAATAATATGGCATATTTCATCTTGTTAAACGGTTCACTGATTTTAATTAAAATCATAAATCCGACAACCGCCAGTAACAGTGTCGCCGCTGTCGCAATATCCGCTGACGGCAGTGAAAAGACATCGCCGCATATCACCAGTGCACCAACCACAAAGACATCGGTCAGTCCGGCTGGCAGTGCTTTTAACAAAACTTTTTTGATAAATTTCCCTTTGATTCGTTCCTTGTTTGGCTCTAATGCCAGCAAAAATCCCGGAATACCGATTGTAAACATACTAATCAATGAAATGTGTGCCGGTTCCAACGGATATGTAATCATAAATACCGCCGAAAATACCGACATCAGCAGGGAGAAGATATTTTTTACCAAAAACAGGCTTGCCGAGCGTTCCACATTATTGACGACACGTCTGCCCTCCCAGACAACCGAAGGCATATGTGCAAAATCCGAATCCAGCAGGACAACCTGCGCCGCCTGCGAAGCCGCTTCACTGCCCGATGCCATTGCTACACTGCAATCCGCATCTTTCATGGCAAGAATATCATTGACACCGTCACCCGTCATTGCAACTGTGTGTTTATCTTTCTGGAGTGCCTGCACCAACTGCTGTTTCTGCTTTGGTGTTACCCTGCCAAAAACCGTATACTCTCTGACCGCTTCTTCAATTTTAAATTGTGAATCTAACCGCGTGGCATCAATATAATTTTGCGCCCCCTCAATGCCTGCCTGCTTTGCAATCTCCGAAACCGTTTCCGGGTTATCTCCTGAAATGACTTTAATCTGTACACCCTGTGCTTTAAAATACGCAAATGTTTCCTTTGCGTTGGCACGGATTGGATTGGACAGCACAATAAAGCCCAATGGTGTCACTTCTTCCGTCAATCCGTTTTTCAAATCCCTGCCTGCATAGCGGGCAAATATCAGCACACGGTATCCTTTCTTTGTATAAGGAAGCAGTTCCTGTTCTACCTCGGAAAAATGGGACTGCATGACAAATTCAGGCGCCCCCAGTACATAAGCACCGTCGTTAAATACAACACCGCTGTACTTTACAGCCGATGAAAACGGAAAGACTTCCACCACCTGTCTGTTTTCTGTATCTGTATTTTTATAATTGACAGCATTGTCATTTTTTCCAATATTCTGCGCCATATATGCTTTTAATGCCTGCATGGTCGCATTGTTATCCTTTGATGCCCGGACATAGTCTTCCAACAAGGCTTCCAGCTCTGTTTCATGAAACCGCGTGGACTGTTCTGCTTCATCAAACCGGCTATATTGTCCCGCTGTATGCTCATTTTCCCCTGAAAATGCGTGAATCTCTTTGACACACATGGACGGCTCTGTAATTGTTCCCGTCTTATCCACACACAGCACGTCTACTCTTGCAAGTGTTTCAATACTTTTCATATCATGCAGTAACACTTTGTTTTTTGCAAGCCGCATGGTACTTAATGCCAACGCAATTGTCGTCAGCAGATACAGTCCCTCCGGTATCATGCCAATGATTGCAGCAACGGTTGACGTGACACCTTTTTGCAAGGTTGTGTGATTGATATAAAAACTCTGGTAAAATAAAATAATGCTAATCGGAATAATTATAATACCAACCCATTTGACAATCTGGTTAATCGAGCGCACCATTTCTGACTGCTCTCCACTACCCATGGATTTTGCCTGTGTCGCAAGTCTTGAAATATACGAATCCTTTCCCACTTTATCAAGACGTGCGTAACATTCTCCCGCAACCACAAAACTGCCGGATAACAGCGGCATGCCTGCCTTTTTTTCAACTTCATCGGCTTCGCCTGTCAGAAGCGATTCATTGACCTGCACATTTCCCTCAAGCACTGTCGCATCGGCACAAATCTGATCGCCCGCGCGTAGTACCACAATATCGTCTTTTACCAGTTCTTCCGATAAAATCTGCTTTTGCATGCCTTCTCTTAATACGGTTGCATGCGGCGCGTTTAACAGATTCATTTTATCCAGAATCTTCTTTGCACGCAGTTCCTGTACAATGCCAATCAGCGTATTTCCGATAACAATCGGCAGAAATGTCAGATTCCGGTATGATTTTACGCATAGCAGCAATATTGAAATAATTAAAAATATTAAATTAAAATATGTAAATGCATTGGAAAAAATTATTTCTTTGATAGATTTATCCGTCGTCATATCGGCACGGTTATCCAGTCCCTGTTCTACCCTGAGTGCCGCTTCCTGTTCGGTCAGACCTTTAAGTTCTTTTACCGGCTCATTTGTTTTATCGCTCATTTTATCCCCCATGTCGTCACCTCGTTATTTATCACATATTTTTATTATAATCCGCCGCTTTCTCTGTTGGTATCAAAAAATTTATGAAATTTATTAAAATTGTATGTCAATTCTTACCATTTTACATGTGGTTTTTTCTGGAAATTTTTACAGAAAATGAAAGCTATCCACCTTAAATACGATATGCCGCAAAATATGCCAAAAAAGGGACCGGCACTTCATTTTGTGCCGGTCCCGTAAAATTACATATTATCTTTTAAAATATCGTGGTCACGCAGTAATTTTTCAATGACATTGCCTTTTACAAGCTTTAATAAAGGCTTCTTTAAGGCATTGAGTGGTCCAGGCAGCTGAATTTCAAGCGGAGATTTTCCGTCCATCAGCTTTACGGAGCTGTCAAGCAATTCACGGACATCGTAAACACTGCCCCATACTTCCGGTACGCCACGGTCAACACCGAGCAGTCCGTAAACCGCTTCCATTGCCGTTCTTACAGAATACTCTGTTGTAAATACAGTATCTCTTGGTGTATCCGCAAACTGTCCGAGGAAAGCAAAGTTTACACAGCCGTCCGGAATAACGTCCGGTCTGTCTCCCTTGGTTCTTGGCATAAAGAATGCTGTAATATACGGCATCATTGTCGGTACGCAGACTGCACTGTTTTCAGCGAGGTCTTCGATTTCCTCAACCGGCACACCTAAGTGATACAGCCATTCTTCTGTGATTTCCTTACCGGTACACTCTTTCATCGGCTTTTTAACATAATCGCCCGGTACATCGGTAAACAGTCCGTATACCCATACGCAGACCTTATCTTTATCCTGGTCCTTAAACTGTCCCTGTCTGTTAATCGTCCAGCTCAACAGCCATTTAGAATCCTGACAGCTTACAATACCGCCTGTTACAACTTTTCCGCTCTTTGGGTCTCTCTTACAAATCTTTGTGATATATGGAATAATCTTATCATCAAGTGTTGTAACCGTTGCAGATTCCCAGTTCGTCTTTGCTACATCTGAACAGAACTTTTCAGGATGTCCGAATGACGGGTCCTGCTTTGCAATATTTTTCCAAAGGCTCCAGCAGCCGCTTGTGCGCACTTCTGCATCACCGTTTGGTGCATGGTTCTGGTCGCCGTAAATCGTTCCCTCCGTACAGCTTCCGTTTGTAACAAATACAAGGTCATTTTCAGTCAGGACAATGCCCTTTTCAACACCTTTTTCCTTACACTCAATCGCCGTTGCAATCTTTTTGCCGTCCTTATGCTCAAAAATAACATTTGTTACTTCTGTATTAAAGCGGAATTCTACGCCCGCATCTTCCAGATATTTCTTCATCGGCAGAATCAGGGATTCATACTGATTGTATTTTGTAAATTTTAACGCACTGAAATCAGGCAGACCTGCGATATGATGAATAAAACGCTGGAAATACAGCTTCATTTCCAATGCACTGTGCCAGTTTTCAAATGCAAACATCGTTCTCCAGTATAACCAAAATGTCGAATCAAACACTTCGTCATCAAAAACATCTTCAATCGTCTTGTCGTATAAATCTTCGTCCTTGGTCATAAAGAGCTTCATAATTTCCATACAACCCTTCTGGCTTAAATTAAATTTGCCGTCTGTATGGGCATCCTGTCCACGGTTTACCGTTGCACGGCATAATGAATAGTTCGGGTCTTTTTTGTTGAGCCAGTAATATTCGTCCAGCACGGAAACGCCCGGTGTTTCAATTGATGGAATACTGCGGAATAAATCCCACAGGCACTCAAAATGATTTTCCATTTCACGGCCGCCGCGCATTACATAACCGCGGGAAGCATCGTAAATACCGTCACACGCACCGCCTGCAATGTCCATAGCTTCTAAAATGTGAATGTTTTTACCCGGCATCTGTCCGTCACGTACAAGGAAACACGCCGCCGCAAGTGAAGCCAGCCCGCTGCCTACAAGGTATGCATGCTTATCGTCAACACCTTCCGGTTTTTCCGGACGGGCAAATGCTTCGTAGTTGCCGTTGCTGTAATAAATACCTTTGCTGTTTTTTTCATACTTACCGCGTTCTGTATTGCGGTACTCGTTTCGTTCCTGTGTTTCGTCTGCCTTTTTTCCTGTCTGTCCGTTTTTTGCCTGCTTGTTTTCACTCGCCTTTTTTGCATATAATGCGGCTGCTCCTGCGCCGACTACGATTGCAGATGCAACACCCAGTTTTGATTTTTTTGCCATAATGACTGCCACCTTTCTGAATTCTCTAAAATTTATTATGAACGTTCCTGATGGTTTTATCATAAAGAATCGGCAAATCTTTTTCAATTTACAAAATCGTAAATTTGATTAAATTTTTATCAAATGCGGAAAGTTGTAAGGTTTTTATTTGCAAAATTTTGAATTGAATTCGTGATACTGCCGTCCAGTGTAGCACTCATTCTGTCCGTAATCTCTGTATAATCCTCTTTCATTCCCTTGCCAATCCAGTCAAGCATGACACCGACAAACCCATATTTGTAAAAATCAGCAATGAAACTTTTTTCTCCTTCGGTAATGTCAAGTCCTTTGGATTTTTCCTCCACAACCCCCATGAGCAGATTGTGTGTCAGCATAAACAGATAATTTTCAATCTGCTCCCGGCTCAATGCCCTGTACGCATTCATGATAAACGGCTTATTTTCAAGAACCGCTTCAAATATCTGTTTTAATCCCTCATGCCATGTGTCATACGTCTTTTTCCCCTGCAATGCCCGCGTTGCATCTTCCATGCAGGACCATTCCACCAAATCATAAATATCCTTAAAATGATAATAAAATGCCATGCGGCTGATTCCGCAGTCGTCCGTCAAATCGCTGATTGTTATTTTATCCAGCGGCTTCTTTAAAAGCATCTGCTTGAGTGAATTTTCCAATGCACGTTTGGTTGTGTTTGACATAGCTGGCTCCTTTTGCATCATAATTTACTTTTTACACTCATTATAACAGAACTCCCCACAAAAATCACCCGCATTTTCCCCACCGTAAAAAACGGTTCTAACCCCCACCCTTACCAAATCGTCAAAAAAACAGCCCGCATACACCCACCGGATATTTCCCCCGGCAGGCGCATACAGGCTGCTTTGCCATTTATTTATTTTGCCGCCAGCTCTAACATTCTCTTTAACGGCTTTGCGGCTGCCTCCAATACATCCTGCGGAACTTCAACGTATGGCTGCATTTTTTCAAGTGCTTCTTCGACACGCTCTAATGTCACTTTCTTCATATTCGGACAGAACTGTCTGTGTCCGACCGAATAAAATTTCTTTTCAGGGTTCTTCTGCTGTAACTCAAAGAACACACCCATTTCCGTGCAGATAATAAAACGGTCGGCATCACTCTTTGTCGCGTAATCAATAATTTCTGATGTACTGCCTACAAAATCCGAAAGTTCGATAACATCTTCCGTACATTCCGGGTGCGTAAGCACCAGTGCTTCCGGATGCGCTTCCTTTGCTGCCTTTACATTTTCTGCATGAATACTCTTATGTACATGACAAAAACCGTCATGGAAGATAAAATGCTTTTCCGGCAGCTGTTTTGCCACATATCTGCCTAAATTGTTATCCGGCACAAAAAAGATATTCTGCTCCGGAAGATTTTTTACAACCTTCACGGCATTGGATGATGTAACACAGACATCGGACACTGCCTTAATTTCTGCGGTTGAATTGACATAACAGACTACGGCAACGTCAGGATTTTCTTTTCTGACCTGTTCTATCTGTTCTACCGTAACCATATGTGCCATTGGGCAGTCTGCGTGGGCATCTGCCATTACCACGTTCTTTTCCGGATTTAAAATTTTGGCACTTTCGCCCATGAAGGATACACCGCAGAACAAAATATTCTGCTGTGTAACCTGTGTGGCAACCTTACTTAAATAAAACGAATCTCCTACATAATCCGCAATTTCCTGTACGTCACCGTCCACATAATAATGGGCCAGAATGACAACATCTTTTTCCTTTTGCATTTTCTTTATTTTTTCAATTCTGTTTTCCATGAGTTTTTCTGCGGCTCCTTAGCGGTTAAATAACTGTGTTGATAAATATCTGTCACCTGAATCCGGTAATAATGCAACGATTGTCTTGCCCTTATTTTCCGGTCTTGCAGCTAAAATAGAAGCTGCTTTTAAAGCGGCACCTGATGAAATACCGACAAGAATACCTTCGCTGACTGCAAATCTTCTGCCCTCATCAAACGCATCTTCATTTTCGATTGTGATAATTTCATCATATACATCTGTGTTTAACACTTCCGGAACAAAGCCTGCGCCGATTCCCTGAATCTTGTGAGGACCTGCTGTACCTGTTGAAAGTACCGGGCTGGATGCCGGTTCTACAGCAACAATCTTTACATCAGGATTCTGTGATTTTAAGTATTCGCCGACACCTGTGATTGTTCCGCCTGTACCGACACCTGCTACAAAAATGTCAACCTTGCCGTCTGTCTGTTCCCAGATTTCCGGTCCTGTTGTTGCCTTATGAGCCGCCGGATTTGCCTTATTGACAAACTGTCCTAAAATAACAGCACCCGGAATGGAATCTCTTAATTCTTCTGCCTTTGCGATAGCGCCCTTCATGCCTTTTGCGCCTTCTGTCAGCACAAGTTCGGCACCATAAGCCTTTAACAGATTTCTTCTTTCTACACTCATAGTTTCTGGCAGTGTAAGGATTGCCTTATAACCCTTTGCTGCCGCAACAGCCGCAAGACCGATTCCTGTATTGCCTGATGTCGGTTCAATGATTGTTGCACCCGGCTTTAAAATACCGTTCTTTTCTGCATCTTCAATCATTGCCAGTGCGATACGGTCCTTTACGGAACCTGCCGGATTCAGATATTCCAGCTTTACTAAAACATCTGCCTGCTCTGCTCCAACGTTTTTTGCATATCTTGACGCTCTTAATAACGGTGTTTTTCCAACTAATTCTAATGCGCTTTCTGTTATTTTACCCATATCAATTTCCTCTCTTTTCTTATATCATATATGTTTAGTAGGATTACTGTGAATTAATAGTACCTCGAATATATCCATTTGTCAAGCAGCAATTTCTGTTTTTTATATTTTCTCCGTATCACGCAAAAACAGGACAGCAATCGTAGGTTGATTGCTGTCCTGTTATGCTGCTTCTGTTTCAATAATTTCAAAACCAGTAATTTTTATTACTGTCTTTTACAATGTAATCATAACATAGAAATTATGCTTTTGTAATTATCTACATATAAAAATTTTCAATAATGTATATACTATTATATGCACATTTTAAAAATAAATGTCTATTTTCAAGGCTTTACCCAAACACCTCCAGCAGTTCCTCCGGTGTTGCCACAATTTCATCTGCGCCTGCTTCTTCAAGTTCGCCCGGCTTTGCAAATCCAAAACGCACGCCGACCGACTCAATCTTACACTTCTTTGCACCTTCAATATCATGCACGCGGTCGCCAATCATTACCGAATCGGCTTCAATTTCCGCCATGTCCTGCTCCGGGTGCTTTTGTGCAATGCGTCTTAACACTTCCGCAATGACATCTGCCTTGTACTTAAGTTCTCCGTTCATGCCACTGCCCACTTCAATCTCAAAATACTGTGAAAGATTAAAATGCTTTGTAATACGCAGTGCAAATTCTTCCGGCTTAGATGTTGCCAGCGCCATGACATAGCCGCGCTTTTTTAATTCCTCTAAAACTTCCGGGATTCCCTCAATCACTTCGTTTTCAAAAATTCCCGTGTCACGGAAACGCTCTCTGTACTTAGCCACACCGATTTGCGCCTGCTCTAAGCTTAAACCGTGATAACGCTGAAAGCTGTCGATTAACGGCGGTCCGATATAACACTCCAGCTTGTCTAAATCCGGTTCGTCAATGCCCAATGATTTCAGTGCATACTGCACACATCTAGTAATGCCAAGCTTAGAATCGGTCAGTGTTCCGTCTAAGTCAAATAATAAATACTTCTTCTGCATTTCTACTCCAATTCTTCATATCCATAAATATATCTGTCACACAATTTTTTAATTTCTTCCTGCTCCTGCGCGGATGCCGCATCATACACGGCAACCGTATAAAATCCGCCTTTTTTTGCGCCCTGCACTGCCTTTAAAATGTCTTCAAACACGATACAGTGTGCCGTATCCGTCTGACAGCGTAAAGCTGCCAGTTCATAGACATCGGGATATCCCTTGCCACGCTCTACCTCATGCGTTTCCGTAAAGCTGTCAAACAAATCATAGATGCCATTGCGTTTTAAGCATTTTTCAAACAGCGTATGCGTAGACGAGGTTGCCACCGTCAATTTCATGCCCTGTGCCTTTAATTTTCTTAAAAATGCACCGGCTCCCGGTTTTAACGTAATCACATTATCGTATTGCTCCTGTGCCATTTCATGCCACTCTGCTGCAATATCCTCTGCATTTTCATTCAGATGAAAGCGTTCAATGACATATTTTGAACCAGTAATAAAATTGTGGTTACGGATTTCCTGCATATAATCTGCCGGAACGACGATTCCACGTTTTGCAAGAAAATCAATATCAATCTTTTCCCACACCCACGTAGAATCAAGCAGTGTTCCGTCCAAATCAAAAATTGCACACCGATAATTTCCCAAATCCAGTTTCACTTTGCCATAATCCTTTCTTATTCTGAAAGCATTTTAATTCTGTTTTTGATATTGTTTACACTCATATTGTCTGTATAACCGGTAATCAGCTCGTTATACTTCTGCGAAAGAAGCTGGTTTGCAATCGTTGTATTATTGCTTTCATCATAACTGCGGCTGATAAAATATGCCACAATGTAAGCTGAATTGTCTGTATCTTCAATGACCGTTACTTCACCGGCTTTTCTGTCCTGTGTAAATAACCAGTCTGCAAGCGATGAATTGGTTACGGAAGATTTTTTTGCACTCTTGCTTAAAGAAGCTGTTTCATCTGCATATTTTTCCTTATCTTCATCGGTTGCGGCATACTGGGTACATGCCTGTGCAAAGGAAGCTTCATCTGTTACAGCCGCCGCCATGGCATCTGCTTTCGTCTTTGCCGCCGCCAGACTTGCCGTATCACCGGCTGTTTCTGCCGTAATTGTAAACGAGCGGTAATCTACCGTATCGTAGTTATCCTTATTTTCGGCATAATAAGCTGCTACTTCATCATCGGTTGCCGCCAGTGTTGTCTGTAATTCTTCCTGATAAGCCGCCGCTTTTAAATATTTCTCTACATACGGCTTAATACTGCTTTCTGTTGCATGACTGCCAAACAGCTCCTTATAGGCTTCCCCTACGCTGATACTGTTGCTGTCTGCTTCGGATGCAATATTTTCAATAAAACCGTTATAATCATCTTCCAGCGTATTATATGTAAAACCGGCATCGTCCGCTGCCTTGTTTAATGCCTTAAATTCCTTGATTTTCGTAACTGCCGTATTGGCAAAATAGTCATACCATGTGTTATCTGATGAAGCGTATTTCTGGCTTGCATCAGATTTACCTGTATCATATCCCATATAAGATGTGAAATAAGATGCGTATGTCATTGTGCCGTATAAAGAAGAATTTAACAAATCTGATTTTGCCACGCCGTAGTAAAAGTCAAATTCAATCTGGCTGACCGGTGTGTTATCGACTTCGATAAATTTCTTATGCACCTTTGTATAATTGGATACCGCAACACACACTGCTATCACGATAATTGCCGCTGCCGCCGCAATGCAGGCAAATACGGCTATTTTTTTATCCCGCTCTGCCTTGCGCTGTGCTTCTTTGCGTTTCTGTACTTTCTTGTCATACTTGGTCACTACTTTTTGTTCCTGCTGGTTTTGTGGCCGGTTGTTCTTTGCCATTTTTCATGTCCTCCATTCATGCGGTCTTCTGCCGCTCTTTTCATAGTAAATTAAAAATGATATTCTTCCCGGATATCATCTAACTGCTTTATCCATAACTGCACCGCCGCATCACTTGGCATACGCAAATCACCTCTCGGCGAAACGGCGACACTGCCCACCTTTGGACCGTCCGGCAGACAGGAGCGTTTAAACTGCTGTGCAAAAAAACGCCATACAAATGTCCGAAGCCACTTATAAATTACCTCCGGCGCATATTCACCGTCAAATGCAATCTTTGCAATACGGAACAGCTTCTTAGGCTGTACCCCGAAACGCAGCATATGATACAAATAAAAGTCATGTAATTCATACGGACCGACCAAATCTTCGGTCTTCTGCGCAATCGTTCCGTCTTCCTGCGGCGGAAGCAGTTCCGGACTGACCGGTGTGTCTAAAATATCAAGCAATGTATCAGACAATTCCTTATCCTTACAGTTATCCGCATAATACCGTACCAAATGACGCACAAGTGTCTTTGGAATTGAAACATTGACACCGTACATCGACATATGGTCGCCGTTATATGTTGCCCAGCCGAGTGCCAGCTCGGACATATCGCCGGTTCCGATAACCATGCCGTTTGTCTGGTTTGCAATGTCCATTAAAATCTGTGTACGCTCTCTTGCCTGTCCGTTTTCATAGGTTACATTGTGCAGGCTCTCATCGTGGCCGATATCCGCAAAATGCTGATGTACCGCCGCTTTGATATTAATTTCACGAAGTGTACAGGACAGTCTTTTCGTCAATGTCACTGCATTGCCATACGTTCTGTCTGTTGTACCGAAACACGGCATTGTCACGCACGTAATACCGCTTCTGTCCAGCCCCAGCAAATCAAATGCACGTACGGTTACAAGCAGTGCCAGTGTGGAATCCAGTCCACCGGAAATACCGATAACGGCACTCTTGCACTTTGTATGCTCCAGACGTTTTTTCAGTCCGTATGTCTGAATATCTAAAATTTCCTCACAGCGGCTGTTACGTTCCACCACATCTGACGGTACAAACGGTGCTTTGTCAAAATACCGGATTAAATCCAAATCCTCCACGACCGTTTCAAATTCAGTCACCGTATAGCCGGAACAGTTCGTATCCACGGTAAATGTAGACATTCTTCTTCTTTCAAATGCAATTCTTTCCAAATCAATATCGGCATACACATTCTGATTGGCAAATTTCTCTGCCTCTGAAAGCAGTGTGCCGTTTTCCGCTATCAGGTTGTGTCCGCTAAATACAATATCCTGCGTGGATTCGCCCTCGCCCGCACTCGAATAAATGTAGGCACTCACCAGTCTTGCCGACTCTCCCTTTACCAGTTCCCTGCGGTAGGATGCCTTGCCAATCGTTTCATTGCTGGCAGAACAGTTTACAAGCACCGTTGCGCCATGCATGGCATGTGCCGTTACCGGCGGATTCGGTGTCCACAAATCCTCACAGATTTCTGCCGCAATTACAAAATTCTTCATATTTTTGCATACAAATAGCTGATTCATGCCAAACGGAACACACTGTCCCGCTATTTCAACCGTTACACACGTTTCAAAGCCCGGTGTGAACTGTCTTCTTTCATAAAATTCACCGTAGTTTGGCAGGAATTTCTTCGGCACAAGCCCCAATAATTTTCCGCCACAGAAAACTGCCGCCACATTGTAGAGTTTTCCCGCATAAGTAAACGGAAGTCCGACTACATTGACCATGCCCGGCATTTCCTTCGATGATGCAACCAGTTTTTCCAAGCCCTCTAATGCACCGTTTATTAATACTTCCTGTAAAAATAAATCATTGCAGGTATATCCCGTCAGACACATTTCCGGAAATACGGCAACCTTCGCCTTTTTTGCAAATGCCTCCTTCATGCCTTCTAATACCTGCTGTGTATTATATTCGCAGTCCGCCACCCGGATAACCGGTGTCAGCGCCGCTGCTCTTACATATCCATGCTTCATAAAGCACCTTCCTCATTTCTGCAATCCTATATTCGCTGTCTGTTCATGCCGCGCAGCACTTCCTTCCGATTTTCTCCGGCACGGCGCACGACATGCTCACAGTATATCATATCTCATGCCCTGATGTCTACAAATCCGCACCGCCTGTCCAGCACCAAAACTGTTCTGACACTAAAATCACAATGATAAGTGCCATGTTCCCAACGGCAAAAGACATGAGTTTTACGAAAAACCCATGTCTTTTACAACTCGTCTATGATACTGCCTATCTTGGCATTGTCTGTTCCAGTGTGGAATCTGTCATCTGCTCCTCGGCATTTCCGTCAAACAAATCCTCCACACCGCGTCCGGCATCTTCTAAAATCGTACCGGCTTCCGTAACCGCGTCTTTCACACCGGTTGCCGCATCGGTTACAATTTCTTCAATCACACCGGTTGACTCATGGTTGTTTCCTGAATCAGTATTACTCCCGGTTTCTTCATTTTTTTCATTTCCGCACGCCACAAGTACGCCCATACTCAGTACAAGCAGTAACCCGACCAGTGCCAGTTTACATTTTTTCATAAGAACCTCCACACGTTAAAAGATTTCTTCTACAGTATGGACATCTTTTTGAAAATTTATACCGTTTCCTTTAAATGTCTGCTTAAATATTTGTACAAAACAAATGTCACAACGCCGTCAATCACCGATTTTATCAGGTTAAACGGTGCAACTGCCAGTGCAACAAACGAAAAAAGATTGTGGATTGAACCGTTAATCTTACTGCCCATTTCAATAAACGCCGAAACCGGCATACCGTATAACTGCGAATATTTCGGCAGCAGATAAAAAGCATTTAACAGTGTTCCGCTGATAATTAAAATAACACCGCCTGCTATCAGTGATACAACCGCCATTTTTTTCGTTTTATGTAAATGATAAATCACTGCCGCCGGTACAACATACGCACAGCCTAAGATGAAATTTGCAAAATCCCCGACAAATGCCGTGGTCGTTCCTTTCAGGCACATATGCAGTAACACTTTGACGGCTTCAATAATGACACCCGCACACGGTCCTAATAAAAATGAACCGATTAAAACCGGAACTTCACTGAAATCCAGCTTATAAAATCCCGGCGCTAAAAATACCAGCGGGAAATCAAAATACATCAATACCACTGCCACCGCAGAAAGCATTGCCATAATCACCAGCTTGTTGACCTTCGTCTTTTCCGATGAAAATTGGATATGAGTTTTCTTTTCAATCAGCTTCTCACAGCCAAATGCCACAAAATATGCCACAACAACCATGATTAACGATATCACAATAAAATATACGGTATCTTTCATAACCACGCTCCTACTGCTTCTACAGCCTTTTTAATTTCTTCCGGCGGAAGCACCAGTGCAAAACGCACATGGCCTTCGCCTTCGCTTCCGAATGCACTGCCCGGTGTGCAGAGCACTCCTGTATTTTCCAGTAAATCCATGCAGAACTTTTCTGATGAGGTATAACCCTTTGGAAGCGGCGCCCATACAAACATCGTGCCCTCCGAATACGGAGTCTTCCAGCCGATACTGTTTAAACCACCGCACAGCGCGTCCCTGCGTTCTTCATAAGCCGCACACTGCTTTCTTACTCCCTCCTGCGGACCTGTCAGTGCCGCAACAGCCGCCTTCTGCACAATAAAGCTCGTTCCGTAGTCAAACTGTGAACGGACCGTCTTAAACTTCTGAATCAGCTCTTTATTTCCCAATGCAAAGGAAATACGGATTCCCGTCAGATTATAGGTTTTTGACAGCGAATTAAATTCAATGCCGACCTCTTTCGCTCCAGGCACGGAAAGGAATGAAAATCCCGTTCTGCCGTCATATTCAATCTCTGAATACGCATTATCATGAATAATTGCAATATGATACTTCTTTGCAAATGCAATAATCTTTTCGTAATCTGCCTTTTCAATACAGGTGCAGGTCGGATTGAGCGGATAAGAAATTACCATCATCTTTGCTTTTTGTGCAAGTTCCTCTGGAATCTTATCCAATGCCGGTGCATAGTGGTTTGTTTTGTCTAACTCATAATACGCAATCTTCGCATCGTTTAAAAAAGGCCCCGCTTCAAATACCGGATAACCGGGATTTGGCACTAAGACCACATCACCGGGGTCGCACAGTGTCAGTGCGACATGGGCAAAGCCCTCCTGCGAGCCTGCCAGTGATAAAATCTCATCATCCTGCAAGGTAACACCGTAACGGTTCTGATACCAGCCCTCTACAGCCGATAACAGCTCCCCGGTATCTCCCAGTGAATACTTGTATTCCTCCGGATTTTTCGCCGCTTCGCTGACTACATCCAATACATGCTGTGCCGGCGGAAAGTCCGGTGTTCCTACAGACATATTGTATATCTTTTTTCCACTTTCTATGAGCGCCTGTCTTTTTTCATTTAAAATGTTAAAAATATTGGGCTGAAAGCTTTCCGCTCTTTTAGAAAACTGAAATTCCATAACCTTATCTCCATTCCTACAATCATTTTCCTCAAAAACCAATTATCCAACATCAAGCAAAGCTTGATGTGTGAAAAATGCCGCACGGAAACTTTTAAAAATTTCCGTGCAGCCTGTTATTTTTTATTTTGTTTCAGGGAAATGTGTGTAATCCGTAATATCCGCAACGCTGACTTCCAGTACGCGGTGACCGTTTAACAGCTTGTTCTGAATTGTGAAAAATGCAACAATCATGCGGATTTCTCCGGTCTTTGATACAACCTCATGACGATAGCAGGCATATTTTTTCTCAATAAACTGCTCTCTTAATTCTGCAATAATTTCACTGTATTCTAAATCCGGTACAAACTGCTTAAATACCAGACCATTCTTTACATCGTCTTCTGTGTAGCCTAACAGCTTTGTAAATCCATCATCGATTTTAATAATCTTACCGCTGCGCATTTCTGTTGAAAACTGTGCATATGGAATTGCATGCATCTTTTTTGCTGCCATAACAACCTCTTTTCTGCCGTTTGCACGGCGTTTGCTTATACTTTCAGTAACTATTTTTAGTATATCAGCCGTATGCTTATTTGACAAGTGTCTTTAAACGTTCCTGTACCTGTGCAAGCATCTGTGTATACTTTTCAAGCTTTGCTTTTTCTTCGTCAATCTTTGCCTGTGGTGCCTTCGATGTAAACTTCTCATTATTTAACATACCGTTACATCTTGCGATTTCACCGTTTAACTTCTTTTCTTCCTTCTGTAAACGTTCAATCTCTTTGTCAATATCTACCAGTTCTGCAAAAGGAATATAGATAACTGCATCCGGAATAACCGTTGATACGGCATCATCCGGGATTCCGCTCTTATCCTGCTGGATAACTACTTCACTTGCATATCCGAGTGTTGCAAAGAAGACTTTACCGTTTTCAAAAATATCACGAATCTTCGCATCTTCGGATACAACAAATACCTTTGCCTTACGGCTCGGTGCAACATTCATTTCCGCACGGACATTTCTGATATTACGTACTGCCTGCTTAATGGTTTCGATTGCATTTTCATCTTCCGCAAAATTAAATGCTTCTGAATATACCGGCCATGCAGAAATCATAATAGATTCTTCTTCGTCCTGAATATTACAGAAAATTTCTTCCGTAATAAACGGCATATATGGGTGAAGCAGCTTTAATGCATCAATCAGTACCTTCTTTAATGTCCAGATAGCCGCTTTCTTTGTGGTATCTTCGTCATTGTACAGACGTGGTTTTACCATTTCGATATACCAGTCGCAGAATTCTTCCCAGATAAAATCATTTAACTTTGCAACAGCAATACCGAGTTCGTATTTCTCCATATTATCTGTTACTTCCTGAATTAAATTGTTCATTTTAGAAAGAATCCACTTATCTGCCGCCGTTAAATTCTCCGGCTGTGCATCGGTTGCCTTTACTTTATTATCCGGGTCATTCATCATAATGAAACGGGAAGCATTCCATACTTTATTTGCAAAGTTACGGCTCGCTTCAACTCTTTCCCAGTAGAAACGCATATCGTTACCCGGTGCATTTCCTGTAATCAGTGTATAACGGAGCGCATCTGCACCGTACTTATCAATAACTTCCAGCGGGTCAATACCGTTTCCTAAAGACTTACTCATCTTTCTGCCCTGTGAATCTCTTACAAGGCCGTGGAATAATACTTTACCAAATGGCTTTTTGCCCATATGTTCATATCCTGAGAAAATCATACGGATTACCCAGAAGAAAATGATATCATAACCGGTTACAAGTACATCTGTCGGATAGAAATATTCCAGCTCCGGTGTCTTATCCGGCCAGCCCAGTGTTGAGAACGGCCACAATGCAGATGAGAACCATGTATCAAGTGTATCCGGGTCCTGCTCTACATTTTTACTGCCGCACTTCGGGCAGGTGCATACTGCTTCTCTTGAAACTGTCATCTCGCCGCAGTCCTTGCAATAATATGCCGGGATTCTGTGTCCCCACCAGAGCTGTCTTGAAATACACCAGTCCCTGATATTGTCTGTCCAGTTAAAATACGTCTTGTCCATAGAAGCCGGCATTAATTCGATGTCGCCGTTCTTTACGCCCTCTACGGCAGGCTTAATCAGCTCGTCCATTTTAACAAACCACTGCTGTTTAATCATCGGTTCAACCGTTGTCTTACATCTGTCGTGTGTACCTACATTGTGTACATGGTCTTCCACTCGAACCAGTAAACCCTGTGCTTCAAGGTCTGCCACCATGGCTTTTCTAGCTTCATATCTGTCCATGCCTGCGTACTTGCCGCCGAGATTATTAATGGTTGCATCATCATTTAAAATGTTAATCTCCGGAAGGTTGTGGCGCTTGCCGACTTCAAAGTCGTTCGGGTCATGTGCCGGTGTAATCTTTACGACACCTGTACCAAATTCCATATCAACATATTCATCTGCAATAATCGGAATCTGTCTGTCTGTTAAAGGCAGTTCAACCATTTTGCCGACTAAATCCTTGTAACGGTCATCGTTTGGATTTACAGCCAGCGCACTGTCGCCGAGCAGTGTTTCCGGTCTGGTCGTTGCGATTTCAACAAATCTGCCTTCTTCGCCAACTACCGGATAATTGATGTGCCAGAAATGTCCTGCCTGTTCCTCATGTTCTACTTCTGCATCGGAAATGGAAGTATTACATACCGGACACCAGTTGACAATACGGGAACCCTTGTAAATCAGTCCTTTTTCGTATAATTTAATAAATACTTCCTGTACAGCCTTTGAACAGCCCTCATCCATTGTAAAACGTTCTCTGTCCCAGTCGCAGGAAGAACCGATTTTTCTTAACTGGCTTGTAATCGTACCGCCGTATTCTTTTTTCCATTCCCATGTTCTTTTTAAGAAGCCCTCTCTGCCGAGTTCATGCTTATCAATTCCTTCATCTTTTAAGGCATTGGTAACCTTTACTTCTGTAGAAATACTTGCATGGTCTGTTCCCGGAACCCAGAGTGCTTCATATCCCTGCATTCTCTTAAAACGAATCAGGATATCCTGCATCGTGTTATCGAGTGCGTGTCCCATATGCAGCTTACCTGTAATGTTTGGAGGCGGCATAACAATTGTAAATGGTTTCTTGTCACGGTTTACTTCAGCATGGAAATACTTCTTATCCAGCCACTTCTGATACAGTCTTTCCTCAATTTCGGAAGGATTGTAATTTTTCTCTAATTCTTTGCTCATGGGTTAAAATCCTTTCTTTGTAACTTTTTACAAAAAACGCCCTTTACAGCGTCTTTCGTTGCTGCAAAGGGCGTATATAACGCGGTACCACCTTTGTTCAATCATGCGGCTGTTTCTGATATAACACCTACTATTATATAGAAGAAACGCATAATCCTCATTCTCCTTTAACGCAGGATACGTCACTACCTACTTTCCAGACCATGCCGCTTGTGCCGTCTGTGTTCAGCTGTGCTGCTCCAAAGCTACCTTCAACAGTTCTGATCCGAAACCACCTTCCAGCCCGTGAATGGTTCTCTCTTGCGGCAGAAGCCTGTCTACTCCTCTTTTTCCTCGCATTTATCTCATTGCTTTCTATCATAATATGAAGTTTAAAAAAATGCAAGCAAATCGGGGAAAAAATAAAATTATTTGTTTTCTATTGCTCAGATTACAATCCGCTTTAAAGCCTGCCTGCGCACTTTATAATCCGGCAGAACCTTTTCCACCTCTGCCCAGAATAACTTAGAATGATTCATCTGCCGCCTATGCGCCAGTTCATGCACAATAACATAATCCCGCAGTTCCTCAGGCAGAAAAAAGAGCCTGTAATTGAAATTCAAATTGCCCTTACTGCTACAGCTTCCCCAGCGGGTCTGTTGGTTGCGAATCGTAATTCTTCCATAGGTGACATTCATCTGCACCGCATATTTTTTTGTCTTTGTTTCAAATTCCAGCTTCATCTGTTCTATCTGGCTTTGTGTGAGTTCCTGTGGTGCCGGAATCCGGTAAGCCGACTTTTGCTGCTGCCTTTGCTTATCTTCGGACAGCTTTTTTATAATCCAGTCCGTGTGCTTTGCCACGAAACGCTCGGCTTCCCGCTCTGGCAGTCGGTTCGGCACACGCACCGTCACTTTCCCGTCCCGCACCTCAAGCCCCAGTGTCCTGCGGGCGGATTTGATGATTGTGTAGGATATGGGCGGGGTGGTGTCTGGAATGTAGTGGGTGGTGGTCATGGGGTATCCTTTCCTCAATTCTATTTTTGTTTTATCTAACTTTCCATATTTTTCATCAATTTATCAAAATCGCTTTCATAAAGAGAATCTTGTATTACTCTGTATTTTTCAAATTCACTTTCTGCAAACTCTTTTGCTATCGCGGCAGTTATTTTTCCTTTATCCTGCAATACTTCTGCATCATTAAATCTTAAAAACGCATCAAGCTTTGTCTTCCAATCTTCCATTGTCATCGGAATATGTCTTCTTGCCTGTCTGGTTGCATAATCAAGATACATTGTTACAATCTCATTTAATTCTGCAAGTTCTTCTTTTTGCAAATAGTTTTTGGCAACCGTTACGTCCGTCTTCACGATTTTTCCGTCTGGCGCATTTTTCCATGATGTAAGTCCCATATGTTCTTTATTGTGGTTTGCCCTGGCAACTATCACCTCTGCCGCCGTATTGCCATGAACAGCATAATGCATTTTATTTTGTACTGTTGCATAAAATTCTCTAGTCACCTGTGAGTTTTTATCATAATCAACCGCTGTTGCATAAATATCTGTAATTTTCTGATAAAATCTTCTTTCACTTGCCCTGATTTCCTGAATTTCAGCAATAAGATGTTCAAAGTAATCCTCATCAAAAATCTGTCCGTTAATCAATCTGCTTTTATCCAGCACATATCCCTGCTTTGTAAATGTTTCAAGTACCTTTGTTGCCCATGTTCTAAACTGAACAGCCCGTTCAGAATTAATACGATATCCAACTGCAATAATAGCTGCCAAAGAATAAAACTTGTATTGGTATATTTTTCCATCGTCAGCAGTTTGTGCAAATTTTGCACAAACTGAATTTTCATCCAATTCTTTTTCTTCAAAAACATTCTTTAAATGCTTCGTAACAACACTTCTGTCTACATCAAAAAGCTGCGATATAGCTTTTTGTGTCAGCCATACATCATGATTCTGTACTCTGACCTCTATTCCGTCTTCTCCTGCATCACGGGTAAATACAAGAAAATCAACTGTACTATTTCTTATTTGTAATTCTTTCCCCATAAAACTGTCCTTTCTATAGTTTCAAACTTCTTCATAAATAATAACCCCGTCCCTTTCTATTTCCTGCAACAAATCTTTCGATATATTTTTCCTGTCCATGTCAATAACATCAAACATTAATAATGTATTGACCTCCTCCTCAATATCAAAATAAAACTCCGTAACATCAGAACAGCCATATACCGCCAAATCTATGTCGCTCTTTTCACGATTGGTTCTTCTCGCCCTTGAACCGAATAATACAACTTTTTTCGTCTGATATTTCTTTGCATATTGTTGGATTTCTTTAAAAATCTTTAATTCTCTTTCTGTAAATACTGTTTCATCTAATTTTTTCATTATTAACCACTAACTTTCAAGAATTATTTTTACTGCCTGATTTAAACCGCCATTCTATAGTTATTGTATTCCCTTATAAATTCTCTGCTTTATATACAATGTAACCTTCATAATAGTAACTGTAGTCTATACCTTTCGTATACACTTCCCTATCATCAACCTTATCTGTCAAAGCCTGCTTTAAGATATATTTTATTTCAATATCTTTAATCGGACTTCGTTCCATTGCCAACAGATAATCCTCTTTATCAACAGCACACCAGTCAATAACTTTGTTTAACTCCTTTTTCAAAATTAAATCAAGCCATATCCTCGCACTTCTGCCATTTCCTTCCCGAAATGGGTGTGCAATATTCATCTCAACATACTCTTCAATAATTTCGTCAAATGTTGACTGTGGCATCTTCTCTATATTTTCGAGTGTCACCCGTTCTTGCTAGTTCTGCACGGCCAGTAATATGAAGTTTATTTTCTAAAGTCATACTTTATCCTATAAGTTAGCATTGAAATTTATATCATAACATATTTGTCGATTGCCTATATTCTGTTGCTAATGGAATCTTTGTAAACTGTACTGTATCATTATAATTTTTCTTTACAACTTCTTCTATCTGCTCAATAGATACTTTATAAAATTCTTTTCTTGGATTAACCTTATTAACTGCCTTATCTTCAAAATATTTATGTAATGTTGCCTCAAGCTCTGGTGCATTACTACTAAAAATCATCGCATGAACATCAAATTCAAATGGAACGGATGCACTACTTAATTCATGTATTCTATCCATTGGTTCTAACCGTCTTGTCATACCAATTTTGTATATATCTTCCCCAAAAGAGCCTATATTTGAAATTATATATACAAATCCTGCTTTTGCATTAGCTTCTCTCTCTAATACAGATTCCTTATCACTTTCCAGTGATTTTATCTTTTCTTCTAACTCTTTTATTTTGTCCATATATAACTGTTTTTCTACATCTATTTGCGTTTTTTGCAAATACTTCATAAGACGATTAACTTCTCCTATATGTTGCTGTAAGTCCTTCTCAATTTTTTTCTTTTGTTCCTCTATTTCTCTCTCTGCTTTTGCTTCTTCTACCATTTGTTCCTTAATTGCTCTTTGAATATCTTTCTCTTGTTCGTACTTCAATTCATATGTATACATTAAAGTGACCTGTTCAAGTTTTAATTTTAATAAATCTGTTGATATTTGAATATTATCAGTTAGATACAATTTATTTATAGTTTCAAATGATTGCTGAATTTTTTTTCTACAATTATCTACATTTTTTGAATTTACATTGAACATAATATTATCGCATTCAGCATTAAATATTCTTAAAATTTTTCTTATTGAATTTACCAATAATTTTCTTTCGTATTCTGATGTATTTATCACAACATCATTTTCTGTATTTCTTAATTTCTTTTCTTTTTGTTTTAAAATAATCAGTCTATTTTTACATTCTTCTGATGATATACCCGAATAATCAGAAAAATTATAATACCTATCTATTACCTTATTGTTTAATATAGCTAGTTCTTTTTTTACATCATCTAAACTCATTAAAATATTTTTAGATATATCTATATTAGTATACGGTCTGACATATTCCATAAACACTTCCATTCCACTTTCAACTGTAATTTTATCTCCTACTTCTATTATTAAGTTTCTGTATTCTTTTATACCTTCCTGCGAAAGTTTTTCATAAAACCAATCTTTAGTATCATCAATTTTTTCTACTTGAAAAACTCCCTCACCATTAATCAAAGAAATATTATAATGCCCATATAGAATATCTTCTCCTGCTAAATATTCACCCCCACATAATGTATTAGATTTTTCCATTTTAGACTGCTTTTTTATTATCTGTACTGGTTGAGCCGCAAAAATGCGTAACCTTAAATCTCCATCAACAGTCAAAATTTTTCCTTTTTTCAAAATAACTCTAGCTTTTTCAACTTCATTTTTTCCCATTTTTATATATATTTCATCTTCATCATCAATATAACCTTGTCCCGATTCTACCTCTATGACATATTTTCCTACTGGTATATCTTCTCCAATTTTATAACTACCGGCTGTCATAATATCTTCCACATCTGTATTTTTATATGTTGGAACAATCATTTGTGAATAATACATTAACAAATTCAAATTTCCACTTACTTCAATTTTAGACCCTTTGCTTACTACTAAATTTCTATACGATTGAATATAGTTACCATGTGGTGTACATGACATATTTTCATATATATCTCCTCTAGTGCAACTAAAATTCCCCTCCCCTCTAACAGCATATAAATCATATTTACCTATTGGAAAATCCTCGCCTGCCTTGTAGATACCACATCCTATCATATTGTTTTTTTCTTCTTGTTCTTCTATTATAGATAGTAATATCTCTTTTCTTTTTTCAAGTTGTTTTAAATCACTTTCTAACTCATCCTTTTTCTCTATAAATTCATCCAATTCTTTTTCATTAATTGTTTCCCCTACAAAAGAAAATGTAATTTTTGCTGTTTCACTTATATTTAAAATTGTTTCTTTAGTAATATATAATCCTCTGTATGAGTCTATACAATTTTCTCTTTGTTTAATTAACAAATCACTACTAAGCCTTTCATGTACTTCGTAAGGTTTTTTTGTTTCTATATTTCCAGTTCCTGAAATAATTAGCAAATCATATACCCCTATCGGTATATCTTTTCCTCCAACATATTTCCCACAATTCAAAATAAACTGTACTTTATTCTCTTTATCCATATTTTCTTTTTTTATTTCATCAAGTTTTTTATTTAATACTTCTTTTTCACTATTTAATTTCTGCACTAATTCCTTTTGTTGTTCTACCTGCACATAAAGCCTATTTATAAGTTCTTTATCTCCTTTTGAACTAAATAATCTCATTTTTCCTCCTATATAACTCCATTAATTCAATACAATTTCTTATCTATTTCCTATAAGCACAACTTAGGCATTATTTTCTTTTATCATTTATAACACCATATCTTACAATTATTTTTATTATATCAAATCCTTTCCCAAACCGCAATTTATCCTCCCCTCCCTGTCATTTGCCAAATTTGTTCATACAGCAAAATAAGGCACCGTCCAGTCCTGCCCTCATGCAGTCTGTCCGATGCCTTATCATTTCATTTTATTATCCAACCGCCATTTTCAGGCAGTCTTATCTAACGAAACAGTATCTTAATTTTTATATCCTGTACAACAGCCTCTACTTTCCCAACAGTGCCTTCAAATCTTCCTCCGGTGTTGTAATCGGCGCAATGCCGTAATTTTCTACAAGGAAATTTAAAATATTCGGTGAGAGGAACGCCGGTAAAGACGGACCCAAACGGATATTTTTAATGCCTAAGTGCAGAAGTGTCAGTAAAATGCAGACCGCTTTCTGCTCGTACCATGACAGTACGAAAGATAACGGTAAGTCATTGACGCCGCAGCCGAACGCATCTGCGAGGGCTACTGCCACCTGAATTGCGCCATACGCATCATTACACTGTCCCATATCCATAATTCTTGGCAGTCCGCCGATTTCTCCGAGGTCAAGGTCATTAAAACGGTACTTGCCGCAGGCAAGCGTTAAAATAATGCTGTTCTTCGGGGTCTGTTTTACAAATTCCGTATAATAATTTCTACCCGGTCTTGCGCCGTCACAGCCTGCTACTAAGAAGAAATGGCTGATATCACCCGCCTTGACGGCTTCCACAACCTTATCCGCTACAGATAAAATCGTGCCGTGTCCAAAACCGGTCTGTACCTTATTTCCGCCGTTGATTCCGGTAAACTCCGTATCCTCTGCAAATCCGCCAAGTTCCAGTGCCTTTTCAATAACCGGTGTGAAGTCCTTGTCTTCCCCGATATGAACGGTATCCGGGAATGCCACCACTTCCGTTGTAAATACGCGGTCTGCATAGCTTGCCTTTGGCGGCATCAGACAGTTTGTTGTAAATAAAACCGGCGCCGGAAGATTTGCAAATTCCTTCTGCTGGTTCTGCCATGCCGTACCGAAGTTTCCTTTTAAATGCGGATACTTTTTCAGCTTCGGATAAGCATGCGCCGGAAGCATTTCTCCGTGTGTGTAAATGTTGATTCCCTTATCCTTTGTCTGCTCTAACAGCAGTTCAAGGTCTTTTAAATCATGGCCTGTAACAACGATAAACGGTCCTTTTTCCACGGTCAGCGGTACGACTGCCGGTGTCGGTGTTCCATAGCTTTCTGTATTGGCTTTATCAAGCAGCGCCATACATTTTAAATTAATTTCTCCGACCTTTAATACGGTTGGGAGCAGTTCTTCCATTGTATTTTCATAACCAACTTTAAACAGCCCTTCACAGAAAAAGTCATTCACTTCATCATCTTGATATCCAAGCATCTGTGCATGATAAGCATATGCCGCCATGCCGCGCAGTCCGAATAAAATCAGCGATTTCAAAGAACGAATGTCTTCATTGTCATTCCAAAGCTGCTGCATATCATAATCTTCTGTCTTGCCGCAAGGCGCGCCACAGCTTCCGCAGCCCGGTACCAGTTCTTCCTTTGCCGCATGGGTCTTTTCAATCTGCCTGATAATGGCATCATCGTCAAAACTTACATTGGTAATTGTTGTAAAAAGTCCTTCGATAATTGTCTGATACGTATTTTGTGTTGCCGGATTGCTCTCCGTTGCACGCGCAAGACCGATTAACGCACCGGTCAGTTCATCCTGTAATCTGGCTGTATCTGCTGATTTTCCGCAGACACCTGACTGCGTACAGCCTGTACACCCTGCCGTCTGTTCGCACTGATAACAAAACATTTTATTTTCCATTATTACTCTCCATTCCGCAATTCTTATTCATCAATAATATTTCCGTCAATCGAAATCGTATAGCACTGCCATGGCAGGAACTTTCCGCTGTCCTGAATGGCCTTTTTCACAGCGTATTCAATGCCGCCACAGCAAGGCACTTCCATGCGGACAATCGTAATGCTCTTGATATTGTTATTGGCAATAATCTGTGTCAGTTTCTCCGAATAGTCAACATCATCAAGCTTCGGACAACCAATCAGCGTGATATGATTTTTGATAAATTTTTCATGGAAGCCTGCATAAGCATATGCCGTACAGTCTGCCGCAATTAACAGCTTTGCGCCATCAAAATACGGTGCATTTACCGGCACCAGTTTAATCTGAACCGGCCACTGTGAAAGCTGTGACACCGGCGAAAACGATGCTGCATTTGCCGGTTCTGTACCACTGCTTTGACCTGCGATATTATTCATTCCCACTACACCGTTTTGACCCGCGTTATTATTCAGCCCAGCTATACTGCCTTGTCCTGCCGCACTGTTATTTTCCGCATGGTGCATACGGCGCATCTGCGTACCCGGACAGCCTGCATGAAGTGGCATCTGTGTGCCGGACTGCCCCTGTGCCTGCATTTTCTTTCTTTTATTTTCCAGAACTGCCTGCTCATCATAAGCCGCCGCTTCGCGTTCTACAAATGTAATTGCCCCTGTCGGACAGGCAGGAAGACAATCACCCAGTCCGTCACAGTAATCGTCACGCATCAGTTTTGCCTTACCGTTTACCATTCCGATTGCACCTTCGTGGCACGCATTGGCACAGGCACCACATCCGTTACATTTTTCTTCATCTATCGTGATAATTCTTCTTTTCATTTCAACAATCCTTTCTGAGTGTTTTTATTGTTGATGAACGGCTATACTATTTTTATTGCACAGCCGCTCTTGCGTTTCTGTGATGATTTTATTATAATAATTCAAACAAGTATGTTTGATTTCAAACAAAGTAAAAATAATATAAAAAATTCACTTTGACAACAATCAATTACCTTTGAAATTATCACCTACGGAATGGAAATTAGCAACAAGTCGCTCAGAAATGGAGATTCATATGAACACTACTGACAATTTAGAACAATTTTTACCGATTCTTAGGACAGCTTCTATTTTTTCGGGCATGTCCGATTCAGAAATATTATCTGTATTACACTGTATGGGGGCTTTTGTAAGCGATAAAGAAAAAGACAGCTACCTTTTACGTGCCGGAGATATGACATCAACTATGGGACTGCTGTTATCGGGAAGTGCGATTGTAATTCAGGAAGATGTATGGGGACACAGAAATATCATGGCGCAGATTCTTCCGGGACAGACCTTTGCCGAACCCTTTGCCGCTTCCAACGGTACTGCATTAAATATCAGTGTCGTAGTAACGAAAGACTGTTCCCTGCTGTACTTAGATATTCACCGCATTTTAGGGGTCTGCCCGTCTGCCTGCGAACATCACACACATTTAATCCAGAACCTGATTTCTGTTCTTGCCAAAAAGCTTTTACTGTTTAATGAGAAAATCACACATATGAGCAAGCGCACAACAAAAGAAAAACTGCTTTCCTACCTGTCTGCCGAAGCCCAGCGGCAGGGCAGTCTTTCCTTTGATATTCCTTATGACCGCCAGCAGCTTGCCGACTATCTGTGCGTGGAACGTGCTGCCATGTCCGCGGAGCTGTCGCGCCTGCAAAAGCAGGGACTGCTTACCACAAATAAAAATCACTTTATACTACAGTCTGTACCAGATGATGTAAATGCAGATATTCTATCTTAATCTGTCCGACAAATTTTTACTTCTGGTAAAATGCTAAAATAAAAGCCTGAAACCACCCGTGCCGCCATGTATGCCAACTCCGCATACATAACATAACCCCTGTGATTTCAGGCTTTTACTATATTTTATTTTGCTATATTTAATTTATATTTTATTTTTACTGTATTTTATTTTTCAAATGGAAATTTCATATTCCAGCTTGCACGGATATCATCAATCAATGACAACGTCTGCAAGGACATCTGCGGGGTGTAGATACCGCTGTGGGTTCTGCCCGCTCTGATACAGTTGGAAACTTCTCTTATCTGGTACTCAAAGCCGTTGATTTCAAACGGAATTTCAATTTCATATTCTTCTCCGTCCGATAAAGAAACCGTCATTGTTTCCGCCTTTTGAAAATCGTCCAGATAAATACTGCCCTTTGTACCGATAACTGCGGCTTTCCGCTGGATATCCAGCCCGATTGCCGTTGTGGCAACCGCTTCTGCTCCCTGTCCATTCTCCTGCGAATAATGCAGATGAATCACGCTGAAATCATCTGTACCAACGTCTGTCATATGGACGTCGCTGGTAAATGAATCGGGATTCTTTCCCATAATCATATTTAAAAAACCAAGGTTATAGATACCGATATCTAACAAGGCGCCACCGCCAAGCTGCGGATTAAACTTGCGCACTTTTCTGTCCCCTTTTGCAACAAATCCATATTCGGAACGGATATAGCGGATTTCTCCTAACTTTCCCTCCTTGATGAGTTCCTGCATTTTCTGTAAAACCGGAAGAAAACGAATCCAGAAACCTTCCATTAAAAACAGACCTTTTTCCTCTGCCAGCGCATAAAGTTCCTGCGCCTGTGCCGCACTGGTTGTAAACGGCTTTTCGCAAAGAACGTGTTTTCCTGCCAGAAGACACATTTTTACATTTTCATAATGCATATTGTTGGGTGTTGCAATGTAGATCACATCGACACTGTCGGACTCCGCCATAGCCTTGTATGAATCAAATACCTCCGGAATCCGGTGCTGTCTTGCAAAATTTTCCGCAGATTCCTTTGTTCTGGAAGCCACTGCCTGTAAGATTTCTCCTTCGTCTGTCATACGATTCACGGTTGACGCAAATTTCTGTGCAATACTGCCTGTTGCCATAATACCCCACTTCATCGTAATCCCTCCGTTTCTCATTTTCTTATTCTCTCATTTTCTTATCTTCCTTCAATCTTCCTCTCAAATTCAACCCCAGTGTACACGCTTTCGTACAATTAATCAAGCAGTAATTGATCCACGGTAACAAAAATGAATCCCTTCGCTTTTAATTCGTCCACAATTTCCAACGCCGCCGCCACCGATGAATCATAAATATCATGCAGTAAAATAATATCACCGCATTTTACATTTGCGACAACAGACTTTACAACCTGCCCTGTATTATCCGTATTCCAGTCTTCGGGGTCTACGCTCCACAAAACCGGTGTCATATTAATCTGCATTAAAAGACTGTTGGAATACGAACCGTATGGCGGACGGATATACCGGACAGGTTCGCCTGTAATTTCTTCAATCAGTGTATTGGTCTTCACAATTTCCTCCAGCGCCTGCTTTCCGTCCACCTTACTAAGCTGTACATGGGTAAATGTATGATTGCCAATCAGATGCCCCTCCGCATACATTCTCGCCACCAGTTCACGGTTGTCTTCAATTTTTTCACCAACTAAAAAAAACGTCGCTTTTACGCCACGTTCCTTTAGTCCGTCTAATAACTTTTCCGTTGTGCCTTTACCCGGTCCATCGTCAAATGTAATTGCAATCCTGTTCTCATAACAGTCATTTGCAGAAATCGCCGCCGTCTGCTCTGCCTTGCCGCCTACACCGCTGACAATCAGCATCAGCAGGACACACAGACAATATACGCCCAAAATACAAAAACGCCGCATCAGTTTTTTCTTCATACCAATCCCCATTCCGCAGGCATTCTAATGCTGGAGGAATCGCGAACTGAATTTATTCAGTTCTGCGATAATCAATCCTGTCTGATTTATATCTATGAAAAACTGTATGCAGTTATTTCTATATTTTTTGCAACATTTTTATTGTACGGATTTATTAATTCTGTCCAAGATATTGATCAAGTAAATCTGACATTTCACTGTAATCTTTTCCCAGTGCAACAGCCAGTTCACCGTAAAGCAGTTTTCTTGCCGTTACTAACATTCTGCTGTCTGCCGACTTCATTTTGCGCAACTCCTTTGCACGTTCATTTTTAATATCATATAAAAAACGTACCAGGTGCATCAGCTTTTCCGTATCCTGGGATTTTACCATTTCATCATACTGGTTCGGTGTAATCTTCTGATTAAGCAGTTCATCACTTTTACAGTTTCTGGCACGCTCTAAAAATGTCTGTGCCTCCTCTTTTGTGATAATAGTCCGCATAGACACTTTCTTACTGTCCACAGGAGAGTAGATGATGCCTTTATCATCATAAACCGGCTGTAAATAATAATACTTTCCGTCAATACCTTTAATCGGCGGTGCTGCAATGTCTTCTACTTCACACACGCCCACAACACCGTAAAATACTCTGTCGCCAACTTCAAACATACATCCTCTCTCCTTTATCTGATTGAAATAAAGAGCTGCCACACGAAAATCAACGTTTTCGCGCAACAGCTCTGTTCTGACTATATAAAGTAATTTTAGTATAAATCTACTTTACCTGCCACATTACCGTTTGCAACATAATAGCAAGCGTTATCTTCCGGCTTTACATAAAGCTTTAAATCTTCCACTGAAATCTTATCCTCACCGCAATCCTGCATAACTCTTTCAAGTAATGCCTTTTCATCAATCTGCTTGCCATGATACTGGATAAATACTTCCGTAGACGGTTCACTCTTTGCAGCTGTCTTTCTTGTTACTGCTTTTTTCACAGTTTTCTTAACTGCAGCTGCTTTCTTTTCAGCAGGCTTTGTTTCTGTCTTTTTCGCAGCTGTCTTTCTTGCTGCCGTCTTCTTTGCAGGTGCAGCTTCTGCTGCTGTTACCGCTGTTGCAGGTTCTGCTGCTTTTTCTACAACCTTTTCTGCTGCTTTCACTTCTGCCTTTACCTCAGCTTTTGTTTCTGCAAGTGTTTCTTTAACAGCTTCTTCTTTAACTTCTACTTTCTTTACAGCTTCTTTTGCCTTTTCAGCCACTGCTTCAATAGTTGATTCTGCCTTCTTTGCAACTGTATTTACTGCATTTTCTTTTGCTGCTGTTGTAGCTCCTGATTTTCCTTTTCCTCTCATAAAACGGACCTCCTCACATTTGATCACACATTTACATTACATTGCACATTCTGCATTGCTTGTTAAGAACTGGCTGATACAGTCTACTGCTGCCTTTTCATCTGTTCCTTTTGCGGAAATGCTTACTTCCATTCCCTTTTTCAAGCCAAATGCCATAATCCCCATAAGACTCTTTGCGTTGATATTTTTTCCTTCGCTTTCAATCTCAATATGGCTTTCAAATTTGCAGGCTGTCTGCACAAGCTCAGCGATTGCATTCTTATGTGTCTTTTCAATGTCTGCTACTTCTACTGTCTGTGTCATAGTTTAACATCCACCTTTAACTTTCATTTACTAATAATTTCATATATTTTAATTCACTTACAAAATATACTCTATTCGGAAGAATAAGTCAACAGGTATCCGAATTTTTGGCATTTTTCATAATAAATCAGCTAAAATTTATAAATTCTTATCATGAAATCCCATAGTAAAAAGTTCCCGCATCTGTTCGTCCGCCACAGGCGCTGCTTCATATTCTTTTAAAAGATGCACCATCTGCTTTAAGCCTGCCTCTTCCGTTTTATAATCTGCGGCTTTTTCCAAAAGCTGTTCTTTTAATGCGGCAATATCTTCATATTCTGTTATTTCGGGAAGCCCCAGCTGGGCATTTAAAATACCCAGCGCATAGGCACATTCATAATTTCCCGTCATGCCTGCATTCTGGAAATTACATTTTATCCGCACTGCATTTTTGGCAAGAACCGGTACCACTGCTGTTCACCCCCGCTTATTTGTTTTCATTTAATTCCTTTTTAAATCCGGATACATATTCTTTGACTGCATCCACGGAATAATTACTTTCTTCTAAAATCCGCAGCAGGTTAGAGCCAACGATTGCGCCGTCCACAATATCTTCAAACGGTTCAATATCTTTTGCCGTGCGGATTCCGAAACCGACCATCACCGGAATTGCACTGGTCTGTTTTACTGCTGCCAGATATTCTCTGATATCCTTATGGAAATTGGCACCTTTGCCGGTAACACCCATCTGGGATACGCAGTATACAAAGCCCCTTGCGTTTTCAAGAAGCATTGGCACACGCTGCTTTGAAACCGGTGAAACCAGCTGGATCAGAATCGGTGAAGCTTCATTCTTTGCAAGTACTGCCTTTAATTCGCCCTGTTCTTCAAAAGGTAAATCCGGAATAATCAGTCCATCGACACCACACTCGATACAGCGTGCCGCAAATGCTTCCAGTCCATAATGATATACTGTATTATAATACATCATGAACACAATTGGAACCTCACATTTTTCTTTGCGGACACCCTCAACCATATCAAAAATCTTTGTAAGCGTTGTGCCTTTCTGGATTGCCTGATAAGAGGCATTCTGAATCACCGGGCCGTCTGCTACCGGGTCTGAAAACGGCACGCCGATTTCTAAAATATCCGCACCAGCTTCTTCCTGTGCAAAAATCAGTTTTGCCGTGGTCTGTAAATCCGGCAGTCCTGCCGTTGTATATGTAATAAATGCTTTTTTATTTTCCTGCTTTAATTCTTCTAATCTTTTTTCAATGCGATTCATTATTTGTTAGTCTCCTCTCCGTTTAAATACTTTTCTACTGTATGGACATCTTTATCACCACGGCCTGACAGGCAGACTACAATGATGTCATCTTTTTTCATATTCTTTGCCATCTTAAAAGTATAAGCAAGTGCGTGTGCGCTTTCAATTGCCGGAATAATTCCTTCAAGCTTGCAAAGCTCCAGCAGTGCTTCCATTGCTTCCGTATCCGTCACAGACACATATTCTGCCCTGCCTGTATCACGCAGATAAGCGTGTTCCGGTCCGACGCCCGGATAATCCAGTCCGGCAGAAATAGAATGAGCCAGTTCAATATTACCGTTATCATCCTGTAACAGATAAGTCTTCATGCCGTGTAACACACCGACCTTGCCCAGTGCCATTGCACTTGCGTGCTTTCCGGTTTCAACACCTAATCCACCTGCTTCCACACCGACAAGACGTACAGACGGTTCATCAATGAAATCGGCAAACATACCAATTGAATTAGAACCGCCGCCGACACAGGCTGTTACCACATCCGGCAGTCTGCCTTCTTTTTCAAGAATCTGCTTTTTAGCTTCTACACTGATAATCTTCTGGAATTCTTTTACCATCTTCGGATACGGATGCGGTCCTACGGCTGAACCGATAATATAGAATGTATCCTCTGCACGCTCTGCCCATGTACGGATAGCTTCATTGGTTGCATCTTTTAAAGTTGAACTTCCGGTTGTAACCGGGCATACCTTTGCACCAAGCATCTCCATACGGAATACATTTAAACGCTGTCTTTCAATATCTTCCGCACCCATATATACAGTACATTCCATGTTAAATAAAGCTGCGCCGGTTGCTGTTGCAACACCGTGCTGTCCTGCGCCGGTTTCGGCGATAACCTTTGTCTTTCCCATGCGCTTTGCCAGAAGAATCTGTCCGATGACATTATTAATCTTATGCGCGCCGGTATGATTTAAATCTTCTCTCTTTAAATAAATTTTTGTGCCGTACTTTTCAGAAAGACGCTCCGCAAAATAAAGCGGTGTTTCCCTGCCGACATACTCTTTTAAATAATAATTATAATCCGCAATAAATTTCGGGTCTTTAATCGCCTCATCAAATGCTTTTTCCAGTTCGGCCAGTGTGTTCATCAGTGATTCCGATACAAACTGTCCGCCAAATTCTCCATAATATGTGTTACTCATTTTATCCTCCTTCTGCCCGCATGATTACTCAGGATTCCAGATAATCATGTCTTATAACCTTACATTTTCTACAAATTTTGTGATTTTTTCTGCATCTTTTCCCGCAAATGCCGCACACGGCGAAACGTCTTTTTCCACACCGGAGCTGACATCAACAACGTCCGGTGCTACGGTTTTTACCGCCTGCGCGGCATTTTCAGGTGTTAAGCCGCCTGCCAGAAACAGCAGCTTATCCGTTTTTTGTATATTTTTTAACAAATTCCAGTCAAATGTTTTTCCTGCGCCCGGCGAACTGCCGTCAAATAATATGCCCGCCGTTTTTTCATCTGCCAGAACGCTTTCTAACTTCCGCCGGATACTTTCCGTTTCTCCTGCCACGTTGACTGCACGGATTACCGGAATCCTCAGCACATCGTGTACCTCATCGGACAATGTTCCGTGAATCTGTATGTAATCAAATCCCAGCCGCATAATCTGTTCTACCTGTTCCTTTGTCGGGGACACCGTCACGGCAACGCTCTTTGATATACCGTATTTTTTGAGTGCCGCAAGGATTTTTTCTGCCTGCTGTAAGGTGACATTGCGTTTGCTTTTTGGGAAAAACAATACCATGCCCGCAAATTCCACCCGGCAGTCCGCAAGCATTTCTGCTTCTTCTTCCCGCGTCAGCCCACAGACCTTTACCTTTGTCTTACCCATTTGCATAAACTTCCTTCCAGTGCTTTGTAAGCGCCCCCGGATTGTCTGATTCCATAAGCGCCGTGCCAATTAAAAATGCATCTGCATGGCTCTGTTTTAATGCTGAAATATCTCCGTCCGTGCTGACACCGCTTTCGGATACCAGCACTTTACCGCGTTCCTTGAAGTCTTTCGGAAGCATGGCTGACAGCTTCTTTGTCGTATCCATGGTCACTTCAAAGGTCTTTAAATTGCGGTTGTTGATTCCGATGATTTCAACATCTAACGCCAGCATTCTCTGCAATTCTGCTTCGTCATGAACCTCACACAATACGTCCAGCCCAAGGCTGTAAGCAAGGTCATACAGTCGTTTAAAGGTTTCATCATCTAAAATCGCGGCAATTAAAAGAATCGCATCTGCGCCGATAACCTTTGCTTCATAGACCTGATATTCTTCAATAATAAAATCCTTGCGGATAACCGGCAGATTTGTCATTTTCCGGATTTGTTCCAGATACGCCGTACTACCGTAAAAATGGTCTTCCTCGGTCAGGCAGGAAATCGCATCAACCGAATCGTTATACTGCAAAATCCGCTCCTTTAAATCCACCTTGATATCCATTGCCCCGTGGCTTGGCGACGCCTTTTTAAACTCACCGATAACAGAAAGGCCGTCTTTTTTTAATGCCTTTGCAAATCCCACACTTTTACGTGTACTCTGCAATGCTTTCTGTTTCATTTCTTCTTCGCTGACTGCCGCCTTATGTTCAACCAGCCGTTTTTTCTTATCTTCAACAATTACATCAAGAATCATATTAATCCCCATTCCGCAGGCATTTTTGCCCATTTCCTATGTTGTTTACAAAATTTTCTATCATTCTCTTTCCGTGCTCTGTATAAATGGATTCCGGATGAAACTGCAATCCCACAATCGGATATTCCCGGTGCTTCATTGCCATGATTTCTCCATCCTGCGTTCTTGCCGTCACCTGTAAGCAGTCCGGCAGAGTATCCTCTATGACTGCAAGTGAATGATAGCGTGCAACTTTGACTGGTTCGTTAATGCCTTCAAAAATGCCGTCTGTATCATGTTCTATCAGCGACTGTTTTCCATGACAGATTTTCTTTGCATAAGAAACCGTTGCGCCAAATGCTTCTCCGATACACTGATGTCCCAGACAGATTCCAAGCATCGGCTTCTTTCCCGCAAAATGGCGGATGGTCTCCAGACAGATACCTGCCTCCTTTGGACTTTTCGGTCCCGGCGAAATCACAATGGATTCAGGATTTAAGTCTTCTATTTCTTCTATTGTAATTTTATCGTTTCTGACGACCTTTATATCATTGTTAAATGTACCGATAAACTGATACAGGTTATATGTAAACGAATCATAGTTATCTATCAGTAATATCATAACTTTTCCTCCTCGACCAGTGTCTTTGCCAGTGCCATGACCTTATTACAGCACTCCTGATATTCATTTTCAGGAACAGAATCCGCCACAATTCCCGCACCTGCCTGTAAATAAACTTTTTCACCTTTTTTTATCATGGTACGGATTGTAATGCAGAAATTCATGTTGCCGCCAAAATCCAGATAACCGGTTGCGCCGCCGTATAATCCGCGTCTGACCGTTTCCAGTTCGTCAATAATTTCCATTGCCCTGATTTTCGGTGCACCGCTTAAGGTTCCTGCCGGAAGAAATGAGGATACCAAATCCAGTGGATGAAACTCACCTTTTTTTCTTCCCTCTACCAGTGAAACGATGTGCATAACGTGGGAATACCGCTGGATTCTCATAAATTCGGACACCTTTACCGAACCGATTTGTGCAATTCTTCCCATGTCATTTCTTGCAAGGTCGACCAGCATAACGTGTTCTGCACGCTCTTTTTCATCTGCGAGCAGTTCCTGTTCCAATGCCGTATCTTCCTGCGGTGTCTTTCCGCGCTTTCTCGTACCCGCAATCGGACAGGTATAAACTCTGTTATCTGTCTGCTTGACAATCATTTCCGGCGAACTTCCGATAATTTCAAAATCACCGAAATTGTAATAATACAGATACGGTGACGGATTTAATTCCCGCAGTTCCTTATACAGTTCAAAACCGTCCTGTTTGGTCTGAATCGTCCAGCGCTGTGAAAGCACCGTCTGGAAAATGTGTCCTTCTTTGATATACTGTTTGATTTTTTCAACTTTCCTGCTGTACTGCTCACAGGTATCGGATTTTTTCACGATAATGCCGTCATGGACGTGTTTTTTCTCTACCGCCTTTGGATTTTTTCTTGCCCGCGCAATCAGCTCTTTGGCTTCCTGTTCTGCGCGTTTCTTGCCTTCCGGGCTGTCTTCTTCCAGTATTACCGCTGTAAAGGTTTCTGCTACATGGTCGATTGCCAGAAACTTTGAAGCCAGCATAAGCTGAATGGTTTCAATTCCGATTTCATCTTCATTGTCGTCCGGTAAATCCTCGGTATAGCGGATAAAATCATATCCCAGACTGCCGACCAGTCCACCTGTAAATTCAAGTTCACCGTCTTCTTTTACAATTTCAAATTCACTGTAATATTCTTTTAACCGCTCCAGCGGGTTGCCCCTGCGCACTTCCTTTGTGCCGTCTGCCTTTGTAATTACCAGAGATTCACCGTCTGACTGAATCAGTGCTTCCGGCTCAACACCCATAAAGGTGTATCTTCCGTTTTCCTTGTCATTACTTTCCATAAGAAAGCCTTTCTTTTCTCTGCCAAGGCTTTCATACAGTGCTATCGTAGATTCATCTACGATGCTGACTGTCTTTTTATATGCTTTTAACCGTCTTTTCATCGCCATTCCTCCATAAAAAAATCCCTTATGCAGCTATTATCACTGCATAAGGGACGAATTATCGTGGTGCCACCCTGTTTTCTCAGATACTGGATTCTGTGTTTTCATTTTCCCTGTTACAAATATAGGAAAATAAAAGTCACGAATAGTCTGGCTTTTATTTTTATATTATAGAAATGCTGTCATTTCCGATAAAATAAAAAAAGCATACCCGAAACCGGATATGCCACCTGTTATCTGACTCATTCCTGATACTGCCTGTGCAATACCCTGCCCCTGTAACGTGAGGTCACGTCATCAGCTACTTACTTAACCATATAATGTTCACCAATGCATCTCCCAAACCCATTCGTTCCAGCTCTCCACACCGGTTCTCACCGCCACCGGCTCTCTGTAGTGTACCTTCTGAAAGTACTATTTTGTTCATCGACTTTAATTCTTTAATTTGTTAAATTGGTGATATTCTAGCACTATTTATCACATCTGTCAATTCTTTTTCAAGAATTTAGCTATTTTTTAATTTTATACTTTCTATTCGTGTTGGTACCTATAATCTCAATATTGTCCAGTTCCGACAGAATTGCCCTTGTGCGTGAAGCACTTAAACCAATATATGCAGCAATATCATTTGTTTTACCTTCACCATATTGTGTAAGATATTCATATATCTTCGCAATATGATTGCTCGTTTTTCTTCGCCTGTTTTCTTCGCTTGTTTTCTTCGCTTGTTTTCTTCGTTTATTTTCTTCGCTTGTTTTTCAACAAATTCAAGCGTTAATATTGTGCGATCAGGATCAAATCGTTCTTCAATTACAGGTTCCTTCCAGCCTTCATCTGCCCACGTGTTAAAAATATTCGGTACTCCGCTGCCGGAACGTTCCCCAATACTAATGAGGTTAAACATCTTCATAAGAGATTTATTTCTTGGATCCCTGAACTTGATTGTATACGGTCAGTCCAGCGAATAGCCGGGTCAAGCATTTCACGATAATCTAAAAAATACTCTGGAAAATGTCTTACAATATTATATTTCAGTATTCTATGACGATTTCTGTATCCCTGTATCGTTTCATAGTTTAAATCTTCCATTGGTATATCGTCCAACACTTCCATATCCATAGTATTCTCAGCCTGATCACGAAGCATCGTTTTTACCTGTAAACGTGTACAACGATAATCCCCTTCATGAGTTTATTCTCTCATTCAGATTCTTCTCTGTATTCAAAGACGAACCACTTTTCATT
>ERZ780203.224-NODE-224-length-71791-cov-8.202311_pt1 | contig 71791 bp, 62 predicted proteins | sample MGYA00511168_ERZ780203 | MGnify/ENA primary metagenome ERZ780203 (study PRJEB29588, sample SAMEA2156577) | human gut metagenome | biome: human gut; feature: human-associated habitat; material: faeces | place: Denmark | collected 2008/2010 ...
TTTTTCATAACTTGTTTGTGCCTTGAGCGAAGCGAAAGGAATGACAAAAACTATGAGCTGATCGAGTACTTAAACGACGTCAACCGTGAGCATGCCGAGGTACTGGTCGAGCAGAACATCAATGGTAAGACGGATACCTCGTATATCTACGGAGCGGAGATAAACGGCGGATTCGACCGGATCTCCCTTGACCGCTTCGATGGCAGCACTGGCTACTACCTCTACGATGCCAGAGGAAGTGTCTCCGGCATCACCAATGAAGAGGGACAGGTCTACCAGTCCTACCGTTACAGCGTCACCGGAGAGATCACCTTCGGTGCTCCGCAGTATGAGAACGAATACACCTACAACGGAGAATCCTACAATCCGAATATCCAGAGCCAGTATCTGAGAGCAAGGTACTACTGCGTGGTAACAGCGACCTTCCTCACCGAAGACAGCTACCTCGGCAACCAGACAGAACCGCTGACGCTCAACAGGTATAATTACTGCGTGAGCAGCTATCTGAATTATACGGATCCCAGCGGAAATGAGGTTGAGGTGCTTGAAAGCCTGAAAGGCTGGATAATTGATCCGGATACACAGGCACAAAAGACCATTGAAAATTATGAAAACCAGCGCCTTAGCATAGAAGATGCCATAGAAAGCGGCCTGCTTGGCAATAAGGTAGGACAGATATTCCTGGACTATGGGGATGTCATTGTGGGGCCGCCGGTAACGCTGCCTTCGTCTTTGGTAGGTATAAGAGAAGCAATCAAGGGAAACTTTGACAGCAAAGAGATGCAGAGGACTGCAACCACAGGATTTTATGCGGGTTTTGTGGGACAGGGAATTGAATATACCCAGATCATAAGCAAGGCAGACTACCAGCTGAGCATGATTATTACATCAGCGAAAGGGGTTAATTCAATTAATAATCCTTTATCATATCTATTGTTTATAAAGGATTTTTCGCTGACGCAGACTATAGATGCAGCAAAAGCAGGCTTACAGGATGCCTGGAATGGGACCTATGATTCAGCGATTGGAAGAAAAATAGGTGCTGGTACATTTAATTATCTGCTAATGACGATAGGCGGGGCCCTGCTGAAAGGGAAGGGGAATGCCTGCGAAGCGGTAGAGAGTGGTACTTCTTCTGTAGCTAAACCTAATCAAGGACAAGGATTCTCAAGTAAAGGTTACAATCCACAACCAGGAGAGAGAACTTTTGAAGGATATGTGAAGCAAATTAGTGACCCTGAAATCAGTCTGTATACAAAGTCATCTGGATTTAACAATAATCCAAAAGGCACTGGGGGACAATTTAAGAGATTTGGTGCAAATGAGCATTATGGACTAGCTCCACATGTCCATCAACCAGTAAGAAATGTAACGCCAAATGGTATGATTTTTGGAAAGACAGGAAAAGATGTAGGGATAGATGTTTTTAGTCCAAATAAAAAAGATATTAAACAGTTATATGAGTATTTAAATAACGGGAAATATCACGAATAAGAGAGGTACATTTTAACATGACAAAACAACAGACAATATTTTTTGAAGAATTATCATATATTCAAGAATATTGTGTAAATGTTGCATTATGCAACAGCAAAAACAATATCAATGATGAAGAACGCTTACGAGATGTAACAAGTGATGTAATTTATAGGGTAATGGAATTACTTGATGGATATGCTTGTGAATTACCTAGATTTAAACTTATCAATGCAGAAACAGGAGAAGTGCTTAATGAAGGAATTGAGTTGCACGATACATGTGTTGAGTACTTAAGCAAAAAGGAAATATAAGTATACTTAATAACATATTAATTTTTTTCGTTTTCTTATGTTATATATTATGTATACACTAAGGTCGCCCACCACCTAAAATTTAACCATGGTCTTTAAATTAATCGGAATGGCTCTCACCGAAGGTGATATAATCCTGTAGATTAATTTGAAGACCCTAGGGCGATTTTTTCGGACGGCAGTCTGGAAAGCCTGACGGATGCCAGCGGAAAGCCGGTGTTTTATGAGTACGACTGGCGCGGGAATTTATCCGGTGTGAGAGATGAGAATGGAAATATGCTGGCTGCGTATGCCCATACACCGGGAGGAAGGTTAAAGGAGATCCGCCACGGCAACGGGATCCGTACCGGATATGAATACGATACGGACGGCAACCTGGTGCACCTGCACATGGAACGTACAGATGGTGAGATACTGGCAGACCTCTACTATTCCCACGACCTGAACGGCAACCGGACCCTGAAGTCGGGAAGCCGGATCGGCGGAGAGGGAAAAGCCACAGAACACAAGATTTCTTACGTCTATGACCGGATGGACCGTCTGGTAAGCGAGACATACCAGAGTGGTAGTAACCCTAAAAATGTATTTCCAGAAAACCCAGATGACTTGTTACCAGAAATACCGAGAAATAAAGCAACAAAAGCTAATGGTACAACAAGTCAGACTATTCAAACGAGCGATAATATTAGGATAAGGGCAGAACAACATCCGTTATTGCCAGGCGAAACCTATAATCCAAGACATCATGGTGTTCATTATCATGTGGAATATAAGGTTGATCCTACAAAAAGTTGGAATAACAAAAATAATGTAAAGAAATGGTATCCTGAAGGATATACACCTGGAGCAGGCTCTGGATTCATACCAGGAGAACCCTTCCCAGAATAAGAGAGGTGACAAATAATGGATTGGATAAATAGCGTAAGCAACATGGATAATACAATATATGATATTTGCATAAAAGATTCTTGCTTGATTATATATATCAAAACTTGGGATCAAAAAATTAGGCAAATTATTTTTTCAAACTATTATGCCTTCAAAGAAAAAAATTCTATGGGTAGAGAGATAGGAGATATACTAATTCAAACAAATTCTATACTGTTAGAAGAATTGAAAGAAGATATTGTAAACGGTGATGGCACAATTGATGAAATAGCAGAGGTCAAAAGCACAATCTTTTACGATTCGTGGAATGAAATAATTCTTTTAGAGGTTTTAGGCGAAAACATAGAATTTGTTTAGTTGGGTTTGCAAACGTAGCAATTTTGTAACATTTTCCTTGACGCCTCCTAAACATCCATGTTGGGTTGTGTGTCAGAAAAGTAAATTTGTGCATTATTACTTGTTTTTGTCTGTTTTGGTCTTTTGGCATAAAGCCAATTCTGCTTGTTTTTATGAAAAGTTGTAGAATATTTATTTTGACTTATGCTGCGCTTGGGCGGCATAAGTCTTATAAAAAATTTACTCCCAATTCGTTTATTTGTACCTAAAGCTATTAGAAAAATCTAAAGCTTTATAAATATGCACATTGATGAATACTAACACTCTTATTGTATACCATTTAAAACTATCTATATAACAATAGAAGGCTAGCTATGATGGAGTAATACAAGTACCGGAAAGGTGGGGAAAATAATGGAGCAGCGTATTTTGCAATATAGAAAGCAGATAGATGAGTGGCTTCAGACAATGGAGCAGAGAGCACTGACATTGTCACAGCACGGTGAATACTCAACGCAGTCTATACAGAGACAGTCGGATACACAGAAAACTGACACAGAGAAATCTGACATAGAGAAAACGGATACCGAGGAACAGGCCATGCAGGAAATGGTTCAGGACAAGCTTAAGGAGCATCTGGTGCAGGTGGGATTTTTCCAGCATGAACGTCTAATCCATCTGATCGTTACGGTGACCTTTGCACTGTTAGAAATGTTGGCAATTGTCTTAAGTGTGATCTCCGACAGCCTTTTTACCTTATTACTCCCCATAGTGATCCTGATCCTGTTGATCCCATACATCCGCCACTACTACATCCTGGAGAACGAAGTGCAGAAAATGTATGTGCAGTACGACCGGATGCGGAGATTGCAGCAGACAGCAGCCGGGATCAAACTCGAAAAACCGGAGAGATAACAGAAACAATACAGTGAAAATAAACAAACGAAAAAGATAAGGGCAAAGTTATGAGGACTTCGTATAGTAAAAAACATAAAGCAGGTATATCTGTTCTGTCTGGACTGACTGCGGCGATCCTGTTACTTACTGGTTGCAGCAAGTCCGAAGAAACAGTCTATCAGATACCGGAAGATAAAAAACTGATCGTCTATACCTCTCACAAAGCAGATGTATACGAACCGATCATCAAGGAATTTGAGGAACGCACAGGGATTTTTGTGGAGCTCAAAGCAGGAGATACTTTGGCACTTTTTGATGAATTACAACAGGATGCCCCCGGTACCTTTGATGTCATGTTCGGCGGAGGTGTTGAAAATTTTGAGGAGTGCAGAGACTATCTGGAACCTTATAAGGTCAGCGAAATAGATCAAATTGCTGAACAGTATCGCACGGAGGGAGATGCTTATACGCCCTTTTCTGTGCTGCCGACTGTATTTATCTATAACAATAAGCTGGTTTATCCCGTAGCAGCTCCCAGAACCTGGGAGGAATTACAGACCGATCGTTGGAAGGGAAAGATCGCGTTCGCAGATCCCACGAAATCCGGCAGTAGTTATACAGCACTCTGTACGATGCTTCAGGTATCGGATCAGGATGAGCAGAAGACTCTGGAGGCCTTTACCGGTGCACTGGATGGCTATCTGTCGCCGTCCTCAGGTGCAGTACTGGAGGAAGTCAATGCCGGGACCAGACTGGTAGGTATTACCACGGAGGGAATGGCGAGACAGAAGATTCTGGAAGGGGCAGATATTACAGTGATCTACCCCACGGACGGCACCAGTGCTATACCGGACGCCACAGCAATCGTCAAGGGCGCAAAGCATATGGAAAATGCTAAATTATTTCTGGAATTTACCGTAAGTAGTGATGTACAGAGACTGGTGGAGGAAGTCTTTTTCCGGAGAACTGTCCGTAATGATATGGAAGAGTATGCAGCACCGGAGCACACAAAATTAAAAACGATCGATTATGATATTCATTGGGCTTCTCAGGAAAAGGAAAAAATTCTGAACACATGGGAGACGTTACAGGGGAGAACAGATGAAAAAGTGGATTAAAAAGTCGTTTCACAGACAGTTGCTGGTCTGCTTCGGTGTAGTTGCGTTATTGCCGTTATTGCTTTTTGGGGTATCCCTGATCCAGACTATGGAGACCAAGATCAACAGCGATTATGAGAAAAAAGTAACAGAGCAGGCGGAACAGATAGATGCCGGCATATTGGAATTGTTTCAGGAGTTCGAGACGGTAGTGGAGAATATAAATGCTAACACCCGGATCGTGGAACAGATAGGTGAAGATGACACCTGGTCGAAGAGCAAGATTTACCTGCAATTCTATCGGGAAGTGACTGATTACAGAGAATATGCCCAATTTGATCTGTATGACAAAAACGGAAAATGTATTTACACTACGGCACAGGGAAGTGCCAAGACAGATCTGCCGGTATACTGGGGCATCCTGAAAGCAGTCGAGGATAGTGAAGAGACGCTGGTGCTGCGGCGTGCAGATACTAATGACAGCAATATTTTATTGTATGCAGCGGGAAAACTTATGGGAAAAGACAGTATACCGGAAGGCTATATTGTGATCAGCATGCGCGCAGAAAATTTTGAAAAAGTGCTTCATGATAAGGGAAATGCCAAAGCGGAGGTAGCAATCATGGATCCCTTCTGGAGAACCATTTATGATAATGGTAACCTGCAGACAGATCAGATCCGTCAGGAACTGATGAGTGGTCATAAATTGTTGGGGGTCTATCGGGCAGGAGAATTGTTGATCCAGCCCTTGGGAGAGAGTGGTCTGTATACTGTGATGGCGTGTCCCAGTGTATTTTCAACAGAAGTATTGAACTCCATGTACAGTGTGTTGATCGTGATGCTGACCATCAGTGTATTGCTGTGTGTGATCGTAGCATCCCGTGTGGGGCGGAATATGACGAAACCCATTGAACGGATGAATACTGCCATGCGTACTCTACAGGAGGGAGATCTGAGTGTAAGAATTGCCTCCGACAGGGAGGATGAATTGGGACAAATGTCCCGGAACTTTAATATCATGGCCAACGAACTGGAGCAAAGCGTGCAGGATAAGGTGGAGAAGCAGAAGGAACTCAATGCTTCCCATATTGCCATGATGCAGGCACAGTTAAATCCCCATTTCCTGTACAATACACTGGATACCATGAAATGGGTGGCGAAGGCCAATCACATTCCGGAGATCGCCACCATGGCAGCGGGCCTGGCGAAGATCCTGCGGACCAGTATCTCCAAGAGACAGTTCATCTATCTGAAAGAAGAACTGGAACTGGTGAACTGTTATGTAGATATCCAGAAGATCCGTTTCAATGATAAGTTCTTGTATGCCGTGGATCTGCAAGAGGGACTGGAAGAGTGCGTGATCCCCAAGCTGATCATACAGCCCATCGTGGAGAACTCGGTACTACACGGATTAAAGGAGAGTGAAGAAGGAAATATCCTTGTGCGGATCACAGAACAGGAAGATGTCCTGTGTATTGAAGTAACCGATGACGGCTGTGGCGCTCCCGAAGAATGGATGGATGCCATCAATCACAGAAGACAGGAGCAGCTGGTGGGGCATATCGGGGTCTCTAACGTGGATACCATTATCCGGCTGACCTATGGGGAAGAATACGGCATCCATATGGAGAGTCTTACCTCAAACGCCGAAAACCCTACGGACGGACAGCGAACAGAAGAGGAAGGCGAAGTCCACGGCACGAAAGTGACATTACGGCTGCCGGTAAGATACGGAGAAGCCTGAGGAACCGATACAGAGCAACGGGCAGAGAGGAATTTTTACCGGATAGTGGGGAATATACAGAAAACGGGAAGAAATAATGGAGGGAGTAATACGATGTACAAAGTGATCGTGATCGATGATGAGATGCTGGTGCGCAGAGGAATCGTGATGGAGACAGACTGGCAGACACTGAACTGTGTCGTCGTGGCGGAAGCCGGCAACGGAATCGAAGGACTGGAAGCCGTGCGGAAATATCATCCGGATCTGCTGATCTGCGATATCCGTATGCCCAAAATGGACGGCATCGAAATGCTGAAGGAATTGCGGGCAGAAGGCAATGATGTCAGTGTGATCTTTTTAACTGCTTACAGTGAATTCTCCTATGCGCAGAGCGCCCTGAAATTATTGGCCAGTGACTATCTGTTAAAGCCTTTTGGAGACGGGGAACTGGAACAGGCAGTGAGCAATGCACTGGAGAAACGTAAGAGGACACAGGAAAAATTGGAAAACAGCAAGGAGGAGCCGCTTCCCGAACTGGTCTTAAATAAAGGCGATAAGAGCAAATATGTCATGGCAGCCGTAGACTATATTTCCGCTCATTATGGGGATCCGGAACTGTGTGTGGCCCAGATCGCAGAGCACCTGGGGATCAGTGAAGGACATTTGAGTCATACATTCAAAAGGGAGACGGATTACACGGTGGCGGCATACATTACCAGAGTGCGTATGCGCACTGCCATGAAACTGTTGAATGACTGCCGGAATAAGGTGTACGAAGTTGCAGAGCAGGTAGGCTATCGTGATGTTGCACATTTTTCCAGCAGCTTTAAGCGGATTGTTGGTGTTACTCCTTCCGAATACCAGGATAGAAGCATGTAAAGCTAAAAAGATGCACAAAAGAAACAATAAAATAGCAGAAAAACTATACATAGTATCAGAAATATTAAAATAATAACAGTTTTGCCTTATACAAATTGCTGAATTCCCAACGTATAATAGAATCATCAGAACGGAAGTGGGAAACATCCCATTCCAAGTACGTGAACCATGAAGGGTTATACAAACTATATGTTTCAAGGGAGGACAGCATATGAAGAAAAGAGTAGTATCGTTACTTATGATCTGTGCACTGAGTGTTGGTATGTTAGCCGGATGCGGCAGCAGCGAGACCCAGAACCAGGCAACTGGAAGCGCAGATAACACACAGACAGCCGGAACCGAGACGGTGGCAGAGACCAAGACCCCGGAGGTAGCCGACGACGCAAATCTTACTGCAACTCAGCAGATCATCAAACAGGCAGAAGGAATGACCATGGAGGAACTGGCACAGAAGGCCATCGAAGAATCCAACGGCAAGACCTTTTACGGTGTAGGTAATTCCAGCCGTGGTAAAGCAGCACTTCCTCTGTTCATCGAGTATCTGCAGTCTATTGATCCTTCTTACAGCATGGAATTTGACTGGCAGCAGCCTAAGAACAACAAGATCTTTGAACAGCTGACCGCTGATTCCCTGAAGCCGGAAGGAACCTTCGCAATGACCCTGATCCAGGATGGTAATCAGATCGAATCCAAGATGACACAGACCGGAATACTGGATACGTTCATTCCCAAGGAATGGGCAGAGGCTAACGGAACCACACCAGATGCGGTGGACGGTTATCTGGCATTACAGACGCTGAATAAGGTATTCGAATACAACTGTACCGGAGATAAAGTATATGACAACTGCTGGGACTTCGTGGCGGAAGGAACTCACGCATTGTTCATGGATATTGATTCCGAGGTTGTAGGTAAGAATTTCCTGTACATGCTGACCGAAGACAAATACGCAGCCATGTTAAAGGATGCTTTCAATGCATTACCCGCTGATGAGCAGGCTTACTTCCAGCCCACGATTGATGAGATGGAATCCGAGGCAAATGATTTAGGCTTAGGCGCTGATGGTAAATATGCCCTGGCATGGATCAAGCTCTGGGTAGGCAGCTACAATGCCCAGACCGATGATGGACCTATCTGTAATACGCTGGTATCCGATTCCGCTACCGATCAGTGTGGACTGTTAGTATACAGTAAACTGCGCTCCGTAGAAGAATCCGCAGGTGTATCTGTGAACAATATCAAGGTTGCCGCTTATCAGGATGATTATAAGGGAATCGGCGGATACGGTTACTGCCATTATCTGTTTGTTACCGATAACAGCCCGCTGCCTTGGACTGCATGTGCTTTCATCGCATACATGACCTGTACGGAAGACGGCTTCAGCGCATGGGGCAAAGACATGGGCGGTTATTCCGCTAACCCTGAAGTGGCAAAGGCAATCGAAGCTACCTATCAGCACAGCACCGGCGGTAATGATGAGAACGGTAATGTTGTATACGAGAGCAAAAATGACAGAGGCTTCGACTGGTGGTCTACCGATGGCGAACTGGTGCTGGAAGATCCTGAGTACTGCGCATCCGTATCCTTCACGGTAGGAAGCTGGATCGAGCTGTTACCGAAGTATACTGCTGAGTGATATATGATATAGAAAAGTGACTATTTGTCCTGTCAGAATAAGAAAATCTGCTACATCATGCCTGCATGGAAGTAGCAGTTTTCTTATTCGCAGGGGTGGATGGTTTACAGGACCAAAAGCTTGTATTGGGAAGAGAGGTTAACCATGAATCAGAGTGCCACAAAAAAAACAAGCAAGATGGTGATTGTTCTGAACAAGATCAAGACGTATTTCTCCAAGCCACAAAATATCATTCTGCTTCTGTTTGGTATTGTACTTACTTTTACCACAGTGGCGCCGATCGTGGCAATCGTCGAGGATACCTTCAAGATCCATCCGGGCACCATCGATGCACATCTTACCGGAAAGGCAAGCGGGTATTCCGTTGCCAACTATGCGGATCTGTTCACCAGTAAACTGGCGAGAACAAATCTGTGGACACCGCTGTTAAATACCGTGCTTCTGGCAGTATTTACCTGCCTGATCTCCATTTTGTTCGGCGGCTTGTTCGCATTCTTAATTACGAGGACCAATTTAAAATGTAAAAAATATTTAAGCTCTATTTTTATTTTCCCCTACATCATGCCCCAGTGGACACTGGCTGTGGTATGGCAGAATGTGTTCAACAGTAATGCAGTCACCGGAACCTCCAACGGACTGCTGGCATCTCTTTTTAATATTACGATGCCAAAATGGTGGTGCCTGGGGCTGTTCCCCAGTGCAGTGGTATTGGGACTGCATTACGCCCCCTTTGCCTACATCCTGATCGGCGGTATCTTCCGCAACATGGATGCCAATCTGGAGGAAGCAGCGACAATCCTGGATACACCGAAGTGGAAGACCATGTTCCGCATTACCTTACCTATGGTAAAACCGGCGATTCTTTCCACGATCCTGCTGGTATTCGGAAGCGCCATGGGAAGTTATCCCGTACCGCACTACCTGGGACTGACCACTCTGTCCACCAAGTATATCTCCATGAACTCCAAGTATACCGGGGAAGCCAGTATTCTTGCCATCATCATGATGATCTTCGGTGTGGCGATCCTGTTAATGAACCAAATGAGTTTAAAGAGCCGTAAAAATTATACGACGGTTACCGGTAAATCCGGACAGATCTCCAAGATCAACTTAGGAAAAGTCGGGAAATATCTGATCGCGGTCATCCTGATCGTCATCACCTTCTTCACCAGTATTTTCCCGATCCTGTCCTTCGCACTGGAGACTTTCCTTCCGAATCCGGGAGATTACAGTTTCCTGTATACCATGGATTCCGGTGCTCTGACCACCAAGTGGTGGCTGACGGATAACAACGGAGCCGGTGCTCTGTACGGACAGCCCGGTATTCTTCACAATCCGCTGATCTGGAGAGCATTCAAGGGAACAATGTTAGTTGCTGTCTGCTGTGCTCTGATCGCAGGTACGATTGGCACCCTGATCGGTTATGCAGTATCCAAGAACCGGAGAAGCAAGTGGGCCAATTACGTCAACGGTGTGGCATTCCTGCCGTACCTGATGCCGTCCCTGGCAGTGGGCGCAGCGTTCTTCATCCTGTTCTCCAATGACAAGATCAACCTGTTCAACACTTACACATTGTTGATCATCGCAGGCGTGATCAAGTACATTCCCTTTGCCAGCAGAAGTGCACTGAACTCCATGCTGCAGTTGTCGGGAGAGATCGAGGAAGCGGCCATCATCCAGGATATTCCCTGGTACAAGCGGATGCTGCGGATCATCATTCCGATCCAGAAGTCTTCCATTATCAACGGATATATGCTTCCGTTCATGACCTGTCTGCGAGAGCTGTCCCTGTTTTTACTGTTATGTACGCAGGGCTTTATCCTCTCCACAACACTGGATTATTTCGATGAGATGGGACTGTATGCATTCTCCAGCGCCATCAACCTGATCCTGATCGTAACGATCCTGATCTTTAACACTTTGGTAAATAAACTGACCGGGTCCAGCCTGGATGAAGGTATCGGAGGTAAATAACTATGCCGGAAATCAAATTAACACATGTTACAAAACGTTGGGGAAAATTCTATGCGGTAGATGATCTGAGTCTGGATATGGAGGATAATTCCTTTATCACTCTGCTTGGTCCCTCAGGTTGCGGTAAGACCACTACCTTACGTATGATCGCCGGTCTGGAGACCCCTACCAGCGGGCAGATCAAGATCGGAGACCGGGTGGTATTCGATAGTGAAGCGGGGATCAATGTTCCCGCAAATAAGAGAAAAGTCGGATTCCTGTTCCAAAACTATGCACTGTGGCCGAACATGACGGTATACCAGAACATCTCCTTCGGACTGGGAAATATCAAGGAAGAACTTCCCGTGATCGATGAGGAAGCCAAAGCTTTAAAAAGCATGATCAAGGCACTGGAGAATCCGGGAGAGCTGGTAAAACTCATTGAGGAATGCAGAGATAAAAAGGGAAAATTAGACCTGGATATGGTCTATCTGAAGCTGATCGATAATTACACCATTTCTATCTATACTGCAAAGGAGCTGTATAATTACAAACTCCACGAGGCAGCAGACAAAGAAAGTGCATCAAAACAAAAGAAGCAGGAACTGACTGCAAAATTGGACAGCATCCTGGCAGGTCATAAGGAAAAAGGGGAAGAACTTAACGAGAAATTCGAAGTCGTATCCGGTGGCAAGGTAGTAATCAGGGTCAGAAAATATTCCAAGGAAGAGATTGACCTGGCAGTACGCAGAGTATCCCGTATCGTTAAGATCGGAATGTTCATGAATCGTTATCCTGCAGAACTGTCCGGTGGACAGCAGCAAAGAGTTGCCATTGCCAGAACACTGGCGCCGGAACCCCAGGTATTGTTCATGGATGAGCCGCTGTCTAACCTGGACGCAAAACTCCGTCTGGAAATGAGATATGAACTGCAGCGTCTGCATGTGGAGACCGGAAGCACCTTCGTATATGTAACGCATGACCAGATGGAAGCTATGACACTGGCAACGAAGATCTGCCTGATCAACAACGGTGTGTTGCAGCAGTATGAAGCACCGTTGACCGTGTACAGCAGACCCAACAACCTGTTTGTGGCTGATTTCGTAGGAAATCCTTCCATTAATTTTATCGAAGCCAGGGGTGTGCAGAATGAAAACGGCAGTCTGGATGTGACGATCTTAGACGGTAGAAAGGCAAAGTTTGTTCCGAAGGAACACCTGGATCTGCAGAGATGGTTCGCAGAGAGAGATAAGAACGAAGCCGATGAGGCAGCCCGTCACAAAGAGAAAATGCAGGATAAGAAAGCCGTGGAGAAATCCAACAAGGATGAAGTCTTCAAGTATCATATTGCCAGAGTGAACGAAGATGATTATGCACTGCAGGAAGCTCCCGTGATCACCAACGAGGATTTTGTCATTGGTGTACGTCCGGAAGCCCTGCAATTACACGATGGTGCAGGTCTGGACGGCGTGATCTACGGTGCCATGCCCACTGGTATGGAATCCACGATTAAGCTTCGCATCGGAGATTTTCTGCTGACCGGTGTAGTATTTGGAAATACAGCATACAAGATCGGCCAGAAAGTGAAATTCGAGGTCGGCGGAGAAGATATCCTGTTATTTGACAGAAAAAGCGGTAAACTCATTACAGCCGGCAGACTGCAGGTATAGTCATAAACATAGGTGATTCAACATCTGAAAAAAACGTATCGGAAAATGAGACCAAATGTCTCACTACCGATACGTTTTTGTTGTAATCGAACAAAGATTCGTATATAATGAATATGTCTGCAAAACGAGAGCATCACAGATGCGGTTTTGCGAATGAGGTTCTGCATAGTTCCAATCTTTTGAAACAGGTGCTACAGGGTTAATGCGGGAGGCAGCAATATGAAAATCATCCATTGTGCGGATATCCATCTGGATTCCAAAATGAGTGCAAATCTGACAAAAGAAAAAGCGAGAGAACGCAAGACGGAATTGCTGACTACTTTTCAGAATATGGTTACCTACGGGGCAGAGCAGGGCGTGGCGGCGATCATAATCGCAGGAGATCTGTTCGATACGAAAAACGTATCCGCTACCGCCCGGAATGTGGTAAAAGACTTAATTCAGGGACATCCCAAAATAGCTTTTTATTACTTACAGGGGAATCATGACGAAGGAAGCTTTACGTCCGGTCTTTCGGAACTTCCGGAGAATCTTCATCTATTTGGGAACAACTGGACAAGCTATGAACTTTCAGGGACGGAGAATACTTCCGGTAAGGGAGTTGCGGTTACTGGGGTGGAACTGACACCGGAAAACAGTGGAAGCATATATAATACGCTGTCACTGGATGTGGATCAATGCAACATTGTAGTCCTGCATGGGCAGGAATCGGAATACAGTGCGAGAGATAAGGCGGAGATCATTCATCTGACGGCATTGAAAAATAAGGGAATTGATTATCTTGCCCTGGGACACATCCACAGCTATAAAAAAGAGCATCTGGATGCGAGAGGCGTCTATTGTTATCCCGGCTGTCTGGAGGGCAGAGGGTTTGATGAATGCGGAGAGCATGGATTTGTGATGCTTGACATTGATGAGCTGACAGGTACAATTGACAGTACGTTTATTCCTTTCGCATCCCGAAAGCTCTATACCATCCCGGTGGATATTACCGGTTGTGAATCCACGACGGAAATCATGGAACGGATGAGAGCCGAGACAGCCGGGAAAGGTTACCCGGAGAAAAGTCTGATCAAGTATGAACTGGTCGGGAAAATAGATGTGGAAAGTGAAAAGGATATTGACTTTCTGTTACATCAGTTCAGCCACCTTTTTTATTTTGTGAAGATTAAGGACAGCTCTGAGTATCTGGTGGATTATGCTGCTTTTGCAAAGGATAAGTCCTTAAAGGGAGAGTTTATCCGTACTGTCATGGGCAGGGCAGATCTGCCGGAAGAGGACAAGGCGACAGTGATACATTACGGATTGCAGGCACTGGCCGGAGAGGAGATCCTGGACGCATGAAACTGATCAAATGTCACATTGAGAATTTCGGAAAACTAAGTGACTTTACATATGATTTTACAGATGGCTGCAACACCGTCTGTGAGGGAAACGGCTGGGGAAAAAGCACACTGGCAGCATTCTTACGCGTTATGCTGTTCGGATTCCGGAATGAAGGGAAGAGAGACCCGCTGGAAAATGAGAGGAAGAGATACAGTCCCTGGCAAAAGGGCGTCTATGGCGGAGAACTGCGATTCGAAAGTGAAGGAAAGCAATATTCTGTCCGCAGAACCTTCGGAAGTAAAAGCGCAGAAGATGAATTTCAGCTGACAGATACAAAAACAAATCTTCCATGCAGTGATTTTACACAAAATCTGGGAGAAGAGTTGTTCCGGATCGACGCAGGATCCTTTGAACGAACGATTTTTATCTCACAGAATGACTGCGAGACCTTTGTTACGGACGGCATCAATGCCAAGATCGGGAATCTGGCGGAGAATACGGATGATATCAATAATTTTGAGACAGCGGACAAGCGGTTGAACGATCTGTTAAACAGCATGTCTCCATCTCGCAAGACCGGATTGCTCCGTCAGAGCAAGGACCGCATTACGGAACTGAAGACGCAGATCCGTAATGGGCAGGAGATACAGAATACGATGGAAAGTATTGATGCCCGGAAAAAGGCGGCAATCGAGGAGAGAGAAAAGCTTTCTGCGGAACTGACAGAACTGCAGGAGAGACAAAAGGAACTGGGAATTTATAAGGATCAACAGGCGAAAAAAGAGAAGTACCTGGATCTGCGTGCAAAAATGGCACAGAGACAGCAGACTTTAAAAGAAGCGGAAAGCTATTTTAACGGCGTGATACCAAAAGGGGAAGAATTACGCCAAAAAGCAGCCGTCTGCAATCAGGGGATTTCTGTCCGCAAGGCAATGGAAATCTATTGCCTGACAGTGGAAGAACAGGAGCAGTGTAAAGATAATTTCCCCATGGTGGACAATGCCCGGCTGGAAGAAAAATATGCTGAGGCACAAGAACTTGAGAGCCTGGAAAGTACGATAAGAAAAAATGCCCTGTCAGGGGAAGAGAGCAGACGGTTAGAGGAGCTTTCCGGATATTTTGCGGAAGGAATGCCACAGGAGGCGGAGATCGACAGTGTAAAAAATGCCTGGACGAACCGCAATGAAGGAAAAAGTCTTCTGCAGGCGAAAGAAATACAGCGGAAAACCCTGCAATCCATACAGGCACAGGAAGATGCCAGATGCTTACGGGAGCAGGAAGAAGCAGGTAAAAGGAAAAAAATACTATTGCTTTTTGGCATTCTTTTATCGCTTGGCGGTTTTGTTGTGATCCTGTTGGGACAGGGAGTGATCGGAGGAGTCCCGATCGTACTGGGAATTGCAGCTGTGGCAGCGGCACTGTTGTTTACAGCAGGCAGATCCAAAGTCCAAACGGGAGAAAATACAGAGCTTTCCTATTTGGAACAGGAAATGGAAGAACTTGAGGCACAGGTCCGCATAGAGGAAGAACAGATTGATGACTTCTGCACTCGTTGGGGACTTCGGGAAGGACTGGAACTGACCTCCTGGCTTGTGGAACTGCAGAATAAGAGAAGAGATTACGAGGCACTTTTGGAGCGGCAGAAGCAGGACGGATCGGATGAAAAGACTGCGAGAATTGCCGCATTGCAGAAAGATTTGCAGCAGTTTTTTGCAGAATACGGAGAAGTACCGGAAACACAAAATTATCTTGCGGCATTGCATGAACTGGCGGGAAAGTGCAGACAGAGACAGCTTTTACTGGAAAAACAAAAGAAATATTTACAGCAAAAACAGAAATACGAAGCGCTGGAAGAACAGGTAAAAGACTATTTTGTGTCGTTGCAGCTGATTCCGGAGGAGCACCCGGAAGAACAGCTGGCTGAACTGGAAAGTCATAGAAAGGATTATGAGAAGGAGTTACAAGAATATAGGAGAATCGAGCAGGAGATAAAAGCGTTTGAAGCGAAAGAGGACATTCCGGCACTTCTGGCACTGAAGGTCCCGGAGGGAGAGGAATCCCTGGAAAGTCTGGCAGATGAAATGCAGGTCCTTTCGGAGCGTATGGAAGAACGTTTTCAGACCATTGACAGCTATCAGAAACAACTTTCCGACTTACAGGAATCCTGGGATAATGTGGAAAATATGCAGGAAGAGCTGGAAGCGTTGCAGGAGAAGACAGAGGAAGGAATCAAACAATATGAATTGCTTGGAATGACAAAAAATCTGTTGGAACAGGCAAAGAGTTCGTTCACTGCGAAATATACAGAACCTGTCATGCAGGGGTTCCGGAAATATTACAGAATTCTCACGGGAACGGAATGCGAAAATTATCAGATGGATGCCAATACCAGATTGCAGGTCGTTGAAGGCAATATGCCCCGAGACATCGGATATCTGAGTCTGGGCAACCGTGACCTGATCGGTATCTGTATGAGACTTGCTTTGGTGGAAGCCATGTATGAGGAACAGAAGCCGTTTTTGATTCTGGATGACCCTTTTGTGAATCTGGATGAGAACCGGACAAAGGGAGCAATGCGGTTCCTTACAGAGATCGCGAAAGAGTATCAGGTGATTTATTTTACCTGCCATGGCAGCAGGGAATAAGGGAAGGCTGTAGTTTATATTTGTAGAATCAACCGATTCTGAGAAATCAGACGGTAGAGATAAGAGATATACATAGACTACAAAAGAGAAAGGGGTACTTGTATATGGGAAGAGGTAAAACAGGAAACTTTTGGAAGGCAGCGGCAATTCTTCTGGGGTGTGCATTACTGACAGGCTGCGGAAATACCGGAGAAGTGGACGATTATGCTACAAACATCGGATATGAGGCAAGGGGTAGCAATGGGACTACGCAGGTGGTGCAGTCGGAAAGCGGCAGCAGCGCAACAACACAGACTGCAGGGATTCCAAAGGAGGAGATCAAGGTAGGAGTATTGCATCTGTCGGATCCGGCGGAGGGCAGCGGTTATACATATACGCATGATCTGGGAATTCAGGGAATGCAGCAGAATCTGGGATTATCAGATGATCAGATCATCCGCAAGATTAATGTCAATGACAGTGATACGCAGGAGACCAGACAGGCAATTCAGGAATGTATTGATGAAGGCTGTAATATCATCTTCACTACTAGCTGGGGATATATGGAAACTACAGCGGAAATGGCGGAAGAATATCCGGAAGTGTATTTTTCCCATGGCACCGGCTACCTGAGCAACGGTAAAAATTTCAACAACTATTTCGGCAGAATTTATCAGGCGAGATATTTGAGCGGTATCGTGGCGGGAATGAATACTTCTTCCAATAAAATCGGGTATGTGGCAGCTATGGATTCTTCCAATTCGGAGGTCACCGGTGGTATTGATGCCTTTGCACTCGGCATCTATTCGGTGAATCCGGACGCAAAGGTATACGTAAAGGTGACAAACAGCTGGTACGATCCCGAGGGAGAAAAAGCTGCGGCACAGACGTTACTGGATATGGGCTGTGATGTGATTGCACAGCATTGTGATACCGTATATCCCCAGACACTGGCACAGGAAAAGGGTGTGTATAGTATCGGATATAATTCGGATATGAGTAAGGATGCTCCGTAGTCCTGCCTGTGCAGTGTGGTATGGAACTGGAGTGCTTACTATACGGCAGCAGTGCAGAGCGTCATTGACGGCAGTTGGGACGGCAGCAACTATTACGGCGGCATGAATGAAAATCTGGTGAGCATCACGGATCTGGCGGATTTCTGTGCGGAAGGAACGAAAGAGAAAGTAGAAGAAGCCAAGAAGCAGATTTTATCCGGAGAAAACGGGGTATTTGACGGTGTGATCGAGACTAATACGGGAGAGACTGTGGGCAAAGAAGGAACAACGCTGGATGATGCAACGATCACCGGAGGTATCAACTGGTATTTCAAGACCGTATCTGTGGTAGAATAGGGGGCATTTTCATGAGTATACAAAAAAAGATTCTGTCAATGACCATCGGACCGGTAGTATTGCTGGGACTGTTATCTATCTTTTTTATGCTGACGACGGTACGCAGTTCCATGATGGAGGAAATCGAAGAAGGACTGAAGGGAACGGCTGCGGCAACGCTGGCAGCGTATGACCAGAACACCGGTGACTATATGGAATCCAGTAATGGCGACATCTGGAAAGGCAGCTATAATATCTCCCATTCTGAGAGCCTGGTGGATCGGATCAGGGACAATACAGGAATGGATGTGACTTTTTTCTACGGGGACCGTCGCATCATGACTTCCGCCGTGGACAGTAACGGAGATCGGATTCTGAATTCTCCGGCAGGAGACAGGATCGTGGAGAAGGTATTACAAAACGGCGAGGAATATTTCAGCAATTCTGTATCGCTGGACGGTGTTATGAATTATGGCTATTTCATGCCGGTCTATCAGAATGGCTCCGATGATGAGATTATTGGTATGGTATTTGTGGGTACCGATAAAGAAAGCAAGGATGCGGTAGTAAATGGAATCATTTTCGGCATCGGTGCAGCAGTATGCGTGGCAATGATCCTGTGCATCGGCGTGGGGCTGAAGCTGGCAACCTCTATCAGCCACAATATCAAGAAGAGTATCAGCATCATGGGTAGGGTCGCAGAGGGGGATCTCACCGTCTGGGTCGATGACAAGATGTTAAAGAGGAAGGACGAGATCGGAGATCTGTCGCGGGTTACAGTAAAGCTAAAGGATACCTTGAAGGGAATATTAAAAGGAATTTCCGAGAATTCTGCGAGTCTGTTGGAGGCTTCCAAGGCTTTGGGAACTGCGGCAGATACTACCAACGGCACCATGAATGAAGTGCAGAACGCTGTAAGTCAGGTGGTGGCAAATTCTACGGAGCAGTCGAAGAATTCCGAAAGTACTTCCGAGAACATGCGGATCATGGGAGAACATATTACAGAGACCTCCACAGAAGTGGATACATTAAACCAAAATGCCGCATCCATGCAGAAGTCCAGTAAGAAGACCGCAGATACGCTGGCACAGCTGTGCCATATCAATGAAGAAGTGGAGCGGATCATCGTAGAAGTAAAAGAACAGACCGACCGCACCAACGTATCGATCCAGAAGATTAATAGCGCGATGGAATTCATCACTTCCATCGCAGAGGAGACAAATCTGTTGAGCCTGAATGCTTCCATCGAAGCGGCGAGAGCCGGAGAGAGCGGAAGGGGCTTCGCAGTCGTAGCGGACCAAATCAAAAAGCTGGCAGAGCAGTCCAACCAGTCCGGTCATGAAATTGAAGAGACCACGAAAGCATTGATGGAAGATTCTGCCCGTGAAATGGAGATCATGCAGCGGATGCAGGAGATCATCAACGAACAGAGTGGAAGCATGCAGGAGACCAGAACAAATGTCTCTGAGGTATTGAAGGAGATTGAGGATTCCATGCAGAGCATTCTGCAGATCAGAGAGAGCACCGGCAGACTGGCCGAGTCCCGTGGAGAAGTCAGGGAGGCTCTGGAGAAGCTTTCACAGATCGCGCATGACAATGTAGACAGCACCCAGCAGACCTATGCGGAGACACAGGAGGTTCTGGATACTTTCCGACAGGTGTATGACAGTGCCGACCAGCTGAAGAGGATTGCTGACGAGCTGGCCGAGAGCATGCAATACTTCAAGATGTGATATAGAAAACTTCTTAATAAAGAAATTTTTTTGTTTGACTTTTTGAAAAAATAAAAATATAATGCAATAAAAAGTGTGTAGCTTATCAGCGTAAGTCCAGCTTATGCGGTGAGTACACACTTTTTTTGTGCAAAAAAGCAAAACAAGGAGGATGAAATGAAGATGGCAGAAAGTAACAAGATGAAGGAGATGCCGGTAAATAAGCTCATGGTGAAGATGGGGATACCGATGATATTATCTATGGCATTGCAGGCAGTTTACAACATTGTGGACAGCGCCTTTGTTGGAAATATGAGATCGGGAAGTGAGTCTGCGCTCAATGCACTTACGCTGGTGTTCCCGGTTCAGATGCTTATGGTAGCAGTTGCGATCGGAACCGGAGTAGGGACAAATGCGCTGCTTGCGAGAACACTTGGACAGGGGAATGGGAAAAAAGCATCGAAAGTTGCAGGTAACAGTTTATTTCTCGGAGTACTCATTTATGTAATATGCCTGCTGTTTGGAATATTTGGGGTAAAAGCTTATATTTCATCACAGACAGTTGAGCCGGAAGTGATTTCCATGGGAACAGACTACTTAAGAATATGCTGCGTGATCGCATTTGGCATTATTTTCTTTTCACTATTTGAAAAGCTGCTGCAGGCAACAGGACGTTCCCTGTATTCTACGATCGGCCAGGTCGTGGGAGCAGTGGTCAATATTATTCTGGATCCGATTATGATTTATGGTATCGGTCCTGTCCCTGAAATGGGAGTAAAGGGAGCTGCCTATGCCACTGTGATCGGTCAGGTTGCGTCTGCGGTACTGTTGTTTGTCTTCCACATAAAATGCAATAAGGAATTTGAGCATGGTGTAAAATACATGAAACCGGATGGAGGGATCATCAGGGAAATCTATGCGATCGGGCTGCCGGCCATTATTGCGCAGGCACTTATGTCTATCATGGTTTATGTGATGAACCTGATATTGAAATTCAGTCCTTCGGCGCAGACCGCATACGGATTGTTCTATAAGGTACAGCAGTTTGTGTTATTTCTTGCTTTCGGACTTAGAGATGCGATCACGCCGATCATTGCTTTTGCGTACGGAATGCATAGTAAACAGAGAATCCGGGATGGCATCAGATATGGATTGCTATATACGATCGTACTTATGGTCATTGGAGTGGCGATCACAGAAATATTCCCGGGGGCTTTTGCAACTTTATTTAATGCAGGACAGTCAAGAGAGTATTTTATCGGAGCAATGAGAATTATTTCCATCAGCTTTATTTTTGCAGGGATCAATGTAGCATATCAGGGAATTTTCCAGGCATTGGACGGAGGCTTGGAATCCCTTGTGATTTCACTGCTCAGACAGCTTGTCATTATATTACCGCTTGCCGGGATATTCTCCATTTTTGTAAGAAACGGACAGATGGGAGTTTCTCTGATCTGGTGGTCATTTCCCATTACGGAATTTATAGCATGTCTGGCAGGATATGTATTTTTAAAGAAAATTGAAAGGAACAAAGTAGAAAGCTTAGATTAAGGAGGAAACAGCTATGACAAAAAAGATCATCACAATCAGCAGAGAGTTTGGAAGCGGCGGCCGTTTTATCGGTGAAGAAGTGGCCCAAAAACTTGGTATCGCTTATTATGATAAGGATATCATAGGCCAGATCGCAGAGCAGTCAGGACTGTCACCGAAATATATTCAGGAAAATGCAGAGTTATCTCCTAAGAAAGGTATGTTTGCCTATGCCTTTACAGGACGTGACATTACCGGGAAATCGATCGGGGACATAGTGTATGAAGCACAAAGAAAAGTGATCATGGAAATTGCTGAAAAGGAAAGCTGTGTGATCATAGGAAGAAATGCGGATTTTATCTTAAAAAGCAGAGATGATGTACTGAATGTTTTCATACACGGCAATATGCCGGAAAAGGTACAGCGCGTCTGTAAACTATACAATGTTAATGAATCAGATGCTGTAAAGATGATAAATGATACAGATAAAAGGCGCAGAACGAACTACAATTTTTATACGGATCAGAAATGGGGAATGGCAGATAATTATACGCTGTCACTGAACAGCTCTCAGATCGGATATCCAAAGTGTGAGAGCATCATAATGCAATGTATATGATTGATTAGAATTGTGGGAGTGCACAGCATGGAACAATTTGTCGGCAACAAAGGCAGGGGCAAAAGCCCCTGCCTTCATGAATATAGTAAAGATGTTTTAATCGTCTATGGAATTGTCAGAGGCTCCGTTTCCGGCGGCCCGGACAGCAATGCCGTTGACTTCCACGCTGCCATCCAGTTCGATGACGAGGCACTGTCTGCCGTCGATCATTTTAGTGTTTATCAGATCTGTGCGCTCGGGATTGACCTTGATGACCACATCCGGGGTCTTTACTTCAAAGCTGCGGGGATTGTAGACATTGGTCATCATCAGGGAAGTATCTTCTCCGGCCGTCGCATCAAAGCACTGGTCGAAGACCTCCATGCGGTCATTGGCCACGCCGCTGCTGGCGAAAATGGTCTTTACTTCATTTTTATCCAGGACCACGGGTTCGGGATCTTCCTTATGTTCCTGGGCAATCTCATTCATTTTCTCGTGAATGTTCTTCACCGTTTCGATATCGCAGGTATTGCCCAGTGTCTCCTCTACCAGTGTCTGGAAGGTCTCCTTCTGACCACCGGCGGACAGAGGAAGCGGACAACCGAGCATCAGGTCTACGAAGTTCTCCTTTAATTCTTCCGCATCCTTGGAATAATACAGAGTGCTGTGCAGGTCCGTGCTGCGGTCATTGAATGCGGGGAACAGGAAGGCTGCATCCGGCATACCTACCACCCAGTCGCGGATACGGTTCTGGAAGGTATTTTCCACAGCGTTATAGCTCAATCCCGGCTTGGACAGATCCACGGGGCAGATGCAGGTGAGGATGTAGTCATAGACTTCGTCGGAAGCATCCTCCATTTCGATGCCGTCTCTGGTACGACCCGGTACATCGTAGGCGTCATGGATCAGCAGAATCAGATAATTTCCTACATATTCATAGGATTCGATGATGCGGTCATAGAACTGCTCAAGCAATGCATCATCCTTCAGACGGCTGTCCCGCAGACGCAGGAGAAATTCCTGAGTGCCGCCCTCCGTTTCACTCTTTAACGGGAATTCCAGATTCAGCAGATTCTTGCCGATGGTGCCGGACAGACTCTTACGCAGAATCTCGAAATACTTGAACATTTCCTCCTCCGGCAGTGCCAGAAAGGCCTGCTTTAATTCTGTCTTTTTATTTTTTTCTCCATCCACATAGCATCCGCAGATCCGGGTGATGGAGCAGTTTTTCGGGGTGAACAGCTTTTTGATCTCGCTGATTTCCTGTTTTGTCATGAGAGTACCTTCTTTCGATTTGATGATATCAGTATAGTATAAAAAACGTGATGGGACAAGTGGAACCAGGTTATAGAATTTTTAGAAATCCTTCATTTTGCTATAATTGTTTTCTGACAGATAAGGTGTTATCATAACATTATCAAGAGAAGCCAATCACCACAGGCGACATATAGTGATGGCCCGGAGACGATTTTACCGCCCCCGCGCTGGCAGAAAGAAAGAGGCGCGTGTTTATGGAACAACATGATTTAAGTAAGATTCAAAAATTACAGGAGAAAGGAAAATCCGACAAGATCATCAAATATCTGAGTTCTTCCGATGACACGGTGGTGGTAGCCGCACTGGAAGCGTTGAGCCGGATCAAGGATGAAGACAGTGTCAACAGCATTGCCCACATGATCGACAATCCGGATACGAAGATCCGTGTCGAAGCAGCAAAAGCGTTAGGAAGCATCGGCACCGAATATGCCAAGACCTATCTACTGCACAGACTGAATGCAGAACAGGATGAGACCGTGAAGGCAGCCATCAAGGAAGCACTTCACACCCTGGCAGAGCATCATTAATTTAATTTGCTTTACTCGTAGTTTTTCTACTTATACATTTTCCCTCTTATTGGCGTCCGGGTCATTCCGGGCGCCTTTTTTACCTTTTTTATTCTGCGAAATTTGGAAAAATCTTGCGATGGGTTCTGCTTGAAGCCATGACGCATATCTATTTATAATAGAACGGTACGTGAAAAAAGTAGTTTTGTAGTCATGGAGGTAGTTTAATGGAAAAATTAAACATTACAACTACAAAGGATAATGAAAAAGTATACAAAATCCTGGGGGATCTGATGAATGCCAACAAGGAATTCCAAATTATGATCACGGTTCCTTCTACGAAAAACGCCAAAGACAGCACTGTAAAAGCGACAGAAAAAAAGGAACAGACCCCGGAAGTCATCCATGACCTGGAAAAAGATGTCACGGATATGATCCATGAGATCGGAGTGCCGGCACATATCAAAGGGTATCAGTATCTGCGGGAAGCTATCATGATGTCGGTAGAGGATCCGGCAATGATCAGTTCTATCACAAAGATCCTGTATCCGACCATCGCCAAGCGTTTCCAGACCACACCCAGCCGCGTGGAGCGCGCTATCCGCCATGCCATTGAGGTTGCCTGGAGCAGAGGGCGCATGGAGACCCTGGATGCCATGTTCGGTTACACGATCGACACGGGCAAAGGCAAACCTACCAATTCGGAATTTATCGCACTGATCGCTGACAGGATCCGGCTTTCCTACAGAAGCTGAGGTGGAACCGGCAGACTCTAAAAGATTTGTAAATTATCGATGCCCTCTTTTCTATGAATCGTAAACATGGTATAATCAATCTATATTTTGAATACAAGCCGTAGCATATGTGGAGGGTTTACATGAAAAAAATTCTTTTTGCCGCATCGGAAGGCGTACCTTTTATCAAGACCGGAGGACTTGCGGATGTCGTAGGATCTTTGCCGAAGTATATTGACAAGGAGTATTTTGATGTAAGAGTGTTTATCCCGAAGTATACCTGTATGAAGCAGGAGATGAAGGATAAGCTCAGGTATGTGACACATTTCTACATGGATTTCAACTGGCAGAATGTGTATGTAGGTGTTCTGGAGGCAGAGGAAGCCGGGGTGCATTATTATTTCATTGATAATGAGAGTTATTTCGGTGGTTTCAAGCCTTATGGGGATGATCCCAGATATGAGATCGAAAAGTATGCATATTTCTGCAAGGCAGTGCTGTCGGCATTACCGCTTTTGAATTTCCAGCCGGATCTGATCCATTGCCATGACTGGCAGACCGGTCTGATCCCGGTATACCTGAAGGAGCGTTTCCATGGCGGAGATTTCTACCGCAACATGAAGTCTGTGATCACCATACATAATCTGAAGTTCCAGGGAAAATGGGATGTGAAGACGGTACAGAGCATTACCGGATTGCCGGAGTATTATTTTACCTCTGACAAGCTGGAGGCTTATAAGGATGCAAATCTGTTAAAGGGCGGTATTGTATTCGCGGATGCAGTGACCACCGTAAGTGATACCTATGCGGAGGAGATCAAGACTCCGTTTTACGGTGAGGGCCTGGACGGATTGCTGCGTGCGAGAAGTCATGATCTGCGAGGTATTGTCAACGGCATCGACTATGGAGAGTTCAATCCGGAGACGGACAAAAATATCGTAAAAGCCTATAATGCAGTGAATTTCCGCAAGGAAAAGGTGAAGAATAAGCGAGCCCTGCAGGAAGAGCTTGGACTTCGCGTAGATGATAAGAAAATGATGATCGGTCTGGTATCCAGACTGACAGACCAGAAGGGTCTGGATCTGATCGCTTATGTCATGGATGAACTGTGCCAGGACGATATCCAGTTCGTGGTACTGGGCACCGGTGAGGAACGTTACGAAAATATGTTCCGTCATTTCGACTGGAAGTATGGAGACAAGGTGTCTGCCAATATTTATTATTCAGATGCACTGTCCCATAAAATCTATGCGGCTTGTGACGCTTACCTGATGCCGTCTCTGTTCGAGCCCTGCGGTCTGAGTCAGTTGATCGCGCTGCGCTACGGTACCGTACCTATCGTCAGAGAGACCGGTGGACTGAAGGATACCGTACAGCCCTATAATGAGTATGAGAGCACCGGCACGGGCTTCAGTTTTACGAATTACAATGCACATGAGATGCTGAATACGATCCGCTATGCGGAGCATATTTACTATGACAGGAAGAGAGAGTGGAATAAGATCGTGGATCGTGCCATGGCCACAGATTATTCCTGGAAAGTATCCGCCGGAAAATACCAGGAGATGTATGACTGGCTGATCGGATAAAGAACTGAAATAAGGTAAGATTACATATGGCAGATAAGAACAGTTCCAAGAACAATTTTATCATGCAGGCAGGTATTCTGGCGGCAGCCGGAATCATCAGCAGAATCATAGGGCTCCTTTACAGGGGCCCTTTACAGAGTGTCATTGGGAATCTGGGACTGGGGTATTACCAGTCTGCGTATAACTATTATACAATCATTCTGCTGATCTCCTCCTACAGTATTCCCTCGGCGATTTCCAAGGCGATTGCACAGAAGCTGGGAGAGAAGGAATACCGCAATGCCCATAGATTGTTCCATGGAGCCATGATCTATGTACTGGTGGTTGGCGGTATAGCCAGCCTTTTTCTGTTTTTCGGAGCGGGATTATTCGTGTCCGGAGCAGCGGTCACAGTACTGCGCACCTTTGCACCGACGATCTTCGTCTATGGTATCCTGGGAGTTTTACGAGGGTATTTTCAGGCACATAAGAGCATGGCGCAGACCTCCGTATCGCAGATCCTGGAGCAGATCGCCAATGCGGTAGTCAGCGTAGGCGCGGCATATCTTCTGATCCAAATGTTTATGGGAACGATGGAGGTTCCGGCGGATCAGGCAGGGCAGGTGATGAGAGCAACCTACGGTGCAGTGGGAAGTGCACTGGGTACCGGTGTCGGCGTATTAGTGGCGCTGCTTTTTATGGCGGGAGTCTATGCTCTGAATCGTGGAATGATCCTGCGCAGAGTGCAGCGTGACAGGCATGAACATGTGGATTCCTACGGACAGATATTCAAGACGATCACACTGGTGGTGACACCGTTTATTTTGAGTACGGCTGTATATAACTTAAGCAGTACGGTCAACAACAGTATCTACACCAAATGGTATCCGTCCCTTCGCAATCTGGATACGGTATCTATTTATGAAAAATATGGTATTTTCTCCGGACAGTCCCTGACAATGTCCAATATTCCCATTGCCTTTGCCTCGGCCATGGCTTCGGCCATGATCCCTTCTGTGGCACAGCTGATGGCAGCCCGGGATGTGAAGGGAGCCAGAGAGAAGATCGGACTGGCAGTGAAGACTACCATGGTGATCTCGATTCCCTGCGCTGTGGGACTTTTTGTACTGGCGAAGCCGGTGATCAGTCTGCTGTTCACGAATAAGACGGCAGAGGAATTGAATCTGGCGGCAGCTCTTTTAATGACATTGTCACTGTCGGTTATCTTTTATGCGCTGTCGACTCTGAACAGTTCGATTTTGCAGGGACTTGGCAAAGTCAATACCCCGATCATCAATGCGGGGATCTCGCTGGTGGTGCAGACGGTGGCAGCAGTGCTGCTTCTGATGTTCACAAGACTGGATCTGTACAGCATTGCCATCGCTAATACGCTGTATTCCGGTATGATGTGTGTGCTGAACCAGTGGGCGGTAAGAAGAGCGGTAGGCTACCGGCAGGAGATCGTAAAGACTTTCGTCATTCCGGCGTTCGCCTCCGCGTTTATGGGAGCGGCAGCCTGGGCAATCTACGAGGGGCTGTATATGGTGACGAAGTCCATGCGGATCTCTGTCATTCCTGCGATCGTAATTGCTGCTGTAGTCTATTTTGTCATGCTGATATTGATGCGGGGCATCACGGAGCAGGAGCTTCGCAGCTTCCCGAAGGGATATCTGTTAGTGAAGGTAGCGAAGAAGTGCCGCTTATTGAGATAATGAGAAGCGATGACAGCTACGATGCTCTAGGTGAAGAAACAGTGAAGAGAATAAGTACAGAAAGGAGTCTGCCTCATGACAATGTTATTGTCGAAGGCAGATTTTTGCGTACATGGGGCGTAGATATAAGGAGCATGCTGATTAAGCCCCGGGGAGATCGAGAGAGCGGGGCACAGAGAGGAAAAGAAACTAAATAAGCCCCGGGGAGATCGAGAGAGCGGGGCGCAGGGAGGAAAAGAAACTAAATAAGCCCCGGGGAGATCGAGAGAGCGGGGCGCAGAGAACCAAAGAAGCTGGTTAAGCCCCGGGGAGATCGAGAGAGCGGGGCGCAGAGAGGAAAAGAAGCTGATTAAGCCCCGGGAAGATCGAGAGAGCGGGGCGCAGAGAGGAAAAGAAACTAAATAAGCCCCCGGGGCATGAAACCACGGGGGCACAAAGTCAAGGTATATCATGGAATAGAAGTGAAAAACTTTCAAATGTATCAATTATCTCTGGCAGAACGGATCCCCACCATTCTTGAATAATGTGATCATTTCTTGACCGACACTGATAGTGGAGGGCAGATCCGGGACATCCTCTCTGGAGAACCAGGCAGCCTCGCCAAGCTCCGATTCCTGCAAAGTAATAGAAGGATCCCCCTCCAGCTTCGCGAAGAAGCCGATCATGGCGGAATCGCTGAAGGACCAGGGCTGGGATTTGTAATAGACCAGATCGCTGACCTTTAAACCGACTTCTTCCATGATTTCCCGGCGGGCAGCACCCTTGAAGGTCTCACCGACTTCCACGAAGCCGGCCACCAGTGCCCAGTGACGATAGGAACCGCCGGCGTAGCGGGTCAGCAGGATCTTGTCCTGTTCGGTATCCACGATGGCGATAATGACGGCTGGAGAGATCTTGGGATATTCGATCTGACCGCACTCCGGGCAGATGCAGGCCCGCTCTGTGGTGCTGTGAATTGTGGGATGCCCGCAGCGGCCGCAGAATTTCCGGTCCAGACGGAAACGATTGATCTGGGTGGCAGTGATTCCAGCAAATGCCAGATATTCCGGCTCAAAATTACGGAACACACCGGAAGCGTAGAGGTCTTCTTCCGGGAGCATGAGAGCACCGGCATCCTCCGTCGTCTTGCGGAAGAATGCTCGGTCATCAATGGAAAAGAGATATTCACAGTCCAGAAAAAAACGTTCCATAGGCTGACGGATTCCCAAGAGTCCATGGACTTCTTCAAAAGTAGGAAGATATACTTGAGGATACTCCGAGATGCCGGCATCGGCGGAAGTATCCGTTACATCACTGTTTTCTGTATGGGAGGGCAGATAGACCTTTTCTCCGTCAAATAACAGCAGATAATCGGAAGGTTTAGGATCCTGGCTTCGGAATTCCGGGTAATATTTATGCGGTTCGATCTTATGGATCATCATAGAGTATTTCTCCTTTTATGGCTATTTTTCAGAAAGTGTTCATAAGAATATAGTAGTCCACCGTGGGGAAACTGTCAAACGTAACAGTTCAACCGCGCCGTTCACGGGAGTCGCGTTAACACGCTTTTATGTCACTTCGTGACTACCTTTGCTCATAGATTGGCGCTTAGCGCCTGCACATATTTGCCCGCAAAATCATGCAAGCATGATTTCTGCGCCCAGATATGTTCAGAACTGAACTGTTGTGGAAATTATTTGAGATTCCGGGATATTTGTGTTAAAATATTTTGTGACTGTTCTGAGGTGTTCATTTCTCGAATGCCCCTGTGAACAGTCACGGAATTTATCAGAAAATACAGCATGAGAGTACAAAAATGAGTATCTCATGTGGAAACGAGGGATAGTATGTTACAGATGATCTTGCCGGAGGGAAGCAGTTCTCTCCTTGCTTTTTTTGGAATCCTTTTTGCTTTCGGAGCGACAGTACTGGCGACGGCAAAATTAAGCCCGTATCTGCCGAAGGACGCCGGAAGAGAATTTGCCCATGATGGAAAATTGTCCGCGGGAAAGCCAAGAGGCGCCGGAATCATTTTTGTGCTGGCATTTGTGGCATCTGTTTTACTGTTTGCACCCTTAAGCGCAGAGCTGGTGATCTATCTGCTGCTGATCGTGGTATGCATGATGACGGGATTTCTGGACGATGCTTCCAAGACTCCATGGGGTGAGTACAAAAAAGGTTTCTTAGATCTGTGCGTGGCGGCACTGGTAGCCATCACGTTCCTGAAATATAATTCCAACGTGGTGGAGCTGGCACTGTTTCATGTAAAGTTCACCCTGCCGCCTGTGGTATTCGCCATTCTCACGGTGATCCTGGTATGGACATCTGTGAATGTGACCAACTGCTCCGACGGTGTGGACGGACTTTCCGGAACCCTGTCGATCATTACCATCATGTCCATCTATATCGTGGATCGCATGAAGGATGTGAATGAGACTTACTCTTTTCTGATCCTGCTGTTTGCCGTATGTATTCTGGGCTATTTGTGGTACAATGCCACACCCAGTAAGCTGATGATGGGGGATGCGGGTTCCCGGGCTATGGGATTGTTCATCAGCATCGCTATTTTGAAGAGCGGCTGTCCGTTTTTGTTTATTCCGTTGGCTCTGGTGCTGATTCTGGACGGAGGTTTGGGACTGCTTAAGGTTTCCCTGCTCCGCTTCCTGAAGATTCATATTTTGAAAAATGTGCGTACTCCCTTGCATGATCATGTGCGTAAGGTGTGGGACTGGTCCAATACACAGACCGTATTCCGTTTTGCCATTATTCAGATCATTCTGTCTCTGGCGGTAATCTACGCAATGCAGTTGTAGAATGCTGGGCACACCGGGACAGCATAGAGACTGCGACCGGTCATCCTCTGCAAGAAAAGAAGGTTGGCTGCCGGAAGGAAAAAGGTCGGCCGTCAAAAGAAAAGAAAGGCGTCTGCTGAAGGAAAAGAAGGTCGGTCGCCGAAGAAAAAGAAGGACGGCTGTTGGTAGAAAATCAGCATGTGCCGAGCCGGGAGAAAAACTGTCAATAAATGATATAAGTAATTGAACAGATAGGAATGGAGAAATTATGTACGATGAATTAACACCCAGTGATATCAGGAAAATGGAAGATGAGATTGAGTATCGTAAGCTGGTGGTGCGTCCCAAGGCACTGGAGGACGTGAAGGAAGCCAGAGCCCACGGAGATCTCAGTGAGAATTTTGAATATTATGCAGCGAAAAAATACAAGAATCAGAACGAGAGCCGGATCCGTTATCTGGAGAGAATGATCAAGACCGCAAAGGTGATCTCCGAGAACTCCGCCGTGGATGAGGTGGGCATCAACAACACTGTTACCGTGGAATTCATCGACGACGGCACGGAAGAGGATTACAAGATCGTGACCACCGTTCGCGGTAATTCCCTGGAAGGTCTGATCAGCAACGAATCTCCTCTGGGCAAGGCACTGCTTGGTAAAAAAGTAGGCGATATGGTCCATGTGCAGGTCAATGCCAATGTGGGCTATGACGTAGAGATCAAGGCACTGAAAAACACTGAGGATGACGGGGACAAGATCCGCAGCTTCTAATGCTTTGCGGACCCCACAAGCTATAGAAAGAAAGGGTAACTATTCAGAGCCTCATAACAATTACAGAATATTCTTGCGGATCCCGGTATTCAATGAATATTTTGCGATAGTTACAGGGCTTGGAACAGATACAAAAAAAGGAATTATAAGAATGAAAAAATATCTGCTGTTTGATCTGGACGGTACACTGACAGATCCCAAAATTGGAATTACGACCTGCGTGCAGTATGCGCTGCACTCTTTCGGTATTGAGGAACCTGATCTGGACAAGCTGGAGCCTTTTATCGGACCGCCCTTACGGGACAGCTTTATGGAATTCTACGGTTTTACCGCTGAGCAGGCGGAGGAGGCCGTGGCAAAATACAGAGAGCGTTTTCAGAATACGGGTATTTTTGAAAATGAAGTTTATGCCGGTATTCCGGAGATGCTGAAGAACCTGCAATCCAAGGGCTATTTTCTGGCACTGGCTTCCAGCAAACCCCAGATCTATGTGGAACGCATACTGGAGCATTTTGATCTGAAAAAATATTTTGCCGTGGTGGTAGGCAGTGAGCTGGACGGCACCAGAGAGACGAAGGATCAGGTGGTGCAGGAGACCCTGCATCAGCTGTTCAAGGAGAATCCCATAGAGCCGGATCAGGTCTACATGATCGGTGACAGAAAGTTCGATGTGGAAGGAGCCAGAGCGTTGGGCGTGGAGAGCGTGGGCGTGACTTATGGCTACGGAAGCAAGGAAGAGTTAAAGGAAGCAAAAGCGGACTACATCGTACAATCCGTGGAAGAACTGGAAAAATTTCTGCTTCGCGGCAGCGAGGAACTGGTGAACAGCAATCCCGACAATAAAAAGAAAAATCCCATGTACCAGAGAATCTGGACCATGGTGTATTCGTTCCTGATGTTTATCCTGGTGCGCAATGCGGTGCAGTATGCGCTGCTGGCACTGTTGTATCAGCTGGCACAGTCCGGTGCTTCCGGTGGACTGGTAGATCTGCTGATCCTGAGGGATGAGACCGGTGCATATAACGGCTATTCCGGAGATGTGTCCAGTATCATAGCGGCACTGGGCTTCATCGGCGGAGCACTGGCGGTATGGTCCACGGCAAAGCTTCTGATCACGAAGAACAAAGAGGATATGCATTTAAGCCATCTAAAAAAAGAAGGTAAGGCAAAATATGCCCTGCTGGTGGCAACCACTATTGGTGCCGTTATCGGATGCAACCTCCTGTTTGAACTCCTGGGAGTGACCAACAAATCCGAAGCCTATACCGAAGTTGCAACCCAGCAATATTCCGCACACTTTATTGTGGGTATTCTGGTATTCGGCTTTATCTCTCCGATTGCGGAGGAATTACTGTTCCGTGGAGTGATTTATGGTTACCTGCGCAGATTTATGGATCTGAAGCTTGCTATAGCTCTGTCCGCACTGATCTTCGGTGTGTACCACATGAACTACGTGCAGGGCATCTACGGCTTTCTCATTGGCTGCCTCATGGCTTACGCTTATGAGTATTTCGGAGAATTCAAAATGGCAGTGTTCGTTCATGTGTCATCCAATGTCCTCGCCTACTGCCTGTCCTACACCTCCATCGCCGTCACCGGCTTCGTCAGCTGGCCCGTGTGCGTGGTATTCCTGGCAGTGGCAGTTGTATCCTTGATCACTTTGCACAAACAGAAAAATATATTTTAATGAGATAACAAAACACATTAGTTACCAGTTCTGACCGCATTCATAAACTGTATTGAACTGGACTTCATAACCCAGCAGCCGAAAACAGGGTAAGGATAAGCAGGCCGTAAGCAGACGTCGGCACTTAGTGACCGTACTTTGGTCACTTATGTGCCGCTACGCTCTGCGACAGAGTGCGAACGTGCCGCGTTCCTTGCCCTGTTCTCGACTGCGGAGATATTACATCTTAAAAGGAGCAACATATGAAATTCAGCATTATCGTAGTATGCCTGAACCCCGGCACCAAACTGAATCAGACCCTTGACAGTATCCTGGCCCAGACCTGTCCAGACTTCGAAGTCATCGTCAAGGACGGTGGCAGCCGTGACGGATCCATAGAGTCCATGCGCACTGACGGGCGGATCCATCTCTACCAGGAACCGGATCACAGCATCTACGAGGCTATGAACCAGGCGGTCTCTCATGTGACCGGAGATTACATTCTGTTCTTAAACTGCGGTGACCTCTTCTATGACAAGGAAGTTCTGGCACACACCGCACAATTCATGGAACAGCACCCTATGAAACTGCAAGGCATCTACTACGGAGATACCTACAGCGCGAAAACGGACACGAAGATATCATCCCCGCCCCGAATCACCGGCTTTGTCTGTTACCGCAACATTCCCTGCCATCAGTCCTGCTTCTATGCCGCAGACCTGTGCCGACAGAAGCCCTACGAACCAAAATACAAGATCCGCGCAGATTATGAACATTTTCTGTGGTGCTATTACCGGGCGAAGGCTCCCATGCAGTATCTGGGGCTTACCGTATCTTCCTACGAAGGCGGCGGCTACTCCGAGACAAAGGAGAACCTGAAACGCAGTGCCGCAGAGCATAAGGAGATCACGGCAAAATACATGAAACCCGTAGAACTGTTCCGCTACCGCGCTGTGATGGCACTGACCCTGGCACCTCTCCGGACCGCAATGGCAGAAAGCAGACATTTCTCTGCAATCTATCAGGGACTGACAAGCAAAGTGTATGGTCGGAGACAGGAAAAATAGGGAAAATCCCCAAAGAGTTGTGCTAAAAGCATGGCTTAAAAAAGAAAATTAACACAATTAACAGACAATAGCCGTGTGAACAACTGAATTGACAAATTATCTGACAATTCAAGGAAAAATCTATATTTACAAATGAGAAAAATAGGTGTATAGTACAGAAAAGGTCGCAATGAGGCGCTCGAAAGAGTCTCATTGCGACCTTTTTTAGTTGCAGGAAAGTGCTGAAAGCACAGTCTTGCGAATGAGGTTCTGAATAGGAACAGACAGATTAAGAAGAGAGAAATAGAAAACCGGAAAGGAGAACTATATGTTTGATGTAAAACAGGAGCTGCCCAAGGCACCGTTATATCGGGAAGAATTTGAGCATGATAACTGCGGTATCGGAGCCTGTGTCAATATTCACGGAGAGAAGAGCCGCGCGACCGTAGAGAATGCGCTGAAGATCGTAGAGAATCTGGAGCACAGAGCCGGTAAGGATGCGGAAGGCAAGACCGGTGACGGTGTCGGTATTCTGACCCAGATCCCCCACAAATTTTTTGCCAGAGTGACCAGAGCTCTGGGCATGGACATCGGCGGAGAGAGAGAATACGGTGTCGGCATGTTCTTCTTCCCGCAGGAAGAGCTGCGCCGCAATCAAGCCAAGAAGATGTTCGAGATCATTGTGGAAAAAGAAGGAATGGAATTCCTCGGCTGGCGTGAAGTGCCTACCTTCCCCAATGTGCTGGGACATAAGGCCGTAGAGTGCATGCCCTATATCATGCAGGGATTCGTGAAAAAGCCTGCCGATGTGGAAAAAGGACTTCCCTTTGACCGCAGACTTTATATTGCAAGACGTGTCTTCGAGCAGTCTTCCGATGATACCTATGTAGTTTCTCTTTCCAGCAGAACGATCGTATATAAAGGAATGTTCCTGGTAGGTCAGCTGCGTACCTTCTTCGCAGATTTGCAGAGTGAAGATTACGAATCCGCCATTGCCATGGTACACTCCCGTTTCTCCACCAATACCAATCCCAGCTGGGAACGTGCCCATCCGAACCGTCTGATGGTACACAACGGTGAGATTAACACTATCCGCGGCAATGCCGACAAGATGCTGGCCAGGGAGGAGAACATGGAATCCGAGCATCTGAAAGGCCAGCTGCACAAAGTACTGCCTGCTATCAGCAAGACCGGTTCCGACTCCGCTATGCTGGACAACACGCTGGAATTCCTGGTAATGAGCGGCATGGAACTGCCTCTTGCGGTCATGATCGCTATCCCCGAGCCCTGGGCGAACAACAAGGCCATGTCCCAGACCAAGAGAGATTTCTACCAGTATTACGCTACCATGATGGAGCCCTGGGACGGCCCCGCATCCATCCTGTTCTCCGACGGAGATATCATGGGTGCGGTACTGGACAGAAACGGCCTGCGTCCTTCCCGTTATCTGATCACTGACGATGATACCCTGATCCTGTCTTCCGAGGTAGGTGTCCTTCCTGTTGATCCCACGAAGATCAAGTTAAAGGAAAGACTTCGTCCCGGCAAGATGCTCTTGGTCGATACCGTACAGGGCAGAGTCATTGACGATGAGGAAATCAAGGAAAAATATGCTTCCAGACAGCCTTATGGTGAATGGCTGGACAACAACCTGACAGAATTGAAGAGTATTCACATCCCGAACCAGCGTGTCCCTGAGTACACCTACGAAGAGCGTCAGCGGATGCAGAAAGCTTTCGGTTATACCTATGATGAGATGAAACAGAGCATTCTGCCTATGGCAAAGAACGGCAGTGAAGCGATTGCCGCCATGGGTGTGGATACGCCGCTTCCCGTCTTAAGCAAGACGAACCACCCGCTGTTTCATTATTTCAAGCAGCTGTTTGCACAGGTAACCAACCCGCCCATCGATGCGATCCGTGAGGAGATCGTGACTTCCACCACCGTATACATCGGTACCGAGGGCAACATTCTGGAGGAGACCCCGAAGAACTGTAATGTTCTGAAGGTCAACAACCCGATCTTGACCAACACGGATCTGTTGAAGATCAAGAACATGAAGGTAGACGGATTCAAAGTAGAAGTCGTACCTATCGTATATTACAAGAACACCAGCTTAGAGCGTGCCATTGACAGACTGTTCGTGGAAGTGGACAGAGCTTACAGAGACGGCGTGAACATCCTGATCCTGTCCGACAGAGGCGTGGATGAGAACCATGTGCCCATTCCATCCCTGCTGGCCGTATCCGCCCTGAACCAGTATCTGGTACGCACCAAGAAGAGAACCAGAGTCGCACTGATCCTGGAATCCGGCGAACCCAGAGAGGTACACCATTTTGCTACGCTGTTAGGTTACGGTGCCTGCGCCATCAACCCTTATCTGGCACAGGATACCATCAAGGAACTGATCGAGAGCAATATGCTGGATAAGGATTACTATGCAGCAGTGGATGATTACAACAATGCTGTCCTCCACGGCATCGTCAAGATCGCATCCAAGATGGGTATCAGCACCATCCAGTCCTATCAGGGTTCCCAGATCTTCGAGGCTATCGGTATTGCACCGGAAGTGATCAGTAAGTATTTCTCCAACACCGTATGTCGTGTGGGAGGTATTACCTTAAAAGATATTGAGCAGCAGGTAGACGACCTGCACTCTCAGGCATTTGATCCTCTGGGACTGAAAAACGATCTGACCTTAAACAGCCCCGGACATCACAAGATGCGCAGCGGCGGTGACGAGCATCTGTACAATCCCGCTACCATCCATATGTTACAGGAATCCACCAGACGCGGTGATTACCAGATGTTCAAGCAGTACACTGCCATGGTAAACGACGAAGATTCCATCAAGAATCTCAGAGGACTGATGGACTTCAATTATCCGAAAAAGGGTGTGCCTATTGAGGAAGTAGAGCCGGTAGAGACCATTGTGACCAGATTCAAGACCGGTGCCATGTCCTACGGTTCCATTTCCAAAGAAGCCCATGAGACCATGGCCATCGCCATGAACCATCTGCACGGCAAGAGCAATTCCGGTGAAGGCGGTGAGGACCTGGATCGTCTGACCGTCGGACCGGACGGACTGAACCGTTGTTCCGCAATCAAGCAGGTAGCCAGTGGACGTTTTGGTGTTACCAGCCGTTACCTGGTAAGCGCACAGGAGATTCAGATCAAGATGGCACAGGGAGCAAAACCCGGTGAGGGCGGACATCTGCCCGGAGGAAAGGTATATCCCTGGATCGCCAAGACCAGACACTCCACACCCGGTGTGTCCCTGATCTCTCCGCCCCCTCATCACGACATTTATTCCATTGAGGATCTGGCGCAGCTGATCTATGATCTGAAAAATGCCAACACCCAGGCAAGAATCTCTGTAAAACTGGTATCCGAAGCCGGTGTGGGAACGGTCGCAGCCGGTGTAGCCAAGGCGGGAGCCCAGGTCATCCTGGTATCCGGCTATGACGGCGGTACCGGTGCGGCACCGAGAAACTCCATCCACAATGCCGGACTTCCCTGGGAGCTGGGACTGGCAGAGACCCATCAGACCCTGATCATGAACGGCCTGCGTAATAAAGTCCGCATCGAGACCGACGGTAAGCTGATGAGCGGCAGAGACGTAGCCATCGCAGCCATTTTAGGTGCCGAGGAGTTCGGTTTTGCCACCGCACCTCTTGTGACCATGGGCTGTGTCATGATGAGAGTATGTAATCTGGATACCTGCCCGGTAGGCGTGGCTACCCAGAACCCGGAGTTGCGGAAAAACTTCCGCGGTAAGCCGGAATATGTGGAAAACTTTATGAAATTTATCGCACAGGAGCTGCGGGAATATATGGCAGCACTGGGGGTGCGTACTGTAGATGAACTGGTGGGCAGAACCGATCTGCTGAAGAGAAAAGAGAATCTGACCGATCGTCAGGAGGAAGTGGATCTGACCCAGATCTTAAGCAACCCTTACGAAGGCAGCAAGCAGAAGGTGACCTTCGATCCCAAGCAGGTCTATGACTTCCAACTGGAGAAGACGCTGGATGAGAAGGTGCTGTTAAAGCAACTGGGCAAAGCTATTGATGCGGGACAGAAGCGAAGCATTGAAGTGGATGTCAGCAACACCGACCGTGCCTTCGGTACGATCCTCGGAAGTGAGATCACCAGAAAACTGGGCGATGATGTGGAAGAGGATACCTACCATGTACTGTGCAAGGGTGCCGGTGGACAGTCCTTCGGAGCCTTCATTCCCAAGGGTCTGACCCTGGAACTGGTAGGTGACAGCAACGACTACTTCGGCAAGGGCTTATCCGGTGGTAAGCTGGTGGTATATCCTCCCCAGGGTAGCAAGTTCAAGGCGGAGGAAAACATCATCATCGGTAACGTGGCACTGTACGGTGCAACCTCCGGTAAGGCATTTATCAACGGTGTGGCAGGCGAGCGTTTCTGCGTGCGTAACTCCGGTGCCATCGCAGTTGTTGAGGGTGTAGGAGATCATGGCTGTGAATACATGACCGGCGGTCGTGTGGTAGTTCTCGGTATGACCGGTAAAAATTTCGCAGCCGGTATGAGCGGCGGTATCGCTTATGTACTGGATGAAGGCAACGATCTGTACAAACGCCTGAATAAGGAAATGGTATCTTCCAGTGAGATCACATCCAAATATGATGTGCTGGAACTGAAATCCATGATCCAGGAGCATGTGGCACTGACCAATTCCGCCAAGGGTAAGGAAGTGCTGGACAACTTTGGAGAGTATCTGCCTAAGTTCAAGAAGATCATCCCTCATGATTATGAGAGAGTCTTAAAGACCATCGTCCAGATGGAGGAAAAAGGACTGAGCGCAGAGCAGGCACAGATCGAAGCATTCTATGCCAACACCAGAAAGTAGGAGGCCAGTGTGAAAAGTAATCTTGATAGATTGCTTTTCACACGACTAATTTGTGCCGCGGGCGCCACAAATTAGTTTATCGCAGAACTAAATATGAAATTTAGTTCGCGATTCTTCCGACGCCGAAGCGTCTGCAGAATGGAGAGAGTCATGGGAAAACCAACGGGATTTATGGAATATAAAAGGGAAGTCAGCGTGGCTGAGGATCCTAAGAAGAGAATACAGCATTTTAACGAATTCCATGAGCATCTGCCGAAGGAAAAGCAGCGCTTACAGGGTGCCAGATGTATGGAATGCGGCGTGCCGTTCTGCCAGTCGGGCATGATGATCTGCGGTATGGCCAGCGGATGTCCCCTGCACAATCTGGTGCCGGAGTGGAACGATCTGGTATATACCGGCAACTGGCAACAGGCTTACAACCGCCTGAAAAAGACCAACAATTTCCCCGAATTCACGTCCAGAGTATGTCCGGCTCTGTGTGAGGCGGCATGTACCTGTGGACTGAATGGGGATCCGGTCTCCACCAAGGAGAACGAATATGCAATTATTGAAAACGCCTACAGCGAGGGTTATGCGGCCGCCAAGCCCCCTGTGGTGCGTACCGGCAAAAAGGTGGCAGTCATCGGCAGCGGTCCTTCCGGACTGGCAGCGGCGGATCTGCTGAACCAGAGAGGACATCAGGTCACAGTATTTGAGCGCTCTGACCGTGTGGGAGGACTGTTAATGTACGGCATCCCCAACATGAAGCTGGAGAAACAGATCATTGACCGTAAGATAGCCATCATGAAGAAAGAGGGCGTCACCTTTGTCACCGGTACGGATATCGGTAAGGACATCAAGGCATCCAAGCTGTTACATGATTTTGACCGTGTCGTACTGGCCTGTGGTGCTTCCAATCCTAGAGACATCAATGCGCCAGGCAGAGATGCCAGGGGAATCTATTTCGCGGTGGATTTTCTGAAAGCCAATACCAAGAGCCTGCTGGATTCGAACTTTGAAGATAAAAAATATGTGGAGACCAAGGGTAAGAACGTGGTCATCATCGGCGGTGGTGATACCGGTAATGACTGTGTGGGAACTTCCATCCGTCACGGTGCCAAGTCTGTGACCCAGATCGAGATGATGCCCAAGGCTCCGGACAAGAGAGCAGAGAACAATCCCTGGCCCGAATGGCCGAAAGTCTGCAAGACCGATTACGGTCAGGAAGAAGCCATTGCAGTCTACGGACATGATCCGAGAATCTATGAATCTACGGTCAAGGAATTTATCAAGGATAAGAACGGCAACCTGAAAGCCGTGAAGATCGTGAAGCTGTCCTGGGAAAAGGATCCGGCTACCGGACGCATGAAGATGCAGGAGATCGCCGGAAGTGAGCAGATCCTGGATGCGGAGATCGTACTGATCGCAGCAGGATTTTTGGGAAGTCAGAAATATATTACCGATGCTTTCGGGGTGGAATTAAATGAACGCACCAACGTAAAAACTGCCCCCGGCAAATACCAGACCAGTGTGGAAAATGTATTCGTCACCGGTGATATGCACAGAGGACAGTCCCTGGTGGTGTGGGCGATCCGTGAAGGCAGAGAAGTCGCACATGCTGTGGATGAGAGCCTGATGGGCTACTCTAATCTGGTGATCCAGTAGAGGTATTATTCTCGTAGATGGATCTCAGACCTTTCATAAGAAGATTCTGATCGATATGGATCTTCGTTTCACAATGTGGAATGACGGTCGTTGCGTACCCTCCGGTGGCAACGACCGTTGCTTTTTGCCCTAACTCTGTCTGGATACGGCGGATCAGTCCGTCGATGGCACAGGCGTTGCCCAAGAGCATTCCCCCGGTGATGCATTCCTGCGTATTCGCACCGATGGTGTGGGCGGGCATATGAATGTCCCCTTTCGGGAGCTGGGCGGTCTTGCCTAAAAGTGCCCTGTGGGCGGTTCCAACGCCGGGAAGGATCAGGCCACCTAAAAAGCGACGGTTCTCATCCAACACGTTAAAAGTCGTGGCGGTGCCCAGGTCGATGGTGACGAAAGGCAGGGAATAGCGGGAAATGGCTCCTGCAATATCTGCCAGTCGGTCACAACCCACCTTTTCCGGGAATTCCGTACAGATCTCGTAGCCCAGATCCAGCTTATGGGAAAGAATCAGAGGTTTCCGTCCCAGAAAAGTTTCCAGAGCAGAGGAAAAAACGGCTGTCACCGAAGGCACAACTGAGGAAATCATAGATCCCTCAAAGGCCTCGGCAGACAGGCCGTGTTTGTTCAAGATCATATTCAGTTTTTCAATATATCCGGCATCAGACAGGGGACGGCGGGACGATATCTTCTCAATAAAGAGCAGCTTATTTCCCTGAAATCCCCCGATGCCGATCGTAGTATTTCCGATGTCGATTGTCAGTACCACGGGTATACTCCTGTTATGCTGCAGACTCTGCTTTCTGATATACAGGAATGACTTTTGCCTTGATCAGTGCCAGCCCTACCGCTCCGGTCAGGAACGTGGATGCACACATCTCGAAGACCGCATTCACACCTACAAAAGAGCAGATGAATAAAATCGCGTTTTTACCACCCATCAGTCCCTGCACATAGGAAGTATTGCCGAACAGCAGTACTAAAAGGGACATGAAAAATGCGGTGTTGAAAAATGCGCTGCAAAATCCGGTGATCATGCAGGCAATTCTGTCTCCTACGGCTTTGCGGCTGTAACGGAAGACATATCCCAGCAGAAATCCGTCCAGAAGTCTGGGGATGAAACGCTGGATGAAGGCCAACACAGGGTTGATGCCAAAAAGCATTGCTCCCATGGCGCTGGTGCCTCCCACGCCGATGCATTGCAAAAAGCTGGTCAATCCGAATACTGCTCCCATGGCGGCTCCGCCTACAGGGCCAAGAGTGATTGCAGCCAGTGCAACGGGGATGACATTGAAGGTGATTGCCAGGGGGCCGATGTTCAGGTACCCGAGCGGGGTATAAGCCATCAGCAAAAGTACCGCAGCAAACAATCCCATCAACGTGAGTCGCATTGTCTTACTTTGTTTGTTCATATGAAATTTTCCTCCTTGTTACCATTCTCCCTCTGGGAGATACAATACAAGCTGCCCCGGTGATTCGGGACACTCCTACTGTTTATATCATATCCCGGACAAAAAGAAAAGTGATATTTGCATAAAATATGCACTTATGGTATTTTAGGAGTACAGTTTTGAAGTATTTTTGATAAATCAGGCAAAAGGAGACGACTATGCTGAAGGGAAAGACCGTAGTTCTGGCAATCTCGGGAAGTATTGCTGCATATAAAATGGCCAATGTAGCGCGGATGCTGTTAAAACAGCACTGTGATGTGGAAGTGCTGATGACACAGAATGCCACGCAGTTCATCAACCCCATTACTTTTGAAAGTCTGACGGGACATAAATGTCTGGTGGACACCTTTGACCGCAATTTCCAGTACAGTGTGGAACATGTGGCACTGGCAAAGCGGGCGGATGTGGTTCTGGTGGCACCGGCTTCTGCCAATGTGATCGGCAAGATTGCAAACGGCATCGCAGATGATATGTTGACCACTACGGTCATGGCATGTCCCTGCAAGAAGATTGTGTCCCCTGCCATGAATCATAATATGTATCACAACCCCATCGTGCAGGATAATATCGAAAAATTAAAGCATTTCGGCTATGAGATCATCACTCCGGCCACGGGAATGCTGGCCAACGGCGATATCGGTGACGGCAGAATGCCGGAGGAGTCCGTACTGTTCGAAGCCGTGTTGAGGGAGATCGCCTGCGAGAAGGATCTGGCGGGCAAAAAGGTGCTGATCTCCGCAGGTGCCACCAGAGAACCCATTGACCCGGTGCGTTTTATCACGAATCACTCCAGTGGAAAAATGGGTTATGCCCTGGCGAGAGCTGCAATGCACCGCGGCGCAGAAGTGACGGTGGTGGCAGCCCATACGGATGTGGAGCCGCCTTTGTTTGTAAATGTGGTGCCGGTACAGACGGCAGCAGAGATGTACGATGCAATCGTGTCCAGAGCGCAGGACTATGATTTTGTCATCAAGGCAGCAGCCGTGGCAGACTACACCCCGGCAGTGACAGCAGACAATAAGATTAAGAAAAAAGACGGAGACATGTCGATCCCTCTGGTGCGGACGAAGGATATTTTGAAGGCCCTTGGGGAAAACAAGAGACCGGGACAGATTTTGTGTGGATTTTCCATGGAGACGGAAAATGTGCTGGAGAATTCCCGGAAGAAGCTGGAGAGCAAGCACTGTGACATGATCTGTGCCAACAGTTTGAAGAGCGCAGGAGCGGGCTTTGGCACGGACACCAATATTGTGACACTGATCACAAAGAATTCCGAGGAGAGTCTGGAACTGATGAGCAAGGAACATGTGGCACATAAAATTCTGGATAAGCTGCTTGCAATAGTTCAGCCATAGAACAGCAGAATGAATGCGAGGGGGCTTGCACACAAAGCGTTAATTCTGTAGAAAAATCATTTGCTTCTATGCAAAAAGATGGTATGATAGAAACAATGATGTATGGCCGTGTAGACGGCGGATTGAGAGGACGAAATGGACAAAATTATTTTGACAGGTGACAGACCCACCGGAAGATTACATGTGGGACATTATGTAGGCTCCCTGAGAAGACGTGTAGAGCTGCAGAATTCCGGCGAATATAAGAAGACTTTTATCATGATCGCAGACGCACAGGCGCTGACGGATAATATCGAGAATCCCGAGAAGGTGCGCCAGAATATTATTGAAGTGGCGCTGGACTACATGTCCTGCGGACTGGATCCCAGCAAGGCAACGATCTTCATTCAGTCTCAGATCTCCGAATTGTGCGAGCTGACCTTCTATTACATGGATTTGGTAACCGTAGCCAGATTACAGAGAAACCCGACCGTAAAGAGTGAGATTCAGATGCGTAACTTCGAAGCCAGCATCCCTGTGGGATTTTTTACCTATCCCATCAGCCAGGCTTCCGATATTACCGCTTTCAAGGCGACCACCGTTCCCGTAGGTGGTGACCAGCTGCCCATGATCGAACAGACCAGAGAGATCGTACACAAATTCAACACCGTATATGCACCGGTACTGGTAGAGCCCAAGGCACTGCTGCCTGAAAATGAGGCATGTCAGCGACTGCCCGGCATCGATGGCAAGGCGAAAATGAGTAAATCCCTTGGCAACTGCATCTATCTGGCAGACAGCGCAGACGATGTACGCACCAAGATCATGAGCATGTACACCGATCCCGAGCATCTGTTGGTCAGCGATCCCGGACATCTGGAGGGCAACACGGTATTCACTTACCTGGATGCTTTCTGCAAGCCGGAGCACTTCGAGAGATACCTGCCGGATTACGCAAATCTGGACGAGTTAAAGGCGCATTATACCAGAGGCGGTCTGGGTGACGTGAAGGTGAAGAAGTTCCTGAACAACGTAATGCAGGAGACCTTGGAGCCCATCCGTAACCGTAGAAAAGAACTGGAGAAGGATATTCCCGCAGTATATGAGATCCTGAAGAAGGGCAGTGACGAGGCCCGTGAAGTGGCAGCACAGACCCTGTCTGAGGTAAAGAGCGCTATGCGTATCAATTACTTCGACGATGCAGAACTGATCCGTATGCAGAGTGAGAAGTACGAAGGACAATAAGAATAGTAAAAGATAACAAAAGGACGTTTCCGGAAAAACCGGAAGCGTCCTTTTTGTAATGCGCCGTGGGTTGTGGATCGCCTTTTATTCGATGGTGGTGTGCTCATCAGCTGGTCACTGTAATTAATTGCTGTAATCTACGTATATGGAATTTTTTCCAAAGTATTGTGCGGTCTTTTTACTGGTGGGATCCTCCGGGTCTCCGGGGAGATCACCGGTATAGATCATGGCAGGCTGATGGATAAACGGCGTCAGAACCACATCCGTAATCTCCGGATTATTCAACAGAAGCAGTCGTTCTTCGTATTCAGCAGCATAGGCAGCGGCTTCCCCGTCTGCCAGCACCTGGACCGCTTTCGCTGCGGAGGTCTCCTGCCACAGTCCGGTGAAAAGGATGACGGCCAACAGGACCGTCATGGCGACATAACGGGCAATTTTCAACTTGCCGAGGACCGCCATTTTCTCCGGAGTATTCTGACGCATTTGCAACTTCCGGACTATAAATCCGAGCCAGTAGAAGAATACTGCAAAACTGATCAGCAGAAACGCATAGTAGACAATGGCTACGGCCCGGCCCGGTCCGGTGGAGTTCATGGTATAGAACAGAGGACAGGACATGGAGCAGAACAATCCGTAGGAATATCCGGTAAAAAGGAGGGGATGGGAGAAAAACCCCCCGTTTTTCTTCTGTAAAATGCGCAGGAAGACCGGCAGCAGAAGCAGGGCGGCAAGGAACCACCACAGTCTGGTCCAGGCAAAGGTATAGCGGATCCCCTGCAACAGGCATTTGGCAATGGCTTTCCAGGCGGGAATCTTCCACATGCCGTCCTGCCGCACCTGATTGCCGGGGGCCATGGCACTGACGGCAAAAGATAGCAGGAGAACAGCGGAGGTAATTCCGCAGACATAAGTCTTTTTATTTCTCTGCAACAGCAGTAGAAAGGTTACGGTTACCGCAAACAGCATGCAGGGGAGAAGGGACACGTAATTGCCACCGCCTAAGAAAATTGCGAACAGGAGAAGCGGAAGGATCAGTATCTTTTTCCCATTGTACAGGTAGCGAAGCAATGTGCCCAGGAAAAACAGGGTCACGGCAAAGAAACCGGTGTAATACATGGAGCCGTTGTACCAGTAAAAGCTGTCGCTCTGAAAGGCCACTGTCTGGATGCACAGGAAACTGAATACTGAGGAAATCGTGATCCATTCCCCACATGTTCCCGGCAGAAAATGGCAGACCAGAGGCCGTAGCAGATAGAAAATGCTGCCGCACAGCAAAAGAAGGATCACAAAAGTCACCAGATGATAGGCGGTATTGGAGAAGGCATTGGGCGCAAGATACATCAGAAACAGCGCTGAATAGGTTCCCTGCCAGATCTGATAGCTTTTGGCGACACCGGCACAGGCGGCGGAAATGGCCTGTGGTATGCTTCCGGTCTGCTGCCAGACCAGATGGGCTTCCGTACCGTAATAATAATCATCCCCGGTGGGATAATTGTAACGCCCCAGCCATACCAGAGGAACCAGGCTGGCGAGCAGGACCGCGAGGAAAATATAAGGTTTCCATTTGGCAAGTTTATTTTTCATAGAGAATATAACTCCTGAGAGGTTTTTATAATGCTACAGTCAGTATAACATACCTGCAAAGACAGGAAAAGGTACTTGTTTTGCAAAAGAGGGAAGTATATAATCAGCTTAAAGATGGCGGAAGGAGGGTATGCCATGGAAGAAAAGGGTGTCAGAGACCGGAAAAAGGAACCGGAAGAATATAATTTTGACTATGAAGAACTTGCGGATGCAGAGGTGGATTCTGAACAGGCGGGACGACGTGATGATGCTGTATGGGAAACAACCTGTGATACAGAGGATCCGTATACTGTGGAATCGGAGGACTTTACGGAGGATGAGGACTATGGGGAGTACCCGGAAGGGGATGACCTGGATGACTTCGACGAGGGGGACGGGATCGGCTTCCGGTTCCGGCCATGGATGATTCTGGCTTTTGCGGGCATGATGGTTCTGGCGGTCCTGATCTGTATTCCGCTGTGGAAACTGAGCCATCATGACAGAACTACGGAAAATAATGAATTTGCGGCGGTGACAACAGAAGCGCAGAGCTCAGAACAGGCTTTTGCAGAGACCCCGGAGACCGGGATCGCATCGGAAAAGGTGGCAACGGCGGAACCGGAGACTACACAAATCCCCGAGACGGTTACTCCGGAGCCTGCGGCAGCAGTGACAGAAGCACCGCAACCGACACCTACACAGGCTCCGGAAGCACAGCCGCAGCCGACAGAGGCACCGGTGGCAACCGAAGTCCCCGCTACCAATAATACGGGAGATGCTCTTGCGGAGGGAAATTCCATGACGTTCGGTGATGTGAACGAGACTGTCACTGCCAAGGATGTGAGTAATCTTCGCAGTACACCCTATACCGGAGATGAGGGCAATGTGGTAGGGCAGCTGAAGAACGGAGAGACTCTGGTACGCACCGGAAGGAACGATTCCACCGGATGGTCCAGACTGGAATACAACGGCCAGACGGTTTATGCAGTATCAGCATATCTGACCACGGATCTTACCTATAAGACCCCGGAGAAGCCGACATATCCCAACCGCGTCAGCACCCAGGACGGCAGAGTGATCGTCTTTACGGATTGTGATGATTATATTACCCCCAAAGATCTGATCAATCTGCGGACGGAACCAAGCACCAGCGAGGGAGAGAGCACTGTACGCACCCAGGTGCGGAACGGAACCAATCTGCATCGTACCGGCTACAGTGAAGGATCTGGCTGGTCCAGAGTGGAGTACAACGGTGAGATCCTGTATGCCGTGACCAGCTATGTGATCTCTGGCAGTGCTCCGGAATGACCGACGTATTCGGAAGATAGAATGTAAAAGAAGCTGTACCGTAGGGGGCAGCTTCTTTTACATTAAGATTCTATATAGAGAAAAGTATAAGGGGATGGCAAAAATTATTTCGGTCTTACGGTAAGTCTCTGGATCAGACCGTTTTCATCGGTCTTACGAACCGTGGCGATGGCCATGATGTTGTAGCCTCCGAAGTTGGCAATGAACTCGGCCTGCTCATCATTTACGACCTCAGCATCCAGAATGGAGTAGCGGCGGAAGCCGAATTTGTTACGGAAGAACATATTGATGGCCTCTTTTCCGTAGATATGATATTCCTGCTGGGAAGCGGAGGTGGTACAATAGTCACACAGAATGCCATCAGGGGTGAACAACTCTGCAAGTCCGGCAAAATCTTTATTTTCCATAGCTTCTACATATTTTTCAATGGGTCTCATAGCGTGTTCCTCCTTAATATACCTTTTCAGAATTTAACAGTGCGTCAGTACCGCCGTCTACGAACATGATGTTGCCGTTGACACCTCTGGCGGAATCGGATGCCAGGAATACCATCACCTCAGCGATCTCTTCGGGAGCCATCAGACATTCCTGACCGTACTTGGTGGGAATGGGGAGGGCATTCAGTGCCATTTTCGCGGTGGTGCTCATGGTAGCGGTCATGGCAGTATGTACGTTGCCGGGAGCTACCGCATTGATGCGGACACCGTTGGCAGCCCAGGTGGCGGAGACTCTGCGGACCCATCTGGCCAGAGCATATTTGGTGGATACATAGAGACTGTTGCCCACGGAGAGGTTGGTGGAATCCATGGAGGATACCAGGCTTAATACTCTCTTTTCATCACCGATATTGTTCAGCAGATCTACGACATCTTTACGTCCCGCACCCTGGGAAATGGTGTTGGATACGGTGACTACGCAGCTGCCGTGTTTTTTCTTAAGGAGGTCATAGACGCCCTTTGCAATGGCTACGGTTCCGAAATAGTTCAGGGAAATGATCAGTTCCAGATTGCCGCAGGCACCGGAGACACCGGCATTGCAGATCATGCCGTCCAGACCTTCGGGATGCAGCTCATGCAGCTTGTCTACAGCGGCCTGTCTTCCTTCCGGGGTTGCCAGGTTCACGCAGATATCGCCGTCCTTCAGATCGATATTGATGACTTCGTGTCCTTTTTGAAGTAACAGTTCTTTTGTCTTGGCGCCGATTCCGCTGGATGCGCCGGTGATTGCATATACGCCCATGTTAAATCCTCCCTTGTTTTCCGAAGGAAAATCCTGCTCTTCTTGAGGAGCTGCCCTCTTGAGGAGTCACCCCCTTGGCGGGGGGAGAATCTGTCCTTCCTGCTTGCTTTTACTTTATGAGTTCATTATAATAAAATCTGATATCTTTTAAATAACCAAAACAAGAAAAAATGAGGATACCAGATGCTGACCTATGATCTGACTGCCCGTGGCAGAAAAACCATGTATGAATACTTATATGAAGCGATGAAAGCTGACATCTTGAGCGGCCGGCTGACTGCCGGTGAGAAGCTTCCTTCGAAGCGGGCGTTTGCCGAGCACTTACAGGTCAGTGTCAAGACCGTGGAGAATACCTATGAACAGCTGCTGCTGGAGGGCTATATCCGGTCGGAGGAAAAGAGAGGGTATTTTGTCAACCGTCTGGAAGTGAAGAACGTCTCCGCCCCAGCCTATGCATCCTTTGTGACCCGTTTCCGGGAGGAAGAATATCTGGCGGATCTGACGGCCAACAATATTCAATATGATAAGTTCCCCTTTGCCACCTGGGCGAAGATCATGCGGCAGACCCTGACGGATTATGATACGTCTCTGCTTAAGACGGTTCCTTTTAACGGAGTGGAAAAACTAAGGGTGGCCATTGCAGAGCATTTGTATCGGTACCGTGGCATGCATGTGTCACCGGATCATATTATTGTGGGAGCGGGAACAGAATATCTCTACAGTCGTCTGCTACAGTTATTGGGCAAAAATGCAAAATTCGGTGTGGAAAATCCTGGGTATCGCAAGATTACGAAACTGTATGATGTGGGCGGTGTGACCTGGGATTATGTGGACATTGACGGTCAGGGAATGAAAGTGGAACAGTTGGATCAAAAGGGTATTACCGTGGCGCATGTATCGCCGGAACATCATTTTCCCATCGGACTGGTCATGCCTGTGGGAAGACGGCAGGAACTGCTTCGCTGGGCGGCGGAGGAACCGGAGCGCTATATCGTGGAGGACGATTTCGATTGTGAATTCCGCATGGTGGGAAAGCCGGTTCCCTCCATGCAGTCCATGGACCGCAACCACAGAGTTATTTACATCAACACTTTTTCCAAGACCATGGTGCCATCCCTGCGTATCGGCTATATGGTGCTGCCGGAGAAATTGATGGAACGCTATATTTCCACTATGAATTTTTATTCCTGCACGGTATCCGGTTTTGAGCAGTATGCCATGGCAGCGTTTCTGGAAAAAGGGTATTTTGAACGCCATATCCGGAGACTGCTCAACGATTACAGAGGGCAGCGGGAGCGGATCTGCCGGATGTTTCGGGAGTCACCTTTAAGTCAGATCAGCCAGATCTATCAGGATGATGCCGGGACTCATTTTCTGCTGCATGTGCGGACGGAACTTAGTGATGTGGAGATCAAGTGGGCGGCCAGACAGCGGGGAATTCTCGTGAACTGTCTGTCGGAATATTGCTTTGCGGATGCGCAGAAATATCGGGGGATTCTGGTCATTCACTATTCGGATATGGCGGATGAGATATTACAGAAGGTGATCGGGGCGCTGGCGGAGATATTTTGTAACTATTCAGAGCCATGAAAAACTGCGTTCTGCGAATGCTTGCATTCAGGCAGATAAGCAGTTTTATATGGCGAAGTAACCACATGAGCAAAAGGAAAGCTACGAAGTAGCGGTTTTGCGAATGGGGTTCTGAATAGTTACAATTTTTTGTAATTCATAATTTTTCCAAAATGCGGGAACACTGACAAAAAAGAATGCAGTGTTATCGCATGAAAGGAGAAATTATGAATCAGAGAGTGGGAAGAAGCAGTATCCGTCTGGCACAGCCGGTGTGTGTGATCGCCGGTGCCAGTATCGTGGGAAAAAAAGAAGGCGAAGGACCGTTAGGCACCCTGTTCGACATGGTGGGAGAGGATGATCTCTTCGGCTGTAAGACCTGGGAAGAGGCGGAAAGTAATCTCCAGAAGGACGCAGTCTACATGGTCATGGAAAAGGCCGGATGGAAAGCGGAGGATGTGTCGTATCTCTTCGCCGGTGATCTGTTGGGGCAGTGCATTGCCACTTCCTTCGGTATCTCCGCTTACAATATTCCTCTGTTTGGAGTCTACGGCGCCTGCTCTACCTGCGGGGAAGCACTGACACTGGGAGCTGTGATGGCAGCGGGAGGCTATGCGGAGCATGTGGTCTGTGTGACCTCCAGTCATTTTGCCAGTGCGGAGAAGGAGTTCCGTTTTCCGTTAGATTATGGGAACCAGAGACCTCTGTCTGCCAGCTGGACAGTGACAGGAAGCGGAGCCTTTGCCCTGGGGTTGAATCAGAAGTGCAGAGCCCACATTACCGGCATGACTCCCGGAAGGATCGTGGATTACGGCCTGAAAGACTCCATGAACATGGGAGCATGCATGGCCCCGGCCGCTGCAGACACCGTTGCCCGTCACATGGAAGATTTTCATGTGACCCCGGAAGAATATGACCGGATCATCACCGGGGACCTGGGAAGCGTGGGACAGACGGTATTGATCGATCTTTTGCGGGAAAAGGGAATTGACATCGCCGACCGGCACATGGACTGCGGTATCGAGATTTTTGACGCAGAAGCCCAGGACACCCACGCCGGAGGCAGCGGCTGTGGATGCAGCGCTGTGACCCTGGCGGCATATATCCTGCCGAAGCTGGAATCCGGCGAGTGGAAAAAAGTCCTCTTTCTACCCACCGGCGCCCTGCTCAGTAAGACCAGTTTCAACGAAGGTAAAAGCGTGCCGGGGATCGCACATGCGGTAGTATTGGAGAGTCCGGCGGTGAAATAGGGAAAAGCAGCAGGTCAGAAATGAAACACACTCTTGCAAGCGCTGTAAGTTACTGGTAAAATAAACCTCAAACGGCGAAAACACATTATGCCGGGAATGGCTGGTGAGTCAAAATGCGCAGGATAGAATTTAAGATGGAGCGGCCGGGACTGTTGGAGGTCGGACAGAAGATCACAGTGACCGAGGGACTTCTGCCCAGTAACTATTATTATACGATAGACCCGTCTCTGGCCATGTCCCCCAATATTCCTTTTCGTTATCGGTTGAAGAATCGCGAAGGAGTTGTGGCGGATATCGTGGAGAATTCCAGAGGATTCTACGTGACGGCGGAATTTGATGAGCCGGAGGTAGATATGACGAAGTAAACGCTATGTGCATGCTGCATCGGATTTTGGATGTGCCGGGATCCGGAGGCATCCTCAGGGCGTAATTATAGGAAGAAGAGGAGAATATTATGTTACAGAAGATTTCAACAGACAAAGCACCCGCAGCAATCGGACCTTACTCTCAGGGCATTGTACTGGGCAATATCTTTTTCGCATCCGGACAGATCCCTATTGATCCCGCTACCGGAGAGATTCACGGAACTACCATCGAGGAACAGGCAGAGCAGGTAATGAAGAATATCGGCGAGCTGTTAAAGGCAGCAGGCACCGATTACACCAGAGTGGCCAAGACTTCCTGTTTCCTGGCAGATATGGGCGATTTCGCAGCTTTCAATCAGGTCTATGCAAAGTACTTTACTGAGAATCCTGCCAGAAGCTGCGTTGCAGTCAAGACCCTTCCCAAGAACGTATTATGTGAAGTGGAAGTCATTGCGGAAGTATAAAGTGTAAGTAACCACCATGAGCAAATAGCATGATGTCGGGGTCAAAATCCCCACAGAGGCAGTTCTGCAAATTGGGCACTACGAAGGTTATAAAGAAGAACAAGACGGAAGATCGTCGCTTACAGGCGGCGATTTTCTTATGTAGAGACAGGAGAAACTTATGAAAAATAATATTACTCTGATCGGCATGCCGGGTTCGGGAAAAAGTACGGTAGGCGTGGTTCTGGCAAAGCGCCTGGGCAGACGTTTTGTGGATTCGGATCTGGTGATCCAGGAAAGACACGGTAAATTATTGCATGAACTCATCACGGAACACGGCGTGGAGGGCTTCTGGCAGATCGAGAGCAACGTAAATGCCTCTCTGAATCTGGAAAACAGCATCATTGCCACCGGCGGAAGCGCCTGCTACGAGCCGGAGGGCATGCAGCATCTGCGGGATATCAGCACCGTGGTATATTTGAAGCTTCCTTATGAGGAAGTGGAACAGCGGCTGGGAGATCTGAATGCCAGAGGTGTGACCCTGCAGCCCGGTCAGACATTGAGGGACCTGTACGAGGAGAGAACCCCTTTGTATGAAAAATATGCGGATCTGATCATAGACTGTAGCAGAAAAATGCTGCGGGATGTAGTGGCGGAGATTGCTGAGAGATATAAGAAACAGCCCTGACAAGATCACATAACCGTAAAGCAGCAAGGAACGAAAAATATAAGGAATGGAAAATACAACTATGGAAAATACGAGAACAAAAACTACGAGAAACAGCCTGATCCTGCTGTTAACGGCTGCCATCTGGGGCATGGCTTTCGTCTCCCAGAGCAAGGGCATGGACTATATGCATCCGTTCACCTTTAACGGTGTCCGTTCCCTGATCGGTGCCGCCAGCATTCTGGTGTATATTCTGATCAGCAGAAAGATTGCAGGGGACAAAGCTGCGCCCCTTGACTGGAAACTGAATGTGAAAGCAGGACTTTTGTGTGGCATTTTCCTAACGATCGCCAGTACCTTGCAGCAGTTCGGTATTAAATACACCAGTGTCGGTAAGGCGGGATTTATCACAACGCTATATATCATTTTTGTCCCCATGTTCGGTATCTTTCTGAAGAAAAAAGTGGCGCCGGTGGTCTGGGCGGCAGCAGTCATGGCAGCCGTGGGCATGTATCTGCTCTGCATGACCGAGTCCCTGCGTCTCGGAGCCGGAGATATCATGGTATTTTTATGTGCCATTGCATTTGCCATACAGATCATGACCGTTGACCATTATGCAGCAAGAATTGACGGAACTGTGGTATCCTGTATCCAGTTCACGGTCTGTGGAGTGGTCTGCTGCATCGGAGCACTCATCTGGGGACAGCCCACCTTCGGTCAGCTGCAGGAAGGCCTGGGAGCCCTGTTATATGCCGGTGTTTTAAGCTGTGGTGTGGGTTATACCTTACAGATCGTAGGCCAGAAAGGACTGAATCCTACGGTGGCGGCACTGATCATGAGCCTGGAATCCGTCATTGCCACGATCTCCGGATGGATCGCCTATAAGATCGGATTTCTGACTACTGATCAGACACTGACAGCCAGGCAGATCGCAGGCTGTGTTATCGTATTTGCAGCGGTGATCCTGGTACAGCTTCCGCCGGAATGGTTTCGTTTTGGCAAAAAGAATGCATAAATAAAGAATGCATAATTTTAAGAAAAAGTGCAGAGACTGTCCTTAAACAGATAGTAAGGGGGAAATGCAGAGAATGGATTATATCAATGCTTTCTGGGTGGGCGGCCTGATCTGTGCTTTGGTGCAGATATTAATGGAAAAAACGAAGATGATGCCGGGACGCATCATGGTGCTTCTGGTGGTCACCGGTGCGGTGATCAGTGCCCTTGGCTGGTATGAACCGTTTCAGGATTATGCGGGAGCAGGAGCCAGTGTACCGTTATTGGGCTTTGGAAATGTATTAATGAAGGGCGTGAAAGAAGCGGTGCAGGAACAGGGATTTTTAGGACTTTTTGCCGGAGGATTCAAGGCTGGAGCCGTGGGAACCTCCGCAGCGCTGATCTTCGGTTATCTGGCGAGCCTGCTCAGCAAACCGAAGATGAAGGAGTGAACGTCAGGAACCGCTCCTACGAATGATTCGAAGAACTGGGGATACCCCGGAGAGCGGGATCAGAGTTCTTCGTAGGAGATACCCTTCAGATCAAGATATTTTTTTAATGCCTTGTCCCATGCGGTGTCGGCACTTTTATCCATGGTGAAGACCTGGTAGGCACATCCGGTGGTGAGAACGGTCTTTTCCCCGTCGTAGCGGATATTTAATACCAGCGCCCGGATGACGCCCGGATCGACCTGCGCTTTTTCCAGCATGGCGGCTGCCTTATCGGGCTGCATATGAAGTACGAATTTAAAATACAAAGGAGTGTGTTTTCCCTTGATCAGGTCGAAGCACAGTCCTTTTATTTTGCTCCAGGATTGCAGATCCCAAGGGATGCAGTCTTCCCCCCGTTCGTCCGCGGGATAGAAGTCCTTGTTGATATGCCCGTCGATCGTCACGGTGAGAGCCGTACTGACGGTGGCTTCTTCCAGCAGGAAAGGATCGAAAGTATCCGCTACCAGCAGGTGATTCATAAAATTTTTCATGGATGTAATCTGTAATGCGATCATGGGGACTCCTTATATGTTTGTGAGAAAAACTCTGTGAGGATCTTCGGTCGAAACGGAACAATCCTACCCTCTATTCGCATATCGTGGGATTATCATCCCACTTTTATGCTCATATCGGGGCGGGTCCTAAGGTCTTTCACCCACTTATGAGCAAGCTCATATGGGCTTAGACCTTTTGACCCTGGCATCATATAATATGCTGGCTATATAGAAATAGTATATACGAAGTCCGCCGAAAAGGGAATATGAATATTTTGTGTAAAGGCTTTACGAACGGAATGTTTCGTGTTATTATAAGTAGTATTAAAAACTACATAGTATGGTTTTTGAAAAATGAAAATAATTGTAACTATTCAGTGCCCCATTCGCAGAATGACTCTTTGGGAGTTATATTTTTGAATAGCTGCAATCAATGATATGGAGATTAATATGAGTTTTAAAATCGTAGCAGACAGCTGTTGTGAATTGCCGGAAGAATATTTGCAGGATTCCCGGTTCGAGATCGTGCCCCTGGGACTGGAAGTGGGAGATTACCAGATCCAGGATGATGAGAACTTCAATCAGGCGGAATTTCTGAAAAAGGTGGCAGAGTGTCCGAAATGTCCCAAGTCGGCATGCCCTTCCCCAGAGCGTTTCAGGGAAGCCTACCACACAGAAGCGGAGCATGTGTATGTGATCACATTATCATCCCACCTCAGCGGCAGCTATAACAGTGCGGTGCTGGGAATGAATTTATATCGGGAAAAATACGGAAAGAAACAGATCCACATCATTGATTCCGAATCCGCCAGCTGTGGTGAGACCCAGATCGTGAAGAAACTGGTAGAACTGGAGGAGCAGAGACTTTCTTTTGAAGAGATCGTGAAGCAGATCGAAGAGTTCCGCAGCAATGTGCATACCTATTTTGTACTGGATAATTTGGACACTCTGCGCAAGAATGGCAGACTGACAGGTGTAAAGGCACTGGTGGCATCTACTTTAAGCATCAAGCCGATCATGGCCGGAGACAAGGGCAGTATCGTGCAGAGAGGCCAGAGCGTCGGCATGAAGAAAGCACTCCGAAGAATGGCGGAGATCGTTCTGGAAGAGGCAGGGGATACGAAGGAACGTTTCCTGATGATCACCCACTGCAATGCTCCTGACCGCGCCGAGACCATGAAGAAGCTTCTTATGGAAAAGGCAGAGTTCAAAGGATGCCTGATCATGGACACCCGCGGTGTCAGCAGCATGTACGCCAACGATGGCGGCGTGATCGTGACGGTGTAAAAAGATTAATATCATAGGCAATATAGCTCCGGCGGATTAGCCTGTCATTTTTTGTTTCTGACAGCCTGTTCCGCCTAGGCTTTTTTTTCCTGAAAACTAGGAAAAACAGGCGATTTCCGAGGAAAAAGCGTTCCGAAAGCGGCCAGAAAAGGTGAGTTTCCTTCAAAAGTGGGTATTTGGTCGGAAAAGGTGGAAAAAATTTCTTCTGGCAAGGAAAAATCCACTATTTTGAGCCTGTTCTTTCATTGTAAAAGGAACAGTTTTGTATCAAAAACAGGAAAATGCTGCAAAAAAATACAAAAACACAGGATTTTCAGGAAATTGGAGAAGATATTTTCGTTAAAGATACGTTTTTGGCTGTTTTTGTACAAAAAAGTGGCAGAACAGTGACTTTTTTGTATGAAATCGGTTATTTTATGGGGATTTACGAAAATACCTGATTCTATCGGATTCCCTACGAAGGATCCGATGAGATTGTCTGGCAGAAAAACCGATGTCAAGAGAGTATTGCTACGGATGTAGCAGAAAAAGCAAAAAAATGTAAGAGCTTACATCTATGTGAGCCAAGCATCCTCATGCATATTCCACAAAAAGATAGATAAAAAATTAACTTTCCTAAAAACTATTGATAGTTTTTATTATTTAGGATACAATTGCACATATACAAAAATCAGTAGCCGACAAGAAACGGCTATTTTTTAAAAAACAAAATGTAAGCGCTTACACCGTGCAACAGGCAGCCAGCTCAGGTGGCCAATGCCATAGTACGTGTCAGTAAAACACCGCGCCCGCAGACGGAGAGCAGCACGCCATAGCCGTTGCCGGCAGCGCCCGTGGCGCAGGGCATAAAAGTAACGCAGGCATCAGCCCGCAGAATGGAGAAGATTATGAGCCGATTGAAGATAGCTACCCCGAATAAAGCACAGCTTACGGTGGAACGCCTGTACAAAGATCTGGAGAGAAGAATTATCGCCAGCCCGCCCGGATTATGTCCGGTGGACCTGCAGCTTTCTTTTCTGAAAATGTGTCATGCCCAGACCTGTGGTAAATGTGTGCCCTGCCGTGTGGGACTGGGGCAGTTGCAGAACCTGATGGAGGATGTATTGGCAGGCAAAGCCACCCTGAAGACACTGGATCTGATCCGGGATACCGCTTCCGACATTGTGGACTCCGCTGACTGTGCCATCGGTTACGAGGCGGCCCATATGGTACTGGCCGGACTGGAAGGCTTCCGTGAGGATTATGTCTATCACATTGAACATGGGGGAAAATGTTCCTGCCATATTACCCAGCCGGTTCCCTGTGTGGCGCTGTGCCCCGCAGGTGTGGATATCCCCGGTTACATAGCACTGGTGAAGGAAGAGCGTTATGCAGATGCCGTAAAGCTGATCCGCAAGGACAATCCTTTCCCCACCGCCTGTGCCCTGATCTGTGAGCATCCCTGTGAGGCAAGATGCCGCCGCAACATGATCGATAGTGCCATCAATATCCGCGGCCTGAAGCGTATGGCAGTGGACAATGCCAGAGCCAACACGGTTCCTGTGCCTGAGAAAGCGGAGAGCACCGGTAAAAAAGTAGCAATCATCGGCGGAGGCCCCGGCGGACTGTCTGCGGCATATTATCTGGAGCTGATGGGACACCATGCCGTGGTATTTGAGGAAAAGAGCAAGCTGGGCGGTATGCTGCGCTACGGAATTCCCAACTATCGTTTCCCAAGAGAACGCTTACAGGAGGACATTGACACTATTCTGTCCACCGGAGTGGAAGTGAAATTGAACACCAGAGTCGGCAACGGCGAAGGTGAGATTTCTTATAATAAGCTGCACGAAGAATACGATGCAGTCTATATTGCCATCGGTGCCCATACGGATAAAAAGATCGGTATCGAGGGAGAGGATGCCAACGGTGTCATGTCTGCAGTGGAAATGCTGCGCCGCATCGGTGACGATGACATGCCGGACTTCAAGGACAAGACCGTAGTCGTAGTCGGCGGCGGTAACGTAGCCATGGACTGTACCCGTTCCGCCATTCGTCTGGGGGCGAAAAAGGTGGGAATTGCCTACCGCAGAAGACAGACCGATATGACGGCGCTTCCTGAAGAAGTGGAAGGCGCCATCGCAGAGGGCGCAGAGCTTTACAGCCTGAAAGCACCTCACAAGATCGAAGCCGACGAGAACGGCAATGTGACGGCTCTGTGGGTAGAACCTCAGATCATCGGCCCCATCGATGCCTGGGGACGAGCCCGTCCGATCCAGGCGGATGTGCCTCTCCTTCGAATCCCCTGTGATATCGTCGTGGTGGCCATCGGTCAGGGTATCGAGACCCGCCATTTCGAGGAGGCGGGTATCTCCGTAAAACGAGGCACCATTACTGCCATGAGTGACAGTGAAGTCAAGGATGTCCACGGTGTATTTGCCGGTGGTGACTGTGTGACCGGTCCGGCTACTGTCATCCGTGCCATTGCCGCCGGAAAAGTAGCTGCAGCCAATATCGATGAATATCTGGGTTACCACCATGTGGTACCCTGTGATGTGGAGATCCCGCCGGTATCCTACGAGGACAAGGAACCCTGCGGACGGATCCAGCTGAGTGAAAAGGAAGCCGGAGAGCGCAAGACGAATTTCGATGCATTTGAATGCGGCATGACGAAGCAGGAAGCCTGCCAGGAAGCGGGCAGATGCTTACGCTGCGATAAATACGGCTACGGAAGCTTAAAGGGCGGCCGAGCTGCCATCTGGTAAAAAGAGGAGCAAACAATGGGCGAGAAAATGATAAACCTTACAATAGACGGCGTGCAGCTGCAGGTCCCGGAGGGAACCAGCGTCATGAGCGCGGCAGCAGGCGTGGGAATCGAAGTACCGCATCTGTGCTTTTTAAAAGACATCAATGAGATCAGTGCCTGCAAGGCCTGCGTGGTGGAAGTGCAGGGAAAAAGCAAGCTGATCACAGCCTGCAACAGCCCGGTGGAAGAGGGAATGGTAGTGTATACCAATTCTCCGAAGGTACGCCGTGTGCGCAAGACAAATGTGGAACTGATCCTGTCCCAGCATGATTGTCACTGTGCCACCTGCGTCAGAAGCCGTAACTGTAATTTACAGCAGATTTCCAACGATCTGGGAATTCTGGAAGTACCTTTTACCGAGGAAGTTCCCGAGACACCCTGGGATCATTCTTTCCCTCTGATCCGGGATTCCAGAAAATGTATTAAATGTATGCGCTGTGTACAGATCTGCGATAAAGTCCAGGCCATGCATGTCTGGGATGTACAGAACACCGGATCCCGTACCACAGTAGATGTGGCGGATAATAAGACCATCGATTGCTCCGACTGTACACTGTGTGGACAGTGTATTACACATTGTCCTACCGGAGCATTGCGGGAACGGGACGATACATACAAGGCTTTCGAGGCACTGGCGGATCCCGAGAAGGTCACAGTAGTCCAGGTGGCACCGGCGGTAAGAACCGCATGGGGCGAGGAACTGGGACTGAATGCGGAGGAAGCTTCCGAGGGCAAAATGGTGGCAGCGCTGAAGCGCATCGGTTTTGACTATGTATTTGATACCAACTTCGCAGCGGATCTGACGATTATGGAAGAGGGAAACGAACTGCTGGAGCGGCTGGGCAATTCCCGGAAATACGCATGGCCCATGTTTACCTCCTGCTGTCCCGGCTGGGTAAGCTTCGTGTCCAAGAAGTATCCGGAGTATCTGCGGAATTTGTCCACGGCAAAATCCCCCCAGCAGATGTTCGGTGCCATGGCGAAGACTTATTTTGCACAGAAGAAAGGGATTGATCCCAATAATATCTGCTGTATCTCCATCATGCCCTGCGTATCCAAGAAGAGAGAGGCTTCTCTTTCTTATATGAAGAGCGCCGGAGCCGGACAGGATGTGGATATTGTACTGACCACAAGAGAATTCGTGCGGATGATCCGTGCCGAGCATATCAATACCCGGTTCTTAAAGGAGCAGGCTTTTGATTCTCCTCTGGGAGAAAGCACCGGTGCCGGAGTGATCTTCGGCGTCACCGGCGGTGTCATGGAGGCAGCACTTCGTACCGCATATGCAGTAGTGGAAGGCAAGAATCCGGAAGCAGATGCTTTCCGGGCAGTCCGGGGAAGAGACGGCAGAAGAGAAGCAGACTTCACACTGGGAGATCAGACCTTACATACCTGTACTGTCAGCGGACTGGCCAATGCGGAGAAGCTGATGGAGGACATTAAGGCAGGAAGGGTATCCTATGATTTCGTGGAAGTCATGGCATGCCCCGGTGGTTGTGTCGGAGGCGGCGGACAGCCCATCCACGACGGATGCGAATTCGCGGAGCGGCGCGGAGGCACCTTGTACCGTCTGGACAGTGAGAGAAAGCTTCGCTTCTCCCATGAGAACCCCGAGGTACAGAAGGCCTACGAAGAGTTCCTGGGCAAGCCCCTCAGCCGCACCGCCCATAAGCTTTTGCATTCCGAACACGTGAACGAACTGTACTTTGAAACACATAACTACTTGTAATACCAGGTGACCGATTCAGCCGCAGGGCATGCTTGCATGCGCCTGCGGCTGAATCAGGGAACCGCCCAAACATGAGGAAGAAGCGATTTGCGAAGCAAATCAGCGGAATCCGAATGTTTGCAGAATTGCGAAAGCTGCACGGCAGCGGAGCAATTCGTGGGTATTACAATGTATGGGCATGCTTGCATGCGCCTGCGGCTGAATCAGCTGAATCCGAATGTTTGCAAGACCCTATTGACATTTTTTCACACAGGGTCTATACTGTGTATAGTTTAAAGATGATTACTAGAGTAAGAGTGGACGCGCGCCACTCTTTCTTGTTGTTGTAACGACAGCTCATATCAGTAAAGGAGGGCCTACATGTCCAAACGAGAGGACTACGAAAACAGAACCGAAGAATTGCTGACGCCCATCGCAGAAGTAAGTCAGGTGGAGATCTATGATGTGGAGTATGTAAAAGAAGGCAGTGACTACTATCTGAGAGCTTACATCGACAAGCCGGAAGGTGTGAACATTCTGGATTGCGAGAATGTCAGCAGAGCATTATCCGAAGCTCTGGACAAGGCTGATTTCATTCCGGATGCTTACATTCTGGAAGTCAGCAGCCCGGGACTGGGTAGAACGCTGAAAAAGGATAAGCATTTGCAGAAGAGCATCGGTGAAGAAGTAGAGATCAAGCTGTTCAAGCCCATTGACAAATGCAAAGAGTTTTCTGGCATTCTGGAGAGCTTCAATGCAGATAACATTACAATCACGGAAGACGGCAGCCCGAGAACTTTTGCCAGAGCAGACATTGCCCTGATCCGTCTTGCATTAGATTTTTGATACTATTCAGAGCCAAAGGGCGAAGGAATAGTTATAGCTTGTGGAATAAGAAGAAACCATACACTAAGAAAAGGCGAAAGCCGGAATGGAGGAAATGATGAATAAGGAATTAATGGAGGCACTGGACGTTCTGGAGAAGGAGAAGGAGATCAGCAAGGAGACCTTGTTTGAAGCCATCGAGAACTCCCTGATGACAGCCTGCAAGAACCATTTTGGAAAGGCTGACAATGTCCATGTGGAGATTAATAGAGAGACCTGCGATTTTCTGGTATATGCTGAGAAGGAAGTCGTTCCCACGAAGGATGATGTGGAGGATGACTGCCTGCAGATTGCTCTGGAGGATGCACAGGAGATCTCCAAGAGAGCACAGGTGGGCGACATGATCCATGTGGAGATCAAGTCCAAGGAGTTCGGCCGTATCGCTACCCAGAATGCCAAGAACGTGATCTTACAGAAGATCCGTGAGGAAGAGAGAAGCGTGATCTACAACCAGTACTACGAGAAGGAAAAGGATGTTGTGACCGGCGTAGTACAGCGTTATGTAGGCAAGAACATCAGCATCAATCTGGGTAAGGCAGATGCCATGCTGACCGAGAACGAGCAGGTAAAGGGCGAAGTATTCAAGCCCACCGAGCGTATCAAGGTTTACATTGTGGAAGTAAAGAACACCCCGAAGGGACCCCGCATCAATGTCAGCCGTACCCATCCGGAACTGGTAAAGAGACTGTTCGAGTCCGAAGTTACCGAGATCAAGGACGGTACCGTAGAGATCAAGAGCATTGCCAGAGAGGCAGGAAGCCGTACCAAGATCGCTGTATGGAGCAATAACCCCAATGTAGATGCTGTCGGCGCCTGTGTAGGTATGAATGGTGCCCGCGTCAATGCTATCGTGGAAGAGCTGCGCGGTGAGAAGATCGATATCGTGAACTGGGATGAGAACCCCGGTAACCTGATTCAGAATGCACTTTCTCCTGCCAAGATCGTAGCAGTATTTGCAGATCCCGATGAGAAGACCGCAAAGGTAGTCGTACCCGATTATCAGTTGTCTCTGGCTATCGGTAAGGAAGGTCAGAACGCAAGACTGGCAGCAAGACTGACCGGCTACAAGATCGACATCAAGTCCGAGACTCAGGCCAAGGATGCTCCCGGCTTCCGTTATGAGGACTATGTGGATGATTACGAAGATGATACCGTAGACGATTTTGATGGAGAGCAGGAATAATCAATGGCAAAAAAGATTCCACTGAGGCAGTGCGTAGGCTGCGGAGAAATGAAAGGCAAAAAAGAAATGCTGCGTGTCCTGAAAACACCGGAAGATGAGATATGTCTGGATGCAACCGGCAAAAAAAACGGACGTGGTGCATATATATGCAGACAGAAGGAATGTCTGCAGAAAGCCCGGAAGAATAAAGGATTAGAACGTTCTTTCAAGATGAGTATTTCTCCTGAGGTATATGATACACTGGAAAAGGAGTTTGATCAGCTTGAAACAGAATAAGATTTATTCCCTTTTGGGACTTGCGATGAGGGGGCGTAACCTGGTAAGCGGTGAATTCCAGACGGAGGACGCTGTGAAAAAAGGTTCTGCCATGTTGGTGATCGTTGCAGAGGATGCATCGGCCAATACGAAAAAGTTGTTTCACGACAAATGTTCCTATTATGAAGTCCCGGTATATGAATATGGCACGAAGGAAGAACTCGGCTGGGCCATCGGCCGGAACTTAAGATCTTCGGTAGGTGTGTGTGATGCGGGACTGGCAGATGCACTCATCAAGCAATTGGAAGCGAATTTGCCCGGTTAGGCAGAATGGAGGAAAGCATGGCGAAAATCAAAGTACATGAACTCGCAAAAGAATTGGAACTACAGAGTAAGGATATATTAAGTTTTTTACAGGAAAAAGGAATTGAGGCAAAGGCAGCACAGAGCTCGCTGGAAGAGGATGCGGCAGCACTGGTACGCAACAGCCTCGGAAAGAAAAAAGCAGCTGCACCCGCAGCACAGAAAGCTCCGGTAAATACCGAAAACGCAAAGCCTGCTGAGGAAAAGGCTCAGGCACCCGCAAGGGAAGCAAAGGCTCAGGAAACGAAAGTTTCCGAGGAGACCAAATCTACTGAGGAGACGAAAAAGAAGAAAAAGATTATTTTCGTTAGCAACCCTCAGAATTCCAAGATGCCCGGACAGCGTCAGGGTGGTCAGAGTGGACAGGGACAGAGAAATGCAGGCGGACAGCGTCCGAATCAGGGCGGCAGATACCAGAACAATGGTTACCAGAATAATTCCTACGGCAACCGTGTTCAGGCACAGGCTCCCGTACGTCCCATCAAGCCGCTGACCCCTCCGTCTCCCACTCCCAGCGTGGCAATGGTACCCGGCAACCGTGGACAGCAGCCTGCGAAAAAGCCTCAGACACAGGCACCGGTAAAGGAGCAGGCAGTACAGAATACTGCAGCCGCACAGGCACCTCAGGCAGCACAGCCTGCACAGAATGTGGCACAGCCCAGACCGGCAGACAGACCTCAGAACGGTAACCGTGACAACCGCGATAACCGTCAGGGCGGTTACGGTCAGAATAATCGTGACAACCGTGGACAGAACGAGCGTGGCCAGAGCGGTTACAACCGTGACAACAGAGACGGCAATCGTGACAATCGTCAGGGTGGCTACGGACAGGGTAACCGTCAGGGCGGACAGAATGGTAACAGAGGAGGTATGGGCAATGGCAGACCTCAGGGAGGCGGATTTAACAGACAGGGTCGTCCGGGTATGGAAGGCGGTCAGGGTGATCGCCGCGGTAACGGCAATGGTGAGCGCGGTTACGGCAATAACGGCCGCGACCAAAGAGGCAATGGCGGATCGGGTAATCGATTCGGAGATAACAGACAGAATAAGGGCTTCGCTCCGGAACCTGCAGGCAAGGATCTTGAGAAGAAGCGCGAAGATGAAAAGAGACGTTTCAGCCAGGAGAAGGACAACAAGCGTTCCAAGAAGGACCATATCTACGAGGACGAGGACGCGCTGAAGAATAAGCCCGGACGTTTCATCAAGCCGGAAAAGAAGAAGGAAGAGGTACAGGAAGAGCAGATCAAGGTGATCGTGCTGCCGGAATCCATTACCATCAAAGAACTGGCTGAGAAGATGAAGTTACAGCCCGCAGCCATCATCAAGAAGCTGTTCCTGGAAGGTAAGATTGTAACCGTGAACCAGGAGATCTCCTATGAAGATGCAGAGAACATTGCCATGGAATATGACATTCTCTGTGAAAAAGAGGTCAAGGTAGATGTCATCGAAGAACTGTTGAAGGAAGATGAAGAGGACGAGGCAGATCTGGTGGAGAGACCTCCCGTAATCTGTGTTATGGGTCACGTTGACCATGGTAAGACTTCCCTGTTAGACGCTATCCGTAAGACCAACGTAACCGATCGTGAGGCAGGTGGTATCACCCAGCACATCGGTGCTTATACTGTAAATGTGGGAGACCGTAAGATCACCTTCTTAGATACTCCCGGACACGAAGCATTTACCGCCATGCGTATGCGTGGTGCCAATGCGACCGATATCGCTATCCTGGTAGTAGCAGCGGACGACGGCGTAATGCCCCAGACCGTAGAGGCGATCAACCATGCAAAGGCAGCAGGTGTGGAGATCATCGTAGCAGTGAACAAGATCGATAAGCCCTCAGCCAACATTGACCGTGTAAAACAGGAGCTGGCAGAGTACGAGCTGATCCCCGAGGATTGGGGTGGAAGTACCGTATTTGCACCGGTATCTGCGAAGAGCGGAGAAGGTATCGACCAGCTGCTTGACATGATCCTGCTGACCGCAGATATCATGGAACTCAAGGCCAACCCCAAGAGAAAAGCAAGAGGTCTGGTCATCGAGGCAGAGCTGGATAAGGGACGCGGTCCCGTGGCTACCGTACTGGTACAGAAAGGTACCCTGCATGTGGGAGATTTCATTTCCGCAGGCGTGGCACACGGTAAGGTAAGAGCCATGATCGATGATAAGGGACGCAGAGTAAAAGAAGCAGGACCGTCTACCCCTGTAGAAATCCTGGGCCTGTCCGATGTTCCCAGTGCAGGTGAAGTATTCCTGGCTCATGATAATGATAAGACAGCAAAATCCTATGCGGAGACCTATCTGGCACAGAACAAGGAAAAGATGCTGGAAGAGACCAAGGGCAGAATGTCCCTGGATGATCTGTTCAGCCAGATCCAGGAGGGTAATCTGAAGGAACTGAACCTGATCGTCAAGGCTGACGTACAGGGTAGTGTCGAGGCTGTAAAACAGTCCCTGATGAAGCTGTCCAACGAAGAAGTAGTAGTTAAATGTATCCACGGCGGCGTAGGTGCCATCAATGAGTCCGACGTATCTTTAGCAAGTGCGTCCAACGCGATCATCATCGGATTCAACGTTCGTCCCGATGCGACTGCCAAGGCAACCGCAGAGAGAGAGGGCGTGGATGTACGTCTGTACAAGGTCATCTACCAGGCTATCGAAGATGTGGAAGCTGCCATGAAGGGTATGCTGGATCCCGTATACGAGGAGAAGGTTATCGGTCATGCAGAGGTTCGTCAGATCTTCAAGGCATCCGCTATCGGTAACATCGCAGGTTCCTATGTTCTGGACGGTGTGTTCCAGAGAGGCTGTAAGGTTCGTATCACCCGTGAGGGCGAGCAGATCTTCGAAGGCAACCTGGCTTCCTTGAAGAGATTCAAGGATGATGTGAAGGAAGTTAAGGCCGGATATGAGTGTGGTCTTGTATTCGAAGGCTTTGACAAGATGCAGGAGCTGGATATCGTAGAAGCCTACATTATGGTAGAAGTGCCCCGATAGGGAATATTTACAAAGCATCCGTTCGCAGAAGCATTCCGCTCACCCACGCTTGCGCTCTGCAAAAAACGTAGCGGACACTAAGAATCTTGCGGCGCTTTGCTTGCAACATTCAAGTGCCGACGTTTTTCAACGTGGTTACGCGAAACGCATTCTGCTCGCGGATGTTTGTCAGGCTGCCTACGATATTGGCAGGAAAGAAATAAGAAGGAATAAGAATGAGAAAGAATAGTGTGAAAAATACCCGTGTGAACGGGGAAGTGCAGCGCGTTCTGGCAGAGATCATCCGGGGCGGTCTCAAGGACCCCCGGATCAGTCCCTGGACCAGTGTGGTCGCTGTGGAAGTGGCACCGGATCTGAAGAGCTGTAAGGCATGGATCAGCGTGCTGGGAGACGAGGAAGTCAGAAAGTCTACCCTGCAGGGACTGAAGAGCGCCGAAGGCTTTATCCGCAGAGAACTGGCTCGTACCATCAATCTGCGTAATACTCCGGATATCACTTTTGTGATGGATCAGTCCATTGAATACGGTGTCAATATGTCCCACAAGATCGATGAGGTCATTGCAGCGGATGAACAGGCACAGAAGCCGGAAAATGAAGTGGTGGAAGATACGGAAGAAACAGAGGAAGGTGACGAGTAATGGATTTGCGTGAAGAATGTCTGAGTGCGAAAAAGATCGGCATCAGCGGACATATTCGTCCGGATGGAGACTGTGTGGGTGTATGTCTTTCCTTACAGATGTATCTGCGTAAACTCCTTCCCGAAGCGGAAGTTACCGTATATCTGCAGAAACCGTCCGAAGAGTTTTCCTATCTGAAGGGATACGATGAGATTCAGACCGAATGTCCCGTGCAGGAGCCTTTTGATGTGTATTTTGCGCTGGATTGCAGTGGGGATCGTCTGGGAGATGCGGAGACGTATTTCCAGAATGCGAAAAAGAAGATCAACATTGATCATCACATCAGCAATTCCGGTTGCGGTGATGTGAATCTGGTCCGTCCGGAAGTGGGAAGTGCCTGTGAGGTGCTGTATCACATTATGGATGCGGAACTTATTGACAAGGATATTGCGGAAGCGCTGTATACCGGCATCATCCATGATACCGGTGTATTCCAGTATTCCAATACGACACCGGAGACGCTGCAGGCAGCAGCGTTTCTGATCTCCTTCGGATTCAATTTCCCGAAGCTGATCGAGGAAAGCTTTTACCAGAAGACCTATCTGCAGACCCAGATCATGGGCAGAGCTCTGATGGAGAGCATTCGTTTCATGGACGGACGCTGCATCGTGAGCATGGTGGACCGCAAGACCATGGAATTCTACAATGCGGTACCGGGAGATCTGGACGGCATTGTGAACCAGTTGCGCAATATCAAGGGCGTGGACTGTGCGATTTTCATGTATGAGACCAACGTACTGGAGTACAAGGTCAGCATGCGTTCCAATGAGAAAGTAGATGTGGCGAAGGTGGCATCTTTCTTCGGAGGCGGCGGACATGTACGTGCCGCAGGCTGCACTATGAAGGGAACCTTCCATGATTGTGTCAACAATTTGTCACTGCACATCGACAAACAACTGCGGGGAGAACAGGATTAATGGACGGCATCATCAATGTATATAAGGAAGCGGGCTTTACCTCCCATGATGTGGTAGCCAAGCTTCGCGGGATCTGCCGGCAGAAAAAGATAGGGCACACAGGTACACTGGATCCACAGGCTACCGGTGTGCTTCCTGTATGTCTGGGGAATGCTACCAGAGCATGTGAAATGCTGACGGACAGGACCAAGGAATATGTGGCAGAACTTCTGCTGGGACAGATCACAGATACCCAGGATATCACGGGAACCGTTTTGGAAGAGCGGGAAGTGGCGGTGAGTGAAGCACAGGTACGTGAAGTGATCGCCGGTTTTGTCGGTGGCTATGACCAGATCCCACCCATGTATTCTGCACTGAAGGTCAATGGGAAAAAGCTCTATGAGCTGGCCAGAGCGGGCAAAGAAGTGGAACGGCAGGCAAGACATGTGGATCTGCCGGCGATTGAGATTCTGGAAATAAAGTTTCCCGTGGTAAAATTCCGCGTGGAATGTTCCAAGGGGACCTATATCCGCAGTCTCTGTGCCGATATTGGGGAAAAACTGTGCTGCGGCGGCACCATGCAGAGCCTCGTTCGCACCAGAGTCGGGGAATTCCGGCTGGCAGATGCCCTGACACTTGCACAGCTGCAGGAACTTCGGGACACGGAGAGGCTGGAGGAAGCACTGCTTCCCACAGACCGTATTTTTTCGGATTTTCCCATGTTGCATGTGGAGGAAAAGTGGCGGAAACTGATCGATAACGGGAATGCTTTTTATCCGGGACAGACTGTGGAACAGACCACACATCCGGCAGGAGAGTGGGTGCGCATCTACAGAGAGGATGACAGCTTCGTGGGCATTTATGCGTATGATGAAACGAAGGAATGGTACAAGCCCGTGAAAATCTTCCCAAGTAATACAGAAAGCAGGAAATAGACTTGGAAATCATTGCAGGAACAACAGACTTTTATCTGGAAAAAGATACAGCAGTAGCCATCGGTAAATTTGACGGAGTCCATCTGGGCCACAGGAGACTTTTGGAAGAGATTCTTGGCCGAAAAAAATACGGGCTGGCGGCGTGCGTGTTCACCTTTGACCCTACACCGGCAGTGCTGTTCGGCCTGTCTGACGGTAAAGAACTGACCACCAGAGAGGAAAAAAGACGCCTGTTTGAACGTCTGGGAATCGACACTCTGATCGAGTTTCCTCTTACGAAGGAGACTGCAGCCACAGAGCCAGAGTGTTTTGCAACAGAGATTCTGGCCAAACAGATGAATACCCGGTTTGTGGCGGCAGGCGAGGATCTGTCTTTTGGCAAGAACGGCGCAGGAAATGCCGAACTTCTGGAGAGAATGGCGCCGCATCTGGGCTTTTGTGTCCAGACCATAGAGAAGATCGAAGTGAACGGCATCGAAGTCAGTTCCACTTACATCCGCAAGCTGGTGGAAGAGGGCCGGATGGAAGAGGCCGAAGAGATGCTGGGAATGCCTTATACACTGGTGGGAGCGGTGGAGCATGGCAATCATATCGGACATACCCTGGGATTTCCAACGGTGAATCTGCTGCCTCCCGCAGGCAAACTTCTGCCGCCCAACGGAGTTTACTATGCGGCGGTGCGCCATAATGGAAAGGTCTATAAGGCCATCAGCAATGTGGGAACCAAACCCACGGTTTCTTCTGAAAAAGTGATGGGGGTGGAATCTTATCTGTATGATTTTGACCAGGACATCTACGGGCAGGAGATTGAAGTGGCATTAAAAAGCTTCCGGCGCCCGGAACGCAGATTTGGATCGCTGGAAGAACTTAAGGAGCAGTTGGACCGGGATATTGCGGATGGTCGAAATGCGTAGGAAAAACAGCTGTTTTACGCAAACACGGTAGAAATTGCGTAAAGTTTTGTAAAGAAAAGTAAAAGAAAAGTAAAATTTACATTGCAAGTTTTTATTCTATCTCGTAAAATATATTTTGGAATGTTTATATAAGAATAAATTTGAAAATTATTGTTTTGGTTTTTCGGAAGAGAATCAAGAGAGATTGAGGGATTAAAAATGAGCTTTGGAACAATATTGACAATGGCAGGAGGTCTGGGACTGTTTCTATTCGGAATGGAGTTGATGAGTGATTCCATTGAGAAGGTAGCAGGTGCCAGACTTCGTCGTATTCTGGAAATCTTTACCACGAACCGTTTCATGGGTATGATCGTCGGTATTATTTTTACCGGTATCATCCAGTCCTCTTCGGCATGTACGGTTATGGTCGTCAGCTTCGTTAACTCTGGTCTGATGAATCTGTATCAGGCGGCGGGCGTTATCCTCGGTGCAAACATCGGTACTACCATTACTTCACAGCTGGTATCTTTTAATTTATCCAAAATAGCACCGCTGATCCTGCTGGTGGGTGTGGTCGTGATGATGTTTACGAAGAAGGAAAAGGTCCGTAAGGTGGCGGAAGTGGTCGTTGGTTTCGGTATCCTGTTCGTAGGCCTGAGCACCATGTCCCAGGCTATGGCGAACATGAAGAATGAGCCACAGGTGGTCAATCTGCTGATGTCTCTGAAGAACCCGTTCTTAGCCACATTGATGGGATTTGCTCTGACAGCCATTATCCAGAGTTCGTCCGTAACGGTCAGCATTGTGTTGTTGCTGGCTAATCAGGATCTGCTGCCGTTACCTATTACGCTATACATTATCCTGGGATGTAATATCGGTGCCTGCGCTACCGCAATGTTAGCTTCCATGACCGGTAAAAAGGACGCAAAGAGAGCAGCACTGATCCATCTGCTGTTCAATATTATCGGTACGGTTATTATTTACATTGCCCTGTTTGTGGCAGGAGACCAGATCGTGGAATTGATCAAGTCCATTTCCGCAGATAACGGTCGGTTCGTAGCAAATGCACATACGCTGATCAAGATTGCACAGGTAATTATGCTGTTCCCGTTCACCGGCTGGCTGGTGAAGATGACTTACCTGATCGTACCCGGCGAGGATCAGAAGGTTGGCTACAGAGAGAGCTATCAGTTAAAATACATCGGCGACAAAGTGGTGTTCAACCCTGCTACCGCAGTGGTAGAGGTTATCAAAGAGCTGGAGCGTATGGCTTCTCTGGCAGAGGAAAACTTAAACCGTGCCATGAATGCCCTGATCACGCTGGATGAAGAGGACATTGAGGAGGTCTACGAGGTAGAGAAAAATATCAACTTCCTGAACCATGCCATCACGGACTATCTGGTAAAGATCAACCAGACCACACTGCCCATCGAGGATTTGAACAGTCTGGGTGCCCTGTTCCATGTGGTGAACGATATCGAGCGTATCGGTGACCATGCGGAGAACGTGGCGGATGCTGCCAGACAGCGTAAGGAAGAAGGCGTTTCCATCAGTAAGGAAGCCCAGAAGGAACTGGGAGATATGCTGGAAATGGTCAACAAGATCATCCGTTATGCTGTAGAAATGTTCGCCAAGAGCGATGAATCCCATATGCAGGAAATCGTTACTCTGGAGGATCAGGTAGACGAGAAGGAACGCGAACTGCAGAAGAAACATGTAGAGCGTCTGACCAAGGGAGAGTGTTCTCCCGAAGCCGGCATGATCTTCTCCGATATCGTATCCGGACTGGAGAGAGTAGCAGACCATGCCACCAATATCGCTTTTGCCATTACCACAGAAGAGGATGCCGAAGACGGCGATATCAAACGGTAATTAACTGGAAAGTTACGCGAGCAATGAGCCGCGCATAGGCATAGTGAAGACAGCGA